>Ga0172366_10000211_pt1 | contig 37948 bp, 33 predicted proteins | sample LakKivSesite69cm_FD_114533 | JGI IMG/M metagenome (GOLD analysis project Ga0172366, IMG submission 114533) | Sediment microbial communities from Lake Kivu, Rwanda - Sediment site 69cm | ecosystem: Environmental > Aquatic > Freshwater > Lake > Sediment | place: Rwanda: Western Province, Lake...
CCAGGATAGTAAATATTTATTTACGATCCCTATTCTTGACTGAAACATAAATCTCCAAATACTATAAGCTACTGAATCAGGAATAATATAAGGTAAAAGTACTAACCCCCTAACTATGGTTCTTCCTATAAATTTCTGGTTTAAAATTAAAGCTACTCCTAAACCGATAAAATAACCCATAGAGATTACGGTTATTCCGTAGTAGGTGATGTTCCATAAAGAACGTAAAAATCGGCCACCAGTTGGACTATTTGCGTTCAATCCTTCTAGATAATTAGAAATTCCTATAAAGGGGGCCTTAGACCAATCACTAACGGTATATAAATCAAGACCGGTAAAACTAATTATAAATCCCCATAACATAGGAAGAATATGAACTAAAATCATACAAAAAAGAGCAGGTAAAATTAAATAATAAGCAATTCTATTTTTTTTAATTCTCTGAATAAATAAATGCATATTTTTTAAATTCTAATAATATTCCTTCTAAAGATATATTCTACCAATCTATATTTCTACATTTTAATTCTATCCAGCTTTTTAATTTTTTTACTTGCTTAGTCCTGAATAATAAAAAAATAAGGAGAGAAAACAGTCTTTCCCTTTTTAGTACTCAACTGTTTTCTCCTTTTGTTTAAAAGAATCTATTTCTCTATTTCTCTTTAGCTAAAGCTCGGTCAACTGCCGCAGCTGCCAGGTCTAAATATTCTTTAGCGGTAGTTTCAGTATACTTTCCATTAACGTAAGTACTCAAAATATTTTTAAATTCACCGACTACAGCATTTTCAATATCTCCCCAAACTCCTAATGGAGGATAAGCAGTGGCATAAGATAAAGTCTCTTTAAATACTTTCCAAACCCCAGTATCATAATAAGGATCTTCGAAGGCTTCAATCTTTGCGGGTAACATATGAGTGAGGTTCTTGGTATAATCAACTAATACCTGCTTCTCTATCAGGAAATTGATCCAGGCTTTTGCTGCTTCCTTGTGTTTGCTATTGGCAAAAACGACTAAGTTGCTTCCCCCTGAAAAGGAACCTTTACCAACTGGGCCCTTCGGAGGTTCGACAATACCATAATTCAAGTCAGGATTCTCATCTTCAATATTGGCAATGTTCCACGGACCCATGTAACACATCGCCACATTTCCATTTATAAAAGCAGAATCAGCTTGGGGTTGGTTGTATTCAGCACAGGCGGGGTCTGCTAATCCCTTCCTTACTAAATCAACATACCATTTCATAGCTGTAACGCCTACCTCACTATTGAAGGTTGCTTTCTTATTATCTGGACTTAATAGGTCACCTCCGGCTTGCCATAAAAGAATAGCCCAGTTATGCAATAAATCCCAGGCATTGGTTCCAGCCATAGCAAATGCTCTACCCGCTCCAAATTTGGTATTAATTTTTTCACCGGCCTGCACTAATTCATCCCAGGTCGTAGGGGGAACCGCCCCTGCTTCCTCAAACATATCTTTATTATAGAACAGACACCTTGTCTCTGCAAACCAGGGTACGCCATAGTAATTACCTTTGTAGCCACATGATTCCAGGTTCGCAGCCATATAACTATCTGCTCCCCCAAACTCATTTATATTAATCTGCTCTAACCCGCCAGTCGCAGCAAATTGTGGATTCCAGGTAGTACCTACCTGAGAAACATCACAGATTGGTTCGATGAGGGCCATCGATATTCTTGACCACGCATCACCCCACCCCACTATCTCATAATTAACGGTGACGCCGGTCTTCGCTTTGAAATCAGCTGCTGTTTTCTCTAACCAGGAAAGATGGACATCATCGGGGGCATTTGGCATGACCCAAAAGGTTATGGTCTCTTGAGCCCAGGCCAATCCGGCATAAAGAAAAAACACCACCAAGGATAAGAAAATAATTTTCTTTAACATTTTTCATTTCCTCCCTTATCTTTATCTGAACTCTTTAACCTTTAAAATAAATTTAATCCCCCATAATATTTCTAATTTCCCCTGATCACCCCTTTCCCCTTGAAGAGAAAGAAATTGCAGATTCCCGCTTAATTAACTCTACTGGAATGATAACCTGCCTTGGAGTTTTTCCTTTTTTGTGACTGAAAAAGATCCGTTCTAAGAGTAATTCGGCTGCAACTTTACCCATCTCTTCTCTTCTTTGTTTTATGGTAGTAAGCGGCGGAATAATATAAGGCGAAATATAACTATTATCAAATCCAACGATGGAAACTTCCTCAGGAATCGATATTCCTTTATCCCTCAAAGCTTTAATAGCTCCAATCGCCATCTGATCATTCATAGCAAAAACGGCACTAAAATCTAATCCATAGTTATCCAAATATTTTTTCATACTAGAATACCCACTATCTACGGTAAAATTTCCACTCAGGATAAATTGAGTCTTAATCTGTATTCCTTTACTTTTTAAAGCTCTTTTATATCCATTAAATCTTTCTTTCGAAGAATCAATAGAAGGAATGCCTTGAATGATTAAAATAGAAGAATGTCCAAGATTCAATAAATATTCTGTAGCCATATATCCACCACCGAAGTTATCTATTTTTACTGTATCAACTTCTAAGCCGTGCGGATCTCTATCCAGTAAAACTATATTATAACCTCCTCTGATTAAAGAATGAATATATTCATCATCACCACTGGTAGTGACTAATATAGCCCCATCGACCTTCTTTGCCTTAAAAAAGTTAACTGCCGCCAATTCCTCTTTGATAATACGATGGTTTAATGAGATGATGACATTATATCCTCTCTCTGCTGCCACTGATTCAATACCGTCTATTATTTCTCCATAAAAATCCCCGAGTGCATCGGGTATGGCAACCCCAATGCATTTAGAAAGATTGGTCTTTAAACCACTCGCCATAGCAGAAGGAGAATATCCCAATTCCTTGATTACTTTTAATACCAGCTTGCGGGTCTTTGGAGAAACCCCATTATTTCCATTAAAAACCCGAGAAACGGTGGTAATGGAAACGTTTGCTTTTTTTGCCACATCTTTTATAGTTATATTCATATTATCTCTCTTTTCTTATAATAGAAAACGTTTTCTTTTATAATAACTTATAATCTATTTTTTGTCAAATAATTTGGATTATAAAAGTCTAAGACAGTTTAAAAATATTTGAAAATATCCTGCTCCACAGAATTTACTTAGTAATATATACTTCTATATACTTCACAACTATCTTTCATCTTCCTCCCAAATTACCTCTATCTATTTCCATTAATTTCCTTAAAAACATCCACTCAGAGTCTTCCCCGATATTATTCCATTACAGAAGGAGTCCTGGTTGGCATTGCTAAAGAAGAGGTGCTTTTTTAAAAAAAATATAAAAATAAAAAAAGCCCCTCAGTAAGGATACTGAGGGGCTAAAATAAAAAGCTCCTCGGGCAGGGCTCGAACCTGCAACCCTCCGGTTAACAGCCGGATGCTCCACCATTGAGCTACCGAGGAAAGTCAAAGTAATTATATCTAAAATACCCTGGTAAGTCAACAAATTTGTAAATATTTTTTATTCTCACCTAATCAGTTTTTCCGTACTCTCCCGGTCGCTTAATGGTGATATTCCGAGGAAGAATATGCAGGTGATTATTCTAAGTAATCTCTTAATTTTTTGCTTCTAGTTGGATACCTCAACTTTCTCAATGCCTTTGCTTCAATCTGACGAATCCTCTCCCGGGTTACTCCAAACTCCTTACCTACTTCTTCTAAGGTATGAGGATGACCCGTGGCAATCCCGAATCTCAATTCTAATACCCTCTTTTCCCGATAGGTTAAAGTATTCAGTACTTCATTTAATTGTTCTTTAAGTAGTGTATTAGAAGCAATCTTAGGAGGAGCGGGAGATTCCTTATCCTCAATAAAATCTCCTAAATGGCTGTCTTCTTCCTTTCCAATCGGTGTTTCCAGAGAAACAGGTTCCTGAGCAGTCTTCAAGATCTCCCTGACCTTATCCTCAGATATCTCCATTCTTTCGGCAATTTCAGCGGAGGTAGGCTCACGACCTAATTCCTGCAAAAGCTGCCGGGATACTCGAATTAGTTTGTTGATAGTCTCTACCATATGCACAGGTACCCGAATAGTTCTGGCCTGGTCTGCAATAGCCCGGGTTACCGCCTGTCTGATCCACCAGGTAGCATAAGTACTGAATTTATATCCCTTTCTATAATCAAATTTTTCTACTGCCCTGATTAGACCCATATTCCCTTCCTGAATGAGGTCTAAAAATAGCATCCCTCTCCCGACATAGCGCTTAGCGATACTGACCACTAACCGTAAATTAGCTTCCACCAGTCTCTTTTTAGCGGCTTGATTCCCCTTTTTCATTTCCTTGGCTAATTCTATTTCTTCTTCAGCGGAGAGTAGCTTTATCTTACCAATCTCCTTTAAATACATCTTTACAGGGTCATCCAGCTCTATTTCTTTAGCTAATTCTACTTCTAAATCCACATCTTCCTTATGTAAAGAATCCGGTCTTTCCTTTTCTTCGCTCCCCTTTCCTTTGAGCAATAGAGAACCTTCTTCTTCACTTTCTACTATCTCTACACCAGATTCACTTAAAACATCATAAAGATATTCAATTTTATCCGGATTTACTTCGTCTTCTTCTAAAATTTTTTCAATCTCTTTATAGGTTAAGTATCCCTGTTCTTTTCCTTCTTTAATTAGTTCCTCAATAATCTTCTTTCTTCTCATTTATCCTTTAGCCTTCCCTCTTCCCGATAAAAGTATCTTTAAAATATATTAGAAAATAATTTCGCCCGCCTTATTTTATATTTCTCATCTTTAATTGCTGAGAAATTTTCTCTAATTCTTTTAAATCATTATTTTCTATCTTTTCCGATTGCTTAATTTTTTCGTCAAGGATTTTTGCTCTTCTCTCTAGTTCCTTGATTTCTTGATTTAATCTATAATTCTTGATAGTCTCCACACAGCCCAGGATTACTTTCCGATCAAGGATTATTTCTTCTTCCATCAGAATCTGGGCAATCAGTCGAGCTGCCCTCTCGTCGTTTAAATAGTCAATTACTTTTTGAGCCTCTATCTTTTTACCGGCTTTAAAAAGATTCCGAATTATTTTAATGATCTGCCGGTGCAAAAGGAGGGAGAAATCTTCTTCCTCTATTTTTTCTATTAATTCAGGGGCAATCTTTTCGTTAACTAAAATTGCTCCGATAATTATCTTTTCAGCTACCAGATTCCCCGATTCAAAGCTTGCTTCTCCCGACTGGTCAGAAAATTTGATTCCTTTACTAAATTTTCTCAATTCTATTAATATTGCCTCTTCGGATAGGCTAAGCTCATCAGCAATCTTTTTAACTTGCTCTCTTAATTCTACTTCATTTTTTATCATACTCAAGGTGGGTAGAATTTCGCTCACTATCTTTACCTTACCTTCAATACTATTAATTTCGTATTTTTTATATAAAAGTTTTAATCTATAGTCTATGAGAGATAAGGCTACATTAATTAATCTCTGAAAGGCTGGTGCTCCTTTTTTGATTAAATATTCCGCCGGATCATACTCCGGTGGTAAGGTCAGCACTTTGATCTCCAGACCTACCTGGATAAATAGATCCAGACTCCGGAGGGCAGCCATATTCCCTGCCAGGTCTGCATCATAGGCAATAACAACCCTATCGGCAAATCTTTTAATCAGCTCTACCTGTTGAACAGTCAAAGCAGTTCCTAAGGAAGCTACCGTGTTCTTAAATCCATATTGTTGAGCTATTAAAACATCAGTATAACCTTCGACAATAATGGCAAGATTCTTTTTGCGAATCTCTTCCCGGGCAAAATTTAAATTATATAAATTTTCTCCCTTATGGTAAACCAGTGTCTCCGGTGAATTGATATATTTGGGCAAGGTATCATCCACTACCCTGCCCCCAAAACCAGCAATATCTCCCCGGATATTGAAGATGGGAAAGATAATCCGATTACGAAAATAGTCAATATATCCTGAACCATTTCTTCCTCTCCGGGCAAGCCCAGCTTTAATTATCTCCGGATAATGGTAATTCCTTTTCTTTAAAAATACGGTAAGAAAATCACTACCGGCGGGAGCATAGCCTAATTGGTACTTCCCTATAGTTTCAGAATTAATTCCTCTTTTTTTGAGATATTCGATTATTTTTTGACCTTTAGTACTTCGAGTCAAACATTGCTGGTAATATTGGGAAGCAAAATTGTTTATTCTGTACAATCTTTCTTTCTGGTTATTAAGCCGATTTTCTTCCCGATTATCAGCTGGCAGAGTTATCCCTGCCCTCTTTGCCAGCATCTCTATCGCTTCTAAAAACTCCACCTTTTCCAGTTTCATTACCAGGTTAAAGACATTACCACCTTCTCCACAACCAAAACAATGATATAATTGTTTTTCGGGACTTACCATGAAGGAAGGAGTTTTTTCATTATGGAAAGGACATAGTCCCTTAAATCCTTTCCCCGCAGGTTTTAGATGAACATATTCAGAAACAATCTCTACAATATTACAACGCTGCCGGATTTCTTCTAATAATTCAGCCGAAAATCTCACTTAATATTCACCTAACTATTCTATTCCGTCTATATTTATATTCTACACGAAAATAAACTTTCCTCTTTTTTTCAAATTTTTTTTTAAAAAAACTAGTTGTTTATAAAAAAATAAATCAACTAGTTGAAAAAAATTACTTTTTAAAAAATTATCCCTAAAAATTAAAAGGCAAAACTCCGGTCCCGGAAGATTTTTTTTCCACCTTTACCTTTCCATATCTCCCTCCTCCGCCAGGACTGAGCTTCAGGAGTCCTTGACGAGCCAGGAGTATATTATTAGCAATTTCAAATCCTACTATCTGATTAATCTCCTGATAAGAAGCCCGATGTAAGATATGCATTTCGGTACCATAATAATTAAATAGTTTCTCGAGGGTCTTCTTTCCAATGCCCGGCACAAATTCCAGGGGAATCTGATGAAAGTAGGGTGGTCGATGATCAGGAGATAATGATTGTTGATAATCTCCTATCTCTACAATCCGGTCCAGAACTCCTTTCACTACATTATTGCTTCCACATTTCTCACACTTAAAAATGGGAGGTGCATTAGTAGTAGTGTAATTACAGCTTTCGCAGAAGGTGCGGTGATATTTTCCTAATTTAGGGTCAAGTCCATAATTTGCCTTTATCCTTCTTCCCTCTTTTCTCTTTAAGGCCAGCAGTACTTCTTTAAAATTTACCTCTTCCAATTCTACAATATTATATTCTCGACCAATCTTCGGTAAAGAGTGGGCATCCGAGTTGGTTAGAAAGGTATATCTGGATAACTCCTTTAATCTATCCGCAATCTCGGTATCGGCACTTAAACCTAATTCGATGGCCGGGATCTTCTTAAGGGTAGAAGGATTAAACATCTCTCCCAATCTTCTTACACAATTACCATAAACACTTTTATGGGGGGTAAAGGCATGGGCAGGAATTAAAATTCCTCCGATTCTATCGATGATTTGAAAAATCTCCTGCGCTGAAATCTTACAATTCTGACTGCTTAAATTGGCATTAGTCACTAAAGAAGAAAGAATTTTACTGAATTCTTTTATTTCGTCTAAATAGGGGAAAAAGGCAATCTGGTGAGACACTCCTCCATCTTTTTCTCTGGTTTCTACTTCTGAGGCTAAAATAATCGTCACTCTATCCTGAAAGATTAATCCTCCCTCCTGGAGCGGTTTCATTTCTCCTAGATTAATCAACCGGGAAATATCATCTATAACTTCCGGAGAGGCACAATCAACTATACCGACAATATCTATACCTTTTCTATATTTACATTCCCGGGCAATATTTTCCAGGGTTAAATCCTGGGAAGCAGTCACCTTAACTGGTGTACCGCGGTTACTCCTCCCGATATGCACATGAAGGTCCATAAAATATTCTTTCATCCTATCTCTCCGGATTAATTGATAAATTGTTTTTCGCCATCATTAAATAAAGGATACCCACTATAGTCTTGGCATCTTTAATGATATTCTTTTTCACCATCTCTAAAGCCTCTTCAGGAGAAACCAGCTCCACCCTAATAAATTCATCAGCATCCGTATTTGTATTTCTTAGTTCTAAATCTTCCGCCAGGAAAAGAGTCAGTTTTTCATTGCAAAAACCCGGGGAAGAGAAAAAGGTAATCAGTTTTTTAAGGCGATGGGCATAATAACCAGTCTCTTCTTCTAGCTCTCTTCGAGCGCCACTTAATAAATCTTCTCCGACCTGAATGATCCCCGCCGGTAATTCCCATAAAACCTCTTCTGCCGGTTTTCGAAACTGCTTAATCATTACTACCCTCTTATCCCGGGTAAGGGGAAGAATAACTACTGCCTCTAAATGTTCAACTATCTCGCGAACGGCTTCTCGACCATCAGGGAGCTTTACCTTCTTCTGAAGCAGATTAATAATCTTCCCCTGATAAAGGTTAAGAGAGGAAATAGTCTTCTCCCGAAAAGAACTCTGTTTCTTCATTTTAGTAATCTTCTCCTGAAGCAACTTCGGTAATAAGGGAAAGGATATATTCGGTAATCTTCTTTAAATCTTTAAGTAAAATGTATTCCTCTAAAGTATGCGCCTTCTCCACGCCTATGGAAAGCACTACCGCTGGAAGACCCTTTCGATTAAAAACATTGGCATCACTACCTCCTCCACTGGAAATCAACAATGGTTCCAAACCTATTTTTTTTGCCGCCTGAATAGCTAAATTAACCACCTTATCCTGAGGAGAAAGTTGATAACTATAGTACTCCTCGCGTATTTTTACTTCTGCCCTGGCTTGGAACTCCCGGCTGGTATCTTCGGTTATTCTCTTTATCTCATCGGTAATCCTACTTAATTTTTCCGGGTTTCTACTCCTTACCTCTCCCTTAAGGTTTACTTCATCAGGTACAATATTGGTTGCCCTCCCCCCCGAAATAACTCCTATATTACTGGTAGTCTCTTCATCTATCCTGCCCAATCTCATCCGCGAAAGGGCAAATCCTGCCACTTGAATAGCATTGATTCCTTCTTCGGGATTGGCACCAGCATGAGCTGATTTCCCATAAATAGTAATTTCTAAGGTATTCTGAGAAGGAGCACTATGGACTATTTTGCCTACCGTTCCACCTGCATCTAAAACAAAAGCCATCTTTGCTTTCAAACTACTGAGATCCAGATGATTTGCCCCTTTCAAGCCAATCTCCTCGCAGATAGAAAAAACTATTTCTATATCCCCATGAGGGAGATTATTTTCTTTAAGAACCTGGAGAGCCTCCCATAAAGCGGCAATGGCTGCTTTATCATCAGCACCCAGTATGGTCTTCCCATCACTGGTTATCTTTTCTCCATTATTAATCGGGTTAATCTTTTTCCCCGGGGTAACAGTATCCATATGAGCAGAGAAAAGAAGGGGGGTTCTGCCGGGAACACTCCCCGGGACACGAACAATCAGGTTGCCACTATTGGAGGGAATCTTTTCTCCCGCTTGATCAAGCTCATAGTCAAAGCCAAGAGTTTTTGTTTTTTTGATTAAAAAGTCTGCTAGCTCCTTTTCCTCCCGGGAAATACTATCTATTCTAACCAATTCTAAAAATCCTTCTACCAGTCTATTCTCCTTAATCATTTATTTTTCTCCTTCTATCCCTCGATAAAATGTTCTGTAGTTTAGTATATAATATGCAGCATCCCTCTGGCAAGTAAAAACTAAGGGGCAGATATAGATCTACCCCTTAGTTTAAATACCAATAAATTAAATCTTCTGACCGTAAAAATGGAGAGAAAAATATTATTCTAATTAAATTATTTGCGCACCTTTTTTTAAGGCCTGCAGATTTAATTCCAGTAAGGTCTGATTGCGACCAGATAAAGTTTCTTCCAGCGCCTTAACCACCGTCTCCATCCTTACTGCTTGAGATTTCTGAACATAAGCGCCCAGCATTACCATATTGGCTATCTTCAAATTCCCCAGCTGATCAGCGATATCGTTGGCTGCTACTCTAATTACGGTTACATCCTTCCGATTTACTTCCTGTTTGATCAGAGAATCATTTAAAATTATTAAACCATCTTTTTTTACGGTCTCTTCAAACTTATCCAGAGAAGGTTTATTCATTACAATAATTGATCGAGGATTGGGTACTACTGGGGAGGCTATCTCCTCGGAGGAAACTATTACCGTACAGTTAGCGGTTCCTCCTCTCATCTCTGGCCCATAGGAGGGCATCCAGGCAACTCTCTTTCCTTCTAACATTCCCGCATAGGCTATTAATCTACCGATAAGCATTATTCCCTGTCCACCAAATCCCGCAATAATAATCTCCTCTAACATCTATTTCACCTCCTCGGGAACTCTGAATTCACCCAGAGGATAATAAGGAATCATATTTTTTTCTAACCATTTAGAGGCTTCCACCGGACTTAATCCCCAGTTAGTAGGACAGGCGGAGAGAATTTCTACCAGAGAGAATCCCTTTCTTTCCAGCTGAACCTGGAAAGCCTTCTTAATCGCTTTTTTCGCCTTCATTATATGGGCGGGTTTATTTAAGGAAACCCGGGCAATATAGGTAGCCATCTTGAAAGTGGATAACATTTCTGCGACTCTTATTGGATAACCCATAGTACTGGCATCCCTTCCATAGGGCGAGGTCTGAGTAACCTGACCAACCAGGGTAGTAGGGGCCATCTGTCCACCGGTCATACCATAAATAGCATTATTGATAAAGATTACGGTAATATTTTCACCTCTATTCGCCGCATGTACGATTTCTGCTGTTCCAATAGCAGCTAAATCACCATCACCCTGGTAAGTAAATACTATCGAATCAGGTCTAGACCTTTTAATACCTGTAGCTACTGCGGGAGCCCTTCCGTGAGCAGCACAAATCATATCCAGATTAAAAAATAGATAAGCAAAAACCGAACACCCTACCGGACAAACACCTATAGTCCTTTCTCTCAGTCCAAATTCATCAATTACCTCCGCAATTAAACGGTGGGCAATACCATGATGACAGCCTGGACAATAACTAAAGGGTACTTCGGTTAAAGATTCTGGCCTTTCAAATATTTTTTTCATTAGATTAAACACACCTCCTAAAGGAATAATCGTCCGTCTACCTCTTCAAATTTTTTTTCACTTCTTCCAGGATCTCTACCGGGGAAGGTATTACTCCCCCTGTTCGACCATAAAATTTCACTTCTGCCTTCCCGCTTACCGCCAGCTTCACATCTTCAATCATTTGACCCAAACTCATTTCTACCACTAAGAATTTTTTTACTCTCTCCGCAGCCTCCGCAATAACCTTTTCTGGGAAAGGAAAGAGAGTAATCGGTCTAATCAAGCCAATCTTAATTCCTTCATTTCTGGCGTTATAGATTACCGTCTTGATAATACGGGCTACCGTCCCATAAGCTACCAGGATTAATTCAGCATCCTCGGTATTAATCGATTCAACCCGAACTTCTCTTTCTCTAATTTGATTATATTTTTCCCCCATCTTTCTATTCCAACTTTCCAGAACCAGGGGATCAAGATCAAAAGGAACAATGTGACGAGGATCTCTCCCTTTACATCCGGTGAGAATCCAATCGCTTTTATCGGGCAGGACAACTTCAGGATGTTCTTTAAATTCTACTGCTTCCATCATCTGGCCTAAGAGTCCATCCCCTAAAATCATTGCTGGATTTCGATACCGATCCGCTAAATCGAAGGCATCGATAGTTAAGTCTACTAATTCCTGAACTGAATAAGGAGCAAGTACAATTAAATGATAATCTCCATGACCTCCCCCTTTAGTAGCCTGAAAGTAATCTCCCTGGGCAGGCTGAATACTGCCCAATCCTGGCCCGCCTCTCTGCATATTCACCACCACACAGGGGATCTCTGCTAGAGAAATATAAGAGAGACCCTCCTGTTTTAAGCTAATTCCTGGACTAGAAGAAGAGGTCATTACCCGCACTCCGGTAGAACCAGCACCATAAACCATGTTTATCGCGGCAACCTCGCTTTCCGCCTGGACAAAGGCAGCACCTTCCATCCGGAGTAATCTTTTTGCCATATAGGCAGTCAATTCACTCTGGGGAGTAATCGGATAGCCAAAATAAAATCGACAACCAGCGCGAATTGCCGCTTCTCCAATAGCCTCATTTCCTTTCATCAGTACTTTTTCCGCCATTTTTTCGCCTCCTCAATAATAATTTATAAAGATCTAAAATCTCTTTTCTAAATCTTACTAATATATCTTCTTATTTGGTTAATTAGTTAGTTGGTTACTGGGTTAATGGGTTGGGAGTTTAACCATTTACTAACCGTTAATTATCTAATTAAATATTTAAGGCCTCTAATCAAAAGTTTATAATAAATACTATCTTTAATCAGCAGGTTAGTGATCTATCCTGCTCGGGAAGGATTTATTTAAACACTTCAATGGCTACATCCGGACAGGTTAAAGCACAAAAAGTACAACCAGTACATTTCTCCGGATTGATCTGCCGGGCAGGATGATAACCCTTTTTATTAAAACCTTCCGACATTATGATTATTTTTTGGGGACACGCTTCCAGACATAATTCACATCCCTTACATCTCTCTTCGTCAATGACAATTTTAGGCATATTTTTTCCTCCTTTTTAAGAATTAATTCCAGGGCAGTTTCATAAAACGTTGTAAGTAAAATATTGGTTGGGTAAAATCAGAATTTTTTACCTCCGAGGCTAACTTCTCATCTATACAGATAAATCTAATCGGAAGTTTTAGCTCCCTGGCTACCTGTTCTATTAGATTATGTCCCTTAATAATTATTTCTCTCTCCGTCTGGTTAAGTAAATGGGGGTTGCTTACTATGCCGGTAAGTTTTAAACGAGATGATTTTTCTAATTCCAGGGAGAGTTGAATTATTTGCTCCAACTCTCGGGTAAAAGGTCGATAAGTATTCACCACCATAGACATCTCATAATCTAAACCTTGAAGAATAGAGGAAAAACTTCCCAGCACTATACTCCCCACCTCGTCTCCTCCTACATCGAGGATTACTTGGTATTGCCTATTCTGTAGCAAACCTTTTATTTCAGGAGATATTTGTGGTAAATCAGCATAGGTCATCTCTCTCTCCGGGGCAATTACCTTAATCTCTTTTTGCTTTAAATTATCCCTTACCTCTCGGGTTCGAAAGTAGGGATTAACTATATCTAAATCTACAATAGCTACCTGGTTATATCTTCTTCGACAGTATAAGGAATAATTGATTGCTATTTCGGTCTTCCCGCTACCAAAACCACCTACGAATATCTGAATCCTCTTATTATCTATTCCTTTCAATAGTTCTTCTCCACCTCTTCTCCTCTTAAAACCCTTAAGGCACCTGAGCATAGGGCAATCATCTCTTCCTCACCCGGGTAAACCATAACCAGAGCAAGAAAGCTAACGCGATCTTTAATCAGGTTAACAAATTCAGTGGTGTAGGCAATACCTCCAGTTAAAATAATAGCGTCAATCTGACCCTTTAATACAGTAGCTCCTGCTCCAATCTCCTTAGCAACCTGATAAGCCATTGCTTCTAAAATGAGTTTAGCATATTTATCTCCCTGCTCTATCTTCTTTAACACCTCTCTGACATCATTAGTATTTAGATAGGCAGTCAGTCCTCCTTTGCCGGTGATCTTCTTGAGAATCTCTTCTTTGGTAAATTTCCCTGAAAAGCATAGTTCTACCAGGGCTCCTACCGGTAAACCTCCACTTCGCTCGGGAGCAAAAGGTCCCTCTCCATTCAGGGCATTATTCACATCTATTACCTTCCCCTGGCAATGAATTCCCACCGAAATTCCTCCTCCCAGATGGGCTATGATAAAATTTGTCTTTTCGTATCTTTTCCCCAAATCAGCAGCCGCTTTTCTGGCTACTGCCTTTTGATTTAAAGCATGAAATAGACTAAGGCGGGAAATTTCTGGCATACCAGAAATTCGCGCAATTGGCTTCATCTCATCAATGACCACCGGATCGACAATATAGGCGGGGATAGATAACTTTTCAGCGATACTATAAGCCAGTAATGCACCTAAGTTGGAAGCATGTTCGCCGCGTTCCCCTTTCTTCAAATCCTCTATCATTTTAGTATTGATTCGATAAGTTCCACTGGGGATGGGTCTTAACAAACCACCTCTTCCCACTACTGCATTAAGGATAGAAAGGTCAACCTTCTTTTCTTCTAAAAAATTTAGAATAATATTCTTTCTAAATTCATATTGGTCAATAATTCTGGAGAAAACCGATATTTCCTTTGTACTATGCTGAATCTTTTTTTCAAAAAGCAAGTTCTCATCCGAAAATAGAGCTACTTTGGTAGAAGTAGAACCAGGATTGATTACCAGAATCTTATACTCTTTCACTAGACTTCCTTCTCCTTACTCGATTTTTCCCTTTCATTCTTCTTTTTTTCTAACTCATCCATCAATACACCTAAGGCGATGGAATATAATTTGGACTGGGCAGAATCTGACCGAGAAACCAAGACTACCGGTGCCTTTGCTCCAATCAATAATCCGGCAGGTATAGCCTGAGCTAGATAAACTAAAGACTTAGCAAATATATTCCCTGCTTCAATATCAGGTACTAAAACAATATCCACTTCACCAGATACAGTGCTTTCAATTCCTTTACGCAATGCTGATTCTCTGGAAATAGCGTTATCAAAAGCTAAAGGCCCTTCTACTATACCACCTACAATCTGACCACGTTCGCTCATCTTAGAAAGACAGGCTGCATCTATGGTGGCAGGCATATCTGGATTTACCAGTTCCAGTGCAGCAAGCACCGCTACTTTAGGCTTCTCCACCCCTAATGCCTGGGCATACTCTATGGCATTCTGAATAATCTGGGCTTTTTGATTTAAATCAGGACGGATATTCATCGCTCCATCGGTCATAGTTAGTAAACGAGGATAGCTTTTAATCTCCAGGGTATAAACATGACTCAATAACCGATTATTTCTTAAACCCGTATCTTTATCCAAAACGGCTTTGAGCAGTCTGGCAGTACCCATCATCCCTTTCATCAAGATAGAGGCTTTTTTACTACTAACTAATTCTACTGCCAGTTTAGCCACTAAGGTCTTATCGGGTTGGTGTATTAATTCATAATTTTCCAGATTTATACCTAGCTGATGGGCTATCTGAGTAATCTCTTCTTTATCTCCGATTAATATAGAATCAGTTAATCCTTCCAGACGAGCTGCTTCTACCGCCTTCAGGACATCTTCTGCCTGAGCAGCTGCAATAGCCATCTTTTTGGGACCAAAACTTTTAGCTTTTTCTAATACCTCTCTAAAAGTCTTTAACATCGCTCTTCCCTCCCCTCAAAATCAGAAATTTAAAAAATACAGATTTTAAAATTAACTGGTTTACTCATCAAATTATTAGAGCATCAACTTTTTAACTTTTAATTCTTTCCTTGATTACCGCACCCAGCCTTCTAATCCCTTCTTCAATATCTTGCTCACTGGGATAGCAGAAGGAAAGTCGCATAGTATTTTTCCCTTTGCCGTCAGCAAAAAATGGAGAACCACTTACATAGGCTACTTCCGCCCTTATTGAATCCATAAACATTTCATCGGTATCGATATACTCGGGTAAGGTAGCAAAGACGAAAAATCCTCCTTGCGGTTTGGTCCAGCTGGTCTCTCTGGGAAAGTACTTATTTAATACACTTAACATTACGTCTCTCTTTTTTCGATAAATTTCCACATTAGAGGCAATGTTCTTATCCAGGTTATAATTACTGCAATATTCATAAGCAATAAGCTGATTGAAGATAGGAGAACATAAATCAGTAGCCTGCTTCATAATTACTATCTTTTCTATAATTTCTTTATTTCCCATAATCCAGGCTACCCTTAAACCGGGACATAAAATCTTGGAAAAAGTCCCCAGACTAATTACATATCCCTCTTCATCCAGAGAATAAAGGGAAGGAATTGCTTCTCCTTCAAATCTGAGTTGGTCATAGGGATTATCTTCCAGAATAAATAATTTAAACTCCTTTACTAAAGCAAGAAGTTCCTTCCTTCGAGAAAGGGACATGGTTACCCCAGCTGGATTTTGAAAGTTAGAGATGGTATAGATAAACTTGACTTTTTTCCCTTCTTTGTTGAGTTGAATTAGGGTTTCCCGTAAACAATCCACCCGCATACCTTCATCATCCATGGGAATACCTATAGTCTCTCCTCCATAACTACGGAAGGCATTTAAGGCAGCTAAATAGCTGGGTAATTCAACAATTACTAAGTCACCAGGATTTAATAAGACTTTACTTACCAAATCTAAGCCCTGTTGAGAACCCGAAGTAATGATAATATTACTTAAATCTACTTTCCGATTAGCAGATAACAAATAATTTAAGAGGAATTCTCTTAATTCCTTTAAGCCTTCAGTACTGCTATATTGCAAAGCCTGGGCACTCTTTTGATTTAAAATTTTCTGGGTAATTTCTTTTATTTCTTCTACTGGAAAGGTTGCAGGATCCGGCATACCACCAGCCAGAGAAATAACCTTAGAATTTTGAATGATCTTTAATATCTCTCTTATAGAGGAAGCTTTCATCCGGGAGGCTAAAATAGAATAAAATTCTTCAGTATTTATCAACTTTTTTTCTCCTTTCTTGATTATCAGAGTAATTATTTTGATTTACTTTTAATATTTCACTAGTGTTTACATCCCCCCTTAAATCCTTATAAAATCTTCTACATCTTATTATTTATACCTAAATAAATGGGGTATTTCCTAATTTTAAATCCTTATTTCTCCATCATTAAGGATATCCACTAATTTAATTTATTCTATATAGAAAATATATCTTCCCGATATTATAGTAAGCAATTTTTATGCCATCATTAAATTAAAAAGTAGGAAATAAAAGGTGGTTTTTCCTCAAGAAAAAACTACCTTTTTTAGAATTAAAGAGATAATATTCAATTTAAATTTGTAATACAATGCAATTATTTTCAATTTATCGCAATATTTTACTAAGAAAAGCAAGTTCTCTCAGACCTACCCTTTCCCTTCCTGGTCCCTTCCTGGAAAGAGATTATTCCGGGAGAGAGGTTTATCTTCTAGATCCTTCTTTATTCATTTACCTATATTCATAGAACTTCTGAATATTATATTTTTTCATTTTGTAATAAAGGCATCTTAAGCTTATCCCTAACTTTTTTGCTGCCTCTAGGCGATTACCCTGGGAAGCTTTTAAAGCCTTTATCAATATCGATCTTTCTACATTGGATTTTACTTCTTTAAGATTCTCCTTATCCTCAACCGGACTGAATAACTGAGCATAGTCAAATCTTTTCTCTTCTCTTTCCACTTTTTCCTTTATTTCATTGATCCCCATCAGAGGAGGAATATGCCGGGGGGCAATTAGTTCTTCACTTAACTTCATATTAATCATTGCTCTCTCAATAACATTCTCTAACTCCCTTACATTCCCGGGCCAGTAATATTCTTCTAAAATCTTCAATGCTCCAGGTAAAATTCCCCTGACGTTTCTTCCGAAATCCTGATTATATTTTCTGATCAGATTATTTACCAGAAGAGGTATATCCTCTTTTCTCTCTCTTAAGGGAGGTATATAGATGGGTATAACATATAAACGATAATAAAGGTCATCCCTGAATCTTCCTTCTCTAACTGCATCTTTCAAATTAATATTAGTAGCGGAGATAACTCTTACATCAATATTGATAGATTTTCTACCCCCCACTCGGGTGATTTCCTTTTCCTGAAGTACACGAAGGAGTTTAGCCTGGAGGTTTAGACTCATTACTCCAATCTCATCTAAAAAGATAGTTCCTTTATCTGCTTCTTCGAGTAAACCTTTTCGGCCAGCCTTCTGAGCACCGGTAAATGAACCACCCTCATAACCAAAGAGCTCACTCTCCAGCAAGGTATCCACCAAGGCTGAACAGTTAACTCGTACAAATTGTTTATTTCTTCTCTTGCTAGCATGATGTATTGCATGAGCAAAAAGTTCTTTGCCAGTTCCACTCTCTCCCTGCAACAATACGGTAGCGGGAGTCTCCGAAGCTTTTCTGGCCTGCTCCTTGGCAATAATGATCGCCCGACTTTTTCCCACAATATCTTCAAAAGTATACTTAGATTCTAAATGTCGAACTCTCTGTTTTACCCGGTTTAATTCTGCAGTTAAATACTCTATCTCCGAGACATCATGGATTACTGCTACACTTCCCTTCAGGACTCCATCCACTATCACCGGGGCAACATTTACAATTACCTCTTTTCGATTGGGACCCACCCGCATCTTCACTCCGCGTACCGGTATCCTGGTCCTTTGTACTTTTAGATGCATGCTCTCATTCCCATCAGCTATATCAATAGTAGAAGGTTTCCCGATCACATCTTCTTCGGTTAAGCCAGTCAAACGGGTATAGGCTGGATTAATGATAATATGTAAACCATTTTCATCCACTACCGAAATAGCATCATCAGTGGAACGAATAATAGCCTTTAAGGTGCTCTGAATCTCTTTTTGGGTGGCTATCTCTTTAAGCCACTTTTCTTTATTCTGATTATTCTTCTCGGACATCATAAAACCTGTGAATTGATTTTAATTAATACAAAGTTTTTTCCTTGGGTTAACTTCTTTCTAACATCTCCTGAGCATGGCGGAGAGAGAGATCATTAATCTGATTCCCATCTAACATCCGAGCAATCTCCTGAATCCGATCTTCTCCACTCAATTCTCCTACGCTGAGGTTAGTCTGATTTTTCTCACTATATTTTTCCACATAGAAATGTTTTTGCGCCCGGCAGGCTATCTGAGGGAGGTGAGTTACACAGATTACCTGTCTATTCTTAGAAATATTTTTCAGTTTCTGAGCAATAACTTCCCCTAACCTTGCCCCAACACCGCTATCAATCTCATCAAAGATTAAGGTAGGAACCTGGTCAACCTCGGAAAGGATAGATTTTATAGCCAGCATTACTCTGGACACTTCACCACCCGAAATTATGCGAGACAAAGGTTTTAATTCCTCACCCGGGTTGGGAGAGATTAAAAATTCAATCTGGTCTATCCCTTTCGGTCCAACTTTATAATAGGTATTATTGATCTTTATTCCCTCCATATCCTCATGCTGCTGAATGAATACCTTGAAACGACACTTTTTCATACTCAAATCATCCAGTTCTTTTACTACCTGCTCCTCTAATCTTTCCGCTATTTTTCTTCTTTCTAAACTCAACGCAGCAGAAATTTCAGAGATCTTGATCGCCAATGAGTCTATCTCTGCTTTTAAATTTTCTATTTCTTCTTCACTATAATCAATAGACTTTAATTCCTGATAAACTCTCTGGCGGTATTGTAAAATCTCCTCTATCCTGTCCCCATATTTACTTTTAAGATTATTGATTAGATTTAATCTCTCCTCAACTTCCCTTAATCTCTGGGTATTCAATTCTATTCTATCCTGATAGTCTTCAACTTCCTTAACCAGGTCATCAATCTGTAGTTTAATCTCTTTCAATTTCTCTCTCATCTCTTCGATTCTATGGTCTAAAGAGGATATCTCCCCGAAACTTTTAATTACTTCATTCAGGGAATCCCTTAAAGGAGGATGTTCTATTCCACCTTCATAAAGGATACAGACTGCTTTTTTCATCCTCTCTACTATTTTCTCAGCATTCCGCAATACCTTTTCCTCTTCTTCCAAGATCTTATCTTCCTCTTTCTGTAAAGATGCCTTATCAATCTCTTCTAATTGAAATTTCAAAAAGCTCAATCTCTTAAGATTTTCTTGTCTTTCCTGAGTTAACTGAGTGAGTCTTCTTTTCTTATCCCGCCACCAGCGATAATTATTAAATAACTCTTTCCGATATGTAGCCACTTTTTCTTCCCCCAGGCTATCTATGATATCAATATGTCTGGAAGGATCCAAAAGATATTGATGACTATGTTGACCGTGCAAATCGATTAAAAAATTCCCTATCTCCTGCAATAAAGATAGGTTAGTCAAATTCTGATTCATCCAGCATTTGTTCCTTCCATTTCTATTAATCTCTCTCCGAATAAGTAAATATCCCTGGTCATCTACCGCTTTAATATCCGGGTGAAGAATATTAATCGCCGTTTGCTCGGCGGGAGATAGTAAAAATAAACCCTCTACCACCAGATTATTCTCTCCTGAGCGGATCAAATCAATAGAAGCACTACCTCCCAGGATTAGATTTATTGCCTCAATAATAATAGACTTTCCTGCTCCAGTCTCTCCAGTTAAGACATTTAATCCCTGGTCAAACTCAATATTTAATTCTCTGATTAAAGCGATATTTTTTATATTTAACTGAAATAGCATAGAATAATTATTTACCTGACTTCTTTTTTGCGCTCATTTTTATCCTGCTCTTCTCTTCCTGAAAGGGGAAATTGACCTGCCCACTCCATCTTAATTTTTCTCGTAAAATCGCATAAAAATTACTCTCTTTAAAGGTAATTAATCTGGCTTGATGTGGAGACTTCTTTACCGATATCTCATCTTTGGCTTCTAAAATAAATCCTTCCTGTCCATCGATGGTCACCATCACCTCTTCTTCTTCTGTTTCTAATAAGACTTTAACTTCATCATTTTCGCTAATAATGAGAGGACGAGCAGAAAGGGTATGAGGGCAGATGGGAGTAAGGATTATCGAATCGATGGCCGGATGGACGATGGGTCCACCGGCGGATAGTGAGTAGGCTGTTGAACCAGTAGAGGTAGAAATAACCAACCCATCTGCGGAGTAAGTTATCACATAATCATTATTTATATATGTAGCCAAGCTTATAATTCTAGCATAAGCTCCCTTGCCAATAACCACATCGTTTAAGGCAATTAATTCTTTAATCTTCTTACCCCTTCTCTTTACCAGACATTCCAGCATCATCCTCTCCTGGAGTCCATACTTTCCCTGATACAACCTGTTTAGAGATTTTTCTAGTTCTTCCAGTCTCACTTGAGTCAGAAAACCCAGCCCTCCCAGATTTATTCCCAATATTGGAATATCTTTTAAGGTGGCTAATCTGGCTGTTCTGAGGAGAGTGCCATCTCCTCCCAGAGATAAAAGTAGATCCACCCGGGGAAGCAATTTTTCTGCAGGATAAAGCAAATATTTCTTATTTAAAGGTTTATCGCCACTACCCTCCACATATACTTTTATCTTTTTTGAACTGAACCAGTCGACTAAATAATCGACAGTTTCTTTCGCCTTTTCCTTCTGATAATTTACCAGCAAACCTATACTTGTGAATATCATTTCCATCCCTCACGCAAGAGATATTGTAAAAAATAGGTAAAAATTATTCCCAAAATAAAGAACACTATCCGGTTTAGCCATTTACCAGGAGTATTCTCTAGTTGAAAGCGCACTTCCGAAATACTCTTATTTTTCATATTCAACAGGAGGATGCCCCTGGGTTGAAAGGCAAGGTAATATTCTAACATCTGCCTTCTGGTTTCACGATTGGTAATATAAGGAATCTTTTCCCCGCTCTTTACTTCTACAACATATACCTTTCCTCTTTTTCTCACCAGATAATCAATTCTTACTACATAGCGATGTATCTTATCTCCGATGGTCACCAGGAGTGGTTTACTTTTTTGAACATCAATAATAGCATAACCATTTCTAGTTAATATTTTTTCTGCTGCTTTCTCTGCCTTTCTCCCTTTAGAAAATCTTTTTTGTATTTTTTTTACTCTCACTAAATCATAGAATTTTACAAAAATACAAATCAAAAGTAAACTGCTGGTGAGAATCAAAATTAATATTTCCTGATTATTAAGATTCAAAAAACTCACTCCAGTATTACTTTAGATTGATTTAAGTTTCACATCCCTTCCCTGGATTTAGTAGTAGTCTAATTATTTTCTTATATTTATATTATAGGACTATTTTAGTTAATTTTTAAATAAAAATTTTAATAAATCCAATCTATTGCTTATTTTTTGAAAAAGTCTGGTACGCCAGCTCTACTACTTTTTCTATCTCCGAAGAATAATCTGTTTCCCGTTCCGGAAAATTATCTTTGAGTAGATAAATAAAAAATTCAATATTACCCGCAGTCCCCTGAAGGGGAGAAAAGGTCAGCCCCCCTACTTTAAAACCCAACGCACGCGCCATATCTATTACCTTTCTTAAGACCAGCTGATGAGTTTCTGGCTTTTTTACCAATCCACCTTTTTGCACCAGCTCCGGTCCTGCTTCAAATTGGGGCTTAACCAGAGCAATCACCTCCCCTTTTTCTTTAAGTAGATGGTAAACCGGGGGAAGTACTTTATCCAGGGAAATAAAAGAGACATCTATAGTAGCCAGATCGAATAAATTACTGAATTTATCAGGAGAAAGGTATCTAATATTAGTTCGGTCCATAATGATGACTCTAGGGTTCTTCTGTAATTTCCAGGCCAACTGACCATAACCTACATCCACACAATATACTTTTTCCGCTCCATACTGAAGTAGACAATCAGTAAAACCTCCCGTGGAAGCCCCCACATCCAAAACTATCTTCCTTTGCACGGAGATCGGAAAGGTATTTAAGGCTTTCTCTAATTTTTCTCCTCCCCTACTTACATAGACCGATTTTTTTTGCAGTAAAGTTATAGTGCTATCTAGGTTAACTCTTTGCCCTACCTTATCTACTCTCTTTCCTTCTACCCATACTTCTCCAGCCATTATTGCCCTTTTAGCCTTCTCTCGGGTAGAAAAAAATCCCCGCTTAACCAGAAGTAAATCTATACGCTCTTTTTCCATCTTACTCAATAGTCCAAGCACCCGGTCATCCTGGATAGATAATGAATCCCCTTCCTTTAATCTTAATTACTATAGAGCCCAGTAATAATATAAAATTATCGCCAGAATCAAACCTATTAAGCCTCCTACAATCACCTCGAAGGGGGTATGTCCGATAAGTTCCTTCAAATATTTGTCTCTAATTTTATGTTCTTCAAAAAATTCTAGGAGAATCTTATTTAAAACCTTGGCCTGTTCTCCCGTCTCCCTCCTGACTCCTGCCGCATCAGCCATAACAATAAAAGAGATAACTAAAGACAAAGCAAATAAAGTAGAGTCCCATCCTTCGGTTAAACCAATTACGGTAGTTATACAAATCGTCAAGGCAGAATGAGTGCTGGGCATTCCTCCCATTCCGATAAATCTCTGGAGGTTCCATTTTTTTTCAGAAAAATAGAAGATTAATATCTTTAGAATTTGATTAACTAAGAAGGTAACCAGGGCAATCCATAAGACCTGGTTTTCAAATATTTGAAGAATATTGAAGCTGTTTATCATTAAATTTCATTAAATCCTTTCATATATAAAAAGGGAATCTCAGGGAGCCTGGGGAGGTTTAATCCACTCTTCATCTCTGAGGAGAGGTCTACTGATATCTAAATGACCCGCTAAACTTTCTCTTTCTTGGCCAGCAATTAATATCTGAACAGCCTGGATAGGTTCTATCTCGGTAAGGGTATTGACTATAGAATAGACAGACATTATTTCACCCGCACTACCACCGGGATGATTCTTTGCCGCTTCTTCTGATAAATCAACATAGGCAATATTTCCGGAAATATAAAGTTCAGATAACTCTGTCCCTTCTGGAAGAGTTGGATAAAGACCTTCGGTTTGTGGTCCTTTAATCAGCTCTATAATTATTTGCTTAGCTAAAGAAGAAGAAACAGGAAGCTTTCTTTTCTCGGAGATTAGAAACATTGCCTGGCTATCCGCAAAATATAAATTGACCTCTATTAGTTCTTCTTCTGGAACAATTACAACTTCCTCCTCCTCTTCCTCTTCTTCCCGAGGAATCTCCTCAAGGGCAGCCTTTTTTTCTTGATATTCCTGCCAGAAAGGAAGGACTACCTGTTTATATATAAAATATCCTGTCCCTATAAAGAATAAAATGAGAATAATTATAAATATATCTTTCAAACTATTCTTTCTTTTTCTTCGAGAACTTCTTCCTTTTACCATATAAACCCCCTTTATACTCCATCAGGGGTATTCTGAAGATAATATTTTACCGCCTCAAAGATAGACTCAGCTGCTTTCTTTCTAAAATTGCTATCCTTTAATAACTTCTCCTCACTGGGATTAGAAATAAACCCAATCTCCACCAATACTGCGGCCATATTAACCCCTTTTAATACTACAAAAGGTGCTTGCTTTACTCCTCTATTTTCCAGTTTAAGAAAATTGACCATTTCCTTTTGAACGATTTCCGCTAAATCAAGACTATATTGGATATTGGCACTTTCCTCCAAATCGGCGATAATCTGAGCTAAATCTGTATCTAGTTTGGGGTGCATTCTACTTGCTCGATTTTCTCTATCCGCGACATCTTTAGCTGATGCTCCGATATATTTTGAACTTAATACATAAGTCTCTATGCCAGTAGCTTCGGGTCGGTGTTTTAATACCGAGTTGATATGGATACTTACGAATACAAATCCATTCTTTTGATTGGCAAAATTTACTCGATCTTCTAAAAAAATAAAATTATCTTTATCTCTGGTTAAATATACCGGAATACCTTCCTTTTTAAATAGCTCTTCTAAAGCCAGAGCAATACCGAGAGTTACTTCTTTTTCCTTTAAACCAGTAGGTCCGATAGCTCCTGGGTCACTTCCTCCATGTCCTGGATCTATTATTACCACTCTCTGCCCGGATATTTTTGGTTCTATCACTACTGGAGGCTTTTCTTCTGGTTTGGTGGGAGGTAGATATTCTGGAACGACCTGTACTTCTCCTCCTGATCTAAATATATCAATTACTACTCTATCCGGATTAAGCAGGCTAAAGACTTCGTATTTAGATTTCTGATACAAATCCACCACTATCCTGGACATCACACCATTAAATTGAGCTGCCCGGACCTGTTTTATTACCCCATCATTTACCTCTAACTGTCTTGTCTTTTCATCCAGCTTGGCTATAGACCCCATTATATCAATATAGATTCTTTCGGGATCGGATACGGTACTGGCTCGAAATTCAGTTCCTTGCGATAAATCTATTACTATCCTGGTCTTATCTGGATGGGAATAACTTCTGATATTTAATAGATTGGGCTTTATAGTATTAAGAGAGAGAGTTTTATGCTGATTATCCCAGATAACCTCTACCTCACTGATGATCTTAATAATTTCAATGGGAATCATTACCCGATTATTAATGAGTCTAGCAGGAACTTCTAAGGTGGTTTTCCCTCCGTCGATTTCCAAAGAGGGCTCATCGATTACCAAACTTGCTTTTTTCCCCTCCAGATATATGTTTAATAATTTCAAAGCAGAAAACCAGGTTATTCTTCCCCCCAGGGCTTCAATTAGATCCCGAGCAGGAACTAATAAGTGACCATCCTCAATTATTGAAGAGCCAACATTTTCTAACAGTTGCTGATCAAAAAATATTTTTATTTCTGAAGGTTGTGAAAAAGCAGAGGAAATGGGGAATAATATAACCATTCCTGCTATCATTATTAAAGAGATAATTTTTTTCATTTATCTTTTCCTATTCCTCCTGGGATAAATATCTAAAGGTTAAGACTTTCAAAATTGCAGCTAAGGGCACAGCCAATATTATTCCCAGCACTCCCAGTAATTGCCCACAAAATAAAATGGTAAAAATTACGGTCAAAGGATGTAAACCTAATTCTTTTCCCATAATACAAGGACCAAGAAGCACCGCTTCCAGTTGATTCACGGCGAAAAAGATGAGAACAATTATTAGCCAGAGCCACCAGGAACTGCTTAAATTAAAAATTAAGGCTAATAATAATCCGATGATCGGACCTAAGTAAGGGATAAAATTAAATATCCCGCTGATTATTCCGATTATTAGAGCAAATTTCAAGTTGAAGAGATATAGACTGATCCCAATTAGAGCTCCCACAATGAAACAGACAATGATCCTTCCTCGAATAAATCCACTGATGATCTGATCTATCTCTTCCAATATTTCCCGGAATTCCTTTCTTCTCTCCTGAGAAACAAATATATCCAAATTGTCTTTAAAGACTTTCATATCTCTCAATAAATAAAATAAAATGATGGGAATAATTACCAACCCAAAAACAATACTGGGAATTATGCTAGATAGGTATATTACTATAGTTCGAGCCAAAGACAAAATTGATCTTTGCAGTTCTGATAAATTTTCAGTAATCAAATTTTCTATAACCTCTGGTTCAATAAATCTAGCTAGAAAGGGCTCTAAGGAAAAGAGTATTTCTTTATATTTATTTACAAAATCAGGAGTTTCCCGATATAAGGTATTTATCTGATGAATCAGACTGGGGATGATAAAAGTCAGAAACAAAGCTAAGGAATTAATGATTATTCCCATAATAATCAATATGGATAATCCCCGGGGAATCTTCTTCCTTAGTAAAAATCTATAAAAAGGTTCAAAAAAATAGACTATAATTAAGGCACTGCCAAAATAAATAAATAACCATTTCAACTTATTCAAAATAAGAAAGATAATTACCAGACTAATAGCTAAATTAATAAGGAAATTTAATTTTTTATTCTCAGTAAATAAGGGCATATACCTCTACCGAAATAATTTTTAAATTTATAGTAACAAAATATTGCCGAATAAACCTTTTCACTATCCTCTAAAGGGCAAAAGGCTTTTTTCATTTCCCTTTCTAGAGGTTCTTATTTTATTAAACGGTCATTGAATTTATATTCTATATTTTATTTTCTTTATCCTTCTTTTTCGAGAAGACTTTTAACCAAAACCGAGAAATCTCTATTTCGGATCCCTGGGTATATATTACTTTTGCATATCCTTATTGTCTCTGATCCTGTATATCTTTATCCATTTTTTATCTTTTAAAATCTAAAAAATCAACTATCTTCTTAAAAGCGAGAAAAAAATTCAAATCCTAAGATAGCCTCTCTGGATAACCCAAGTATGATTTATGCGAGATCATTTTTCCCAGGTATCCCGCAAAGAGACTATGCGATTAAAGATTAATTTATCAGGTCTGGAATCTAAATCCACACAAAAATAACCTTTCCTCATAAACTGCAATTTACTTCCCACTTCAACTTTAGCCAGGCTAGATTCAACCAGGCAATTGGTTAATACTTTTAAAGAATCGGGATTAAGTTTTTTGATAAAGTCACTCTTCTCTTCTTCTTCTGTTTCTTCTTCTTCCTGGTTGCTTAAAAGGAGGTAGTCATATAATCGCACTTCTGCTTTTAAGGCGCAAGAAGCAGAAACCCAGTGTAAAGTCCCTTTCACCTTTCTTTTCGCCCCCGGCTTTCCGCTCTTACTCTCCGGGTCATAAATACAATGTATCTCTTTAATTCTTCCGGTCTTTTCATCTTTAATCAATCCTCCACCTTTAATAATATAGGCACCTTTTAATCTTACCTCATTACCGGGACTTAATCGAAAGTATCCTCGGGGCGGATTTTCACAAAAGTCTTCACTTTCAATATAAAGAATCTGGGAAAAAGGAACTTTACGGGTTCCATAAGCAGGGTCTTCCGGATTATTCTCTATTTCTATTTCTTCTACCTGCCCGAGGGGATAGTTGTCAATAATTAATTTTACAGGGTCAAGAACTGCCATTACCCGAGGCGCTTTTTGATTTAAATCTTCCCGGATACAATGTTCCAGAAAGCGAATATCTACTGTACTATTACTTTTGGATACTCCAATTCTTTCACAAAAATTACGGATAGCCTCCGGGGTATAACCCCGGCGTCGGAGACCGGAAAGAGTAGGTAAGCGAGGATCATCCCAACCGGCGACATATCCTTCTTCCACCAGTCGACGAAGTTTTCTCTTACTCATAATGGTATTAGATAGACTGAGACGGGCAAATTCAATCTGTTGAGGAGGATTAGGTAGATTTAGAGTTCTTAGAATCCAATCATACAGAGGACGGTGATCTTCAAATTCTAAAGTACAGATGGAATGGGTAATCCCTTCAATATAGTCTTCTAGAGGATGAGCATAATCATACATAGGATAGATACACCATTTATCACCAGTGCGGGGATGAGATGCTCTGACAATTCGATAGAGTACCGGGTCTCTTAGATTAAGATTGGGTGAGGACATATCAATCTTTGCCCGCAATACTCGGGAACCATCAGGAAACTCACCAGCTCTCATCCGTTGAAAAAGGTCTAAATTCTCTTCGACCGAACGATTACGATAAGGGCTCTCCCTCCCGGGTCGGGTAAAATTTCCCCTATACTCTTTAATCTCCTCAGGACTTAAATCGCAAACATAAGCCTTCCCCAATTTAATTAAACAAATAGCATATTCATACATCTTTTCAAAATAATCAGAAGCATAAAAAATTCTATCGCCTAAATCAAAACCCAGCCATTTCACATCATTAATTATTGAATTGATATATTCCACTTCTTCAGTGGTAGGATTGGTATCATCAAAACGAAGATTGCATAAGCCATTATTCTTCAGGGCTAAACCAAAATTTAAGCAGATTGATTTAGCATGCCCGATATGTAAATATCCATTTGGCTCAGGAGGAAAGCGTAGATGTACTCTCCCGTTATACTTATTAGTCTTTTTATCCTGATCAATAATATCCTGAATAAAATTTACTGGCACTTTGTATTCAAATGAATCCATAGATTATTCCCCTTATCTAACCTTTAATTTCAAAATTTTAGACTTTTCTCTCCTTAAATTTTTCTATTACTATTATCTTTCTCAGAAATCTTCTCTCAGAAAATTTTGACATAAAAGAAGAAGCGAATATCTGTATCAAAAAGATTTTCTTTTCATAGTTTGGCTTTAGTTTACCAATTTTTGCCAAAATATGCAATAACCTGTTTGCATCCCATACATCTACAACCTGGAAAGTTCTTTATTACTTATTAACTTACTACAATATTTTATCGGTGTCAAAAGATTTAAACTCCGATGAGGTTGATAGAAGTTATACTCAAGGAGGTTATCATAGAGCATCTCCTTAGTCTTTTCTCTGCTGGTCTTTTCATAGTATCTATTCAGATATTCGTATTGCATAATACCATTAATCCTTTCTACAAAGGTATTCGTCCAGGGAGAGGAAAGGTAGTGGTGAACTAAGGTAAGTCTTCTTTTCTTTATCTCTGGGGAAAAATGTTTCTCCCTTTTTGTGCCCTTATCAACCTGAAAGTATCCGAGGTTATTAGAGGGTAGGTAAATTAATCTGCGCAAGAAATCCTGGGCCTTAAAATTAATGATTTTCTAATAGATTCTAATGTAATTTAGTCGGGACACTAGATCAATGGCAGAAAAAAGAAATACCTGGTTAAATCTCCAGTTCAACTCGATAGTATCTACCGGGAGTCAGTCGGAAATAAGGCCTTGCCCTATCGCCCGGGATAGGCAATATTGGGGAAAGGATTCTGCCTACTGAAGATACGGAAATATTAATCCCGCCTTCTCTTTTTTATATCTTCTTTACCAAAAAGGGATACTTTCTTCTGATCTAACTAACCCATGCTTCTACTGGCAGAATCCCTGCTATTCTCCTTCTAATTCTAAAGGGCATTTTGGACCTGTCTTCTAAAGATTAAAACTACTATCTGCATTAAATCTTTCTCAGAAAAATAATTTTATCTTCTGAGTTTTCATTCAAAAATTATTTCTCCCATAAATTTAAAAATAAAATCTATATAACTATGTTTTTTTATAATTCTTTCTTAAAGGTTTAAAAAAATGTAAGAACTGATATTTTACTCTTTTCATCAATTACTCGCACCATATTTAGATCATCAACTTCTTCCAGCATGATTTCCATTGTGGCAAGCACTATGTTACTTCCTTCTATAAGATGCCCACCCTTGATTTTACCTGTGCTATCTCTAAATACTGCATGTAGGTGATGGCGTAATTTTCCTTCTGGATCATAACATATGTTACCCTGCGCTCCAAGAAGTTCGATTATCCCTTCCTCTTCTATGGGATCACAATAACAGAACCCAAGTGACTTTGTATCATCCTTAATAGCAAATGCATAGGTTATTTTTGATAAACTTCCAATACAATTAGTGATTAGGGCATTCTTAAAGTCATTCTCTTTACAGGTTCTAAAGATAGATTCTATCAATTCTTCTCCGGGCTCTAGCCTTAACAACATCATCTTTCCTTTACTACCTACACCACTCCTCATTTAATCTACCTCCTAAAAAGGAAAATTATTAAACTGCGGTAATCCGGCAATTTCCAGCCGGCGAGGAACAAAGCCGATCCAATTTCCTTTCTTGAGTACTTTTTTTAATTCGTTTAGACTTCTAATATCCATAAATTTATTTTATGATTAATAATTAAAAAACTCTTTCTGGAGGAAAGAGTAATAAAAAATCGACCTTTTATCTTTCCCCGATGGGGGCTGGAATTAGCACCTTCTTTAGGGAATCACCCTAAAGGGTTGCTGGTGGGTCTATGAGCCAGTGCTCTCGCCACACTCTTGATAACCAACTATTCAATTGTTTATATTATATTATCAAAACCAAAATTTATGGTTAATTTATATTACAAACTGTAATTTAAAGGACGGAAACCTTTATCCCACATACAAAAAACCCTTTTACCTGTTGGCTAAAGAGCCTTCTCGTATACTATGGTGGAGGCGGCGAGAATCGAACTCGCGTCCAGAGATACTTCAGTAAAAACCGCTACGAGTGTAGTCTAGGTTTTAATTTTGCTCCTTTTATCTCCCCTAGACAGGATATAAAAGAACTAGCCCGTATGGTCTCTCTTTTATCTTTCCGGGCAAAAAGGTAAAAGATAGTCTACTTTTGGTTACACCCATAAAAGCCCCGTAGACCAGAGCTCTTATGAATGCGCACCTAGTTAAGTGCGAAGGCTAATTCTCTATCGTTAGCGCTTATTGTTTTTCCACGGTTTTACGAGGACATGGAACCTCGACTCGCTGTTCTTACCTCTCTTATCCCTGTCGAAACCTATCGCCCCCATTTTTTATCTTTCATTTCTTTTTCTATTTCTCTCTGGGCATCTCTTTCAGCTAAAGCTTTACGCTTATCGAATAATCTCTTCCCTCTGGCGAGAGCTAATTCGATTTTTACCAATCCTCTTTTGAAATATATCCTTAAAGGTACCAGAGTTAAACCCTTTTCCTGAACCTGTCCTTTCAATCGGTTAATTTCCGGCTGATGAAGTAATAATTTGCGTTTCCTTTTGGGTTCAACATTAAAGATATTACCAAAGAGATAGGGCGAAATATGCATATTCATCAGATAAAGTTCACCATCTTCAAACTGAGCAAAACTCTCCCGTAAACTAACTTTACCTTCTCGAATAGATTTTACTTCTGTACCCTTTAAGACTATTCCCGCTTCGTAAGTATCCAGGATAGTAAAATCATGATATGCCTTTCTATTTACCCCTACACTTTTTACTTCCTCTTTAGAGCCAGATTTCATAATTCTTCCTCTTTTTCCATAAAAATTATACCATAAACCGGGTGAATTCTCAATAAAATATAGAAAGATAGAGTATTAAGAGGAACAGTGTTTTCATAAATCCAAAAAAATATTCTTTAAGAAATATTATTTACTGAGGCCTTTCTTAATCGCTCCATAATAGCCAATCCCAATCCTTTTTCTTCTAATCCTTCAGCAATAATAACCTCAAAACCTTCCTGATCAAAGTTGCGGAGGATTTTGAAGAGATTAGCAGCACAACTGGACAAGCGGTTACCTTTCCCTAAAACTTTTATCTGGAAATCTTGGTATCTTTCTTTGTTCTCTTCCTTAACCATTATCCCTACTTTATAGCCCAAGCTGGTATATTGAGAGGCAAGATTATAAACTTCTTTTATCTGTTCCTCCCCCTTTTTTTCTACTAAAATCAACTTCGCGCGAGGAGAATAATGACTTTTTAGTCTGCCTGGTGAACGAAAATCCCTTTCCAATTCTCTATTTAAAGCTACCTGATCAATTACCTTATGGAGTTGTTCAAGAGATATTCCCCCAGCTCTTAATACCTGAACAGGTTCAACTGTTATATCCAAGACCGTCGATTCTACACCTACTCTGGTTTCCCCACCATCAATAATCACTTCAATCTTCCCATTCAAATCCTCCAGTACATGTTGGGCTTGTGTGGGACTGGTTCTGCCAAATAGATTGGCACTTGGTGCTACAATAGGAGTCTGAGCTCTTTTAATTAAACTTAATGCAATACAATTTGCCGGCATCCTGACTGCTACCGTATCCAGATTTGCAGTTACCAGAGGAGAAACCAATTTAGATTTCTTTACTACCAGCGTTAATGGACCAGGCCAAAAAGTGTCAGCTAATAACCAGGCAACTGAAGGAATCTCTCGGGATAATCTTTCTAAATCGCTTAGTTCTGCAATATGAACAATCAAAGGGTCATAGTAGGGTCTCCCTTTGACCTGGAATATCTTCTTAACTGCTTCCTCATTATAGGCATCAGCTCCCAAGCCATAGACTGTTTCGGTAGGAAAAGCAACCAGATTGCCTTTTTTTATTTCCTCCGCAGCAAGATCAATCTTCTCAAAATCAATCTTTCTGGGATCAACCTTTAAAACCAGAGTTTTCATTTTATTATCTTCAATATCCTGTACCTTAATATCCCTACCGGTACTTTGATCTTGACTTCTTCTCCTTCCCGATGACCTAAAAGGGCTTGAGCTATAGGAGAACTCATCGCTATTTTCCCCTGTTCCAGGTCTACCTGATCATCATGAACAATGATATACCTTACTTGCTTCCGGTTGTTCAAGTCTTTTAATATTAGAGTAGAGCCGATACCTACCCCGGCTAAAAAATTTGCCTCATCCATTACCTTTACTTGACTCAATCGATTTTTAAGTCTGGCAATATTTATTTCGTTCATTCGCTGTGCTTCCAGAGCGATATTATATTCTGAATTCTCTGCTATATCTCCATTTTGTAAAGATACTCTAATATCTTCCTGAATTTCTTTCCGCTCAACTTCTTCCAGATATTTTATCTTTTCTTTTAATTCTTTTATCCCTTCATCAGTTAAAAAAATCTCTTTTTGTTGATCTTTTTTGGTCATCTTTATCTCTTTCTATAATTTAATTTTATTCATTAATCATTCTTTCCTTCATTAGACAATTATTAATTTCACTATTTCTTTGTATCTTTACCGAAATATTAAAAAAAAGCAGGTCTTCCCTGCTCCTCCTGGATAATTTGGAAATATTATTCTTAAAATTAAACTGGTGGCGCAAGGGGGAATTGAACCCCCGTTTGCTGATTGAGAGCCAGCTGAATTAACCACTATTCGATTGCGCCAAGGTTTAAATCTTTCATTATCTTCGGTTATTAAAGGCTGAGGGAGGTGGGCTCGAACCACCGCTCCCAGATCCAGAGTCTGGTGTCCTACCGCTAGACGATCCCTCAAAAATATTAATTTGGTAAATTCATTGGTAAGAATATTTTATAATAAATTTTCTATTTTGAAAAGTATGCTCAAGAATTTTTTGTTTCTTTTAATCTTTCTATTACTTTTAAAAGTCGTTGTAGGGTCTTTTTTTGCCCCAGCACCACCATTAATTCAAAAAGACTTGGACCAACCTTTTTCCCACTCAGGGCAACCCGGGTAGGATGAATAATTTGCCCACCCTGAATATTCAAAGAAGAAGCTATACCCCTGATCTTATTTTCGATATTCTCTTCGTTCCATTCCTTAATTTCCGACAGTTTTTCCTGTAAAGCTTGCAGAACCTTTAACACTCCTTCCTGATTTAATAGGCTATTAAATAAGGATTCCTCAATGGTGATATCCTCCAGAAAGAAATAATCAGTAAACTCCATAAATTGAGCAAAATTTCTAAATCTTCCCTGTAATAATCTCACAATCTCCTTTACCCATTTGAGGGTAGACTCGGAAAGCTCCTCTTTTTTTAGATAATTAGCCTCCTGCAGATAGGGTATTAATCTCTCAGTTAATAAATCAAGAGGCATTCTTTTTATATATTCATTGTTCAGCCAATTTAATTTTTCCATATCGAAAACGGCAGCATGCCGGGATATTTTTTCTAAACTAAACTCCTTGATCAATTCTTCCCGGGAAAAAATTTCCCTTTCATCACCCGAAGACCAGCCTAAGCGAGCAATATAGTTGACAACTGCTTCCGGAAGATACCCCATCTTTTTATACTCCATAATGGAGGTTGCTCCATGGCGTTTGCTCAATCTGGTATGATCTGCTCCCATAATCATCGGTATATGCGCAAATTCTGGTACTGGTAATCCCAATGCTTCATAAATCAGTATCTGCTTGGGAGTATTAGAAATATGGTCATCTCCACGCATCACATGGCTAATCTTCATCAGGGCGTCATCTATTACCACCGCATAATTATAAGTAGGAATCCCTTCAGATTTTAAGATTACGAAATCACCCAATAAATCACCTTCAAAGGTTACCTCTCCTCTGAGTAAATCATTAAAAACTATTTTTCGGGAAGGAATCATAAGTCTGATAGCAGGTTTTCTACCTTCCTCTTTATATCTCTTTTTTTCTTTTTCACTAAGATACAGACATCGTCGGTCATATTTAGGGTTTTTTCCTTCTTTTTTCTGTTTTGCCCTACTGGCTTCCAATTCTTCCGGGGTACAATAACAATAATATGCCTTATTATCCTTTAATAATCTCTGGGCATATTTCTGATATAGCGATAACCTTTGCATCTGAAAATAGGGGCCATAATCTCCTCCCTTCCCCGGACCTTCATCCCAATCCAGGCCTAACCACTGGAGACCTTCCATAATTACATTTACTGCTTCATCTGTAGATCTTACCTGGTCAGTATCTTCAATGCGCAAAATAAAAGTTCCCTGATAATGCCTGGCAAAGAGCCAGTTGAACAAAGCAGTTCTAACTCCCCCTATATGTAAATATCCGGTTGGACTAGGGGCAAATCGAAGTCTTATTTTTCTATTACTTTCCATTTTCCTCCACCTTTACTATTCAGAAGGAGAATAGTTTAATATTCACCTCAAACATAAAATAGAATTTAATTGAATTTTAAAATACGCAATTATTATAATACAAGAGAAAAAAATTATAAATTTTATTTTACTAATTGTGAGACAGGGACTATTTCAATACCTTCCTTAATCAATTCGGGAATAAATCTACTTAAGGCATAGTAAGTATTTATTCTACTATGACCGATAGCAATAGCCTCCCCATTTCTCCAGGCAATTTTCCTAGCCTCCAGTATCTGATCTTTAATATAGTCTAAGCCATTTTCGTTATCCAGAAAAACCGATCTTACTGCCGTTTTTACCCCCATTTCCTGGGCAATCCTATAGGCGATAGAGTTACTACTAGTTAAACTATCTACAAAGAATAAATTATATCTTTTAATCTCCTGTAAAATTATCTCCATAATCTTTCTATTTTCAGTAATTTTCGAACCCATATGATTATTCACTCCTATCACATGAGGAAAATTAAAAATGGCCTCTCTGACTGCCTGTCTAATCTCTTCCTCTAACATGCCAGTTTTAATTGCTCCTAGGCCAGGATTGTTATTCGGATCATTCGCTTCCAAAGGTAAATGTAACATAATTTCCTGATTGTTATTTTTACCCTCTTGCGCTATTTCCTCGGAACATTTTAAAAAAGGTAAGATAGACAAAGCTATGGGAAAATCAAATTCTATTATTTTTTTAGCTATTTCTCTTTCGTAACCTAGATCATCAATGATTAAAGCCAATCGGGGCTTAGATATAGAACCTTCTTCGGAAAGGTTTAAATCCTCAAGGATGGCTTCTACAAATTGTTCACTATCAAAATTATAGAAAATATCATCCTCTTTGTATTCATCTTCTTGAAGGGTAGATTGATGATTGACTTCTGAAAAAGCAGTATTCGGGATAAGAAATATTTCATTACCTGACTGGAAATACTTTTTCATCATATTGGATATCCCCAGACCTACTACTAAAATAATTAGTAAAGCCAATATGTTCGCCAGTAATGGTTTATTCTGTTTCAATATTTTTTCCCTTCCCTCTCAATAAATTAATTAGACTGTCCCTATAATTAACTCCTGAATCCATAAAATTATAGCTTCCTTTTATTAATTAATCGCTTAGCCAAAATCACTTTATCTCTTCGTTATTACAATTATTACAATTATCACAATATAAAATTCTCTTGCTTAGAAGCTAATCTTTGCTTCTACTCTGGCTATCTCTTCTTCCAGTATTTCCAGTGCTTTATTTAATTGAATATCCTCTTCCTCTTCTCCAACCTGCTCCACCAATACATCTGGTTCTATCCCTATATTATTGATATAAGTTTGATTGGGAGTATAATATTCAGAAGTAGTAATAACTACTCCAGAACCATCAGATAAGGGGAATACTTGCTGAACCACTCCCTTTCCAAAGCTCTTCTTTCCTACCAATATCCCCCTTTGTCTATCTTTAATCGCCCCAGCGACAATCTCTGAGGCACTGGCACTGCCTTCATTAATTAAGACCACCAAAGGCCATTGTGGATATTCGTTCCCTTCGCTAGAGATAGAAGTTAGAACTCCTTCACGATCTCTTATGTGAACTACTGCTCCATCCGGGATAAATTTGCTCGCTACTTCAACGGCACTATCCAGTAACCCACCAGGATTATTCCGTAAATCCAGTATAATTCCCTCAATATTCTTTGCTTCTTTAAATTCATCCAATACTTTCCTTAATTCTGGTTCAGTATTTATATTAAAATTAGTAATTCTAATATAGCCAATATTAGTATCTTCTAATACTCTTTCCTTTACCGCAGTAACTTCAATAATATCTCTGATGATGGTAAAGTATATAACCTCAGTATTCCCTTCTCTCTTAATCCCAACGGTTATCGGGGTACCCTTTTCTCCTCTTAGAATATTCACTGCCTCATCTAATCCCATTCCAGCAGTAGATTGGCCATCTATCTCTACTATTATGTCTCCTGCCTTTATTCCTGCTTTAAAGGCTGGTGTATCTTCGATAGGAGAAATTATCGTCAATTGCTCATCCCGGACAGTAATTATTATTCCTAAACCTCCAAAAGAACCATAAAACATATCCTCTTGTTCTCTTTTTAAAGTCAGGGGATCCATATATCGAGTATAGGGATCATCGACGGTTTCTAGCATACCTTTAATAGCTCCCTGAATAAGTTTAGTGAGGTCTAAATCTTTTTGAATAAATTTCTCCCTTAATAAATCTAAGGTTTCAAAAAGGGGACTTATTTTACTATAAAATTCAAAATCGTCATAAGTATAAACTCCATTAGCGCTTAGGCTATTAACCGCTAAATTATAGGTCATAATAACCATTACAAAAATGACCATTAAAAGGGTAATTTTTTTTCTTTTAAACAAAGTAATCCACCATCCAATCTTCAAAATATTACATTTACAACCAGTTCATAGGGTCTGTAGGCTTACCTTCAACTCTAACCTCAAAATGTAAACAGGGAGAAGGAACACCACCACTATCGCCTACCTGTCCAATAATGGCACTCTTTTTAACCTGATCCCCTACTTTTACCAGAATTTTAGAAAGATGTGCATAAAGGGTAGTGGTTCTTCCACCATGATCAATAATGATTATTTGTCCATATCCTTTTATATTACCAATATAAATTACCTCTCCCGGACCAGCTGCCCGAACTACTTCCCCCAAAGGAGCACTGATATCTATTCCAGAGTTAAAGGTATAGGTATTAAAATCAGCATTCATCTGCCTTCCAAATTTAGATATTACCTTTCCCTGTACCGGTAGGGCAAAAATACCTTTTTTGGGAGTTAAAACTGGTCCAGAATCCTGCTTTTCTTTTTGCTGAGCACTCTCTTCTTTCTGTTTCCGATAAATTTCTTCAATTAGTCCTTTAATCTGCTGGGA
>Ga0172366_10000212_pt1 | contig 37943 bp, 36 predicted proteins | sample LakKivSesite69cm_FD_114533 | JGI IMG/M metagenome (GOLD analysis project Ga0172366, IMG submission 114533) | Sediment microbial communities from Lake Kivu, Rwanda - Sediment site 69cm | ecosystem: Environmental > Aquatic > Freshwater > Lake > Sediment | place: Rwanda: Western Province, Lake...
TGCGACCCACTTTCCGTGGCTGACGGGGATAGGGTCAAGATATCGCGCGTGGAGAGGACCTTTCCCTGCGCGATCGATTCCAACAGAACACTGTGCGTAGTGAGAACTACTCCCCTTTAGCCCCCTTCTTCGCCTTAACCCTGGCCCTGCGCGCTGGCTTCTTCTCCGGCGGTCGTTCCTTTTCTTTCGGTGCTTCTGCCTTCTCAGTCTTCTCTTTCGGCTCCGCTTTCTCTTCCTCTTTCTTCTCCTCTTTCTTGGAATACTCCTCGATGAACCTGACCTTTGCCACATCCTTGAGGTACTTCGTGATCTCGCCGAAGAGGGCTCTCTTGACCATCTGGAGCCCCTCGGTATAGAACAGCTCCTCGGGGAGCCTGACATCAACTGTTGGAGCGCTCACTTCTAAGACGAACGAAGCCTTGTCTGCCTTGGGGAACCTTCTGCTGATGAGCTCTCTGACCTTGTCGACGTCTCCATCAACTGATGATGTGACCTTGACGGTATACAATATGGTTTTTCCGGCAAGCGGCGGGTTGAAGTCCACCGAGACTCTGCCGGAGGTTATGGACCTGACTGTGCCCATCCGGCCATCTACCTCGACCTTCGAGTTGACGTCGAGGTCTCGAACGTTTGCGAACCTCCTCAACGGTAGTATCCTCACCTTGGTCGGATCCCTTTGTCCATACCCCTGCTCTGGCGGGACCACAACCTGCTTCTCAACTCCTACCTCGGCCGACTTGAGAGCTTCCATGACTGGCCCTGGTGCGTCGGTGGAACCTATGATGAACAGCCTCGGCACGTAGGCTTCGCTCTCGCTGAAGATGCCAGCGCTCTTCGCTACATCCTCAGCTGTCGTGTCGATTGTCTCGCCCGTCTCCTGAACCTTCGCAGTAAGATCCGCCAACAGGAAGGAGCCGTCTTCGTTCAATGCGATTGCGTGTTTCTGAGCGCCGGTTATAAGCATATTTGGATTCCTACGCGTTCTGCGGCGAGCTATGGCCGTCTTGAATGTTGGTTCAGGAGCCGAACGATTCCGTGGAGATCTTCTTGACCCTGGCGTCTCCCCCGAATTCCCTTATCAGTTTGTAGACCGACGGTGGCACTAGCTGTGACCAATTCTCACCTGCTAGTATCCTGCGTCTTATTTCGGTACCCGAGTAGTCGCCTCTGTCCTTGAGGGGAACCGGAATCACCTTGTATCCCTCCTCCTCGAAAAGCGTGGCGGTGAGTGGGTCGTTCGTGTACACCTTGCTGATCGGGGGGACGCTCTTCAGGACGTACGTTACCCAAGATGGGTGAAACGGCGTGTCAGGCACTCCCGTAATCAAGTACCTTCCCCTGTCTATCCCGCTCTCGCTCAGTGCAGCGAGTATCATCTGAACTCTCTCGCCCATGGTGAATGGATTCCTGAGCTCATGGCTCGACAGCGAGCTGCCCACTGCGATCACCACACGTGGCTCATCCTTGAGAATGTGGAGAACCGCGTGAACGTGACCCAGATGAAACGGCTGAAACCTGCCGACGAAGAGCGCCCAGCTTCCCTCTTTCATCGCTCCCAGCACCGATTGTTGGCTTAAAAATGCTGATTCGCCCGACGAGCCGATGGAGATAGACGGTTCCTATGGAGAGGGTGGAGGCCAGCTCCTGAGGTTCGCCTTGGGCCTCTCCGCACTGCTGGGCGAAGAACTGAAGGTAACCAACATACGGGCGAACAGAACGCCCCCAGGGATAAGGCCTCAGCATCTGGCAGCCGTGAACGCTGTGGCAAAGCTGTCTAACGCCCGGGTAGCTGGCAACAGCATCGGATCATCCTCCATCGCATTCAGCCCTGGGAGAATTGTGGGAGGGGAATACGAGTTTGACGTCGGAACTGCAGGAAGTGTCACTCTGGTGCTTCAGGCGCTGCTCCCGGTGGCCCTGTTCGCTGAGAGAGCGGTGAGCGGGAGGATAAGAGGGGGAACTGAAGTCAGATGGAGCCCGACCGTCGACTATTTCGAGCACGTCTTTCTCAGTGGCCTGCGAGCGATGGGAGTCGACGCGTCCGTGAAGTTGTTGAGGAGCGGCTACTATCCGAAAGGAGGAGGAATCGTCGAATTCCGCGTGGAACCAGTCTCGGGTCTGCAGCCGCTGGTAGCCTCGGGAACTCCAAGTGATGAGTTGAAGTGCACCGGCATCAGTAGGTGTGCAAGACTTGCGTCAGCAGTGGCGGAAAGGCAGGCGTCCAGCGCGAGAGCATTGCTCGCCAATAGTGGGATATCGGTCGGTGATCTCTCCGCTGTCTCAACGGATGAGCCTCTCTCCCCAGGAAGCAGCATCACGCTGTGGGCGAGTTCGCCATCGTCTGTTTTCATCGGCGCAGACTCCATAGGCGAGAGGGGCAAACCTGCCGAGGTAGTGGGCTCCGAGGCGGCGAGATCGTTCGTCGACTGCATCAAGGCAGGAAGTGGCACGGACGAGCATTTCGCGGATATGATACTGCCCTATATGCTGAAGGCTCGAGGACGATCGACAATCACGACATCGAGGATCTCGAAACACTTGTCCACTGAGATCCATGTGGTCAAGGAGCTAAAGGTCGCGGAGGTATCACTGGACAGCCGCGAGCTTCCGCCCACGCTGACATTGAATCCCAACCCGTGAAATCATTTAAAAGCGCGCTCATACAAGAAGAAAATCATGGCCGCTTCCTTCATCCCTGGTGCCACAGCCATTGGCGCGATGTACGCGGATGGCGTGGTGCTAGCCGCGGATAGAAGAGCCTCGTATGGAACCTTCATATTGAGCAAGAATGTTAGGAAGGTTTTTCGGGTCACTGACACCATCGGATTGACGTCTGCGGGGATGATATCGGACACGCAGACGATACTCAGGGAGGCCAAGTACGGGGCGAATATGTTCAGGCTCCAGACCAACAGGGAAATGAACGCCAAGGCGCTTGCGAAGCTGATCTCGAACATCCTATTCTCCAACAGGTTGGCCCCGCTTCTCACTCAGATAATAGTCGGAGGGTTCGACAAGGGGGAGAAGAGCATCATCGTGATGGACGCGCTGGGATCGATTATCGAGGACAAGTACGCAGCCGCCGGGAGTGGGAGCGAACTCTCCCTTGGGATCCTGGAGGCAACGTACAAAGACGACATGAGTTACGAGGATGTGAAGTCCTTGATCCTTAGGACGGTGAGGTCAGCACTTGAGAGGGACTCTGCTTCTGGAAACGGGATAGATATGCTGTTTATCTCCAAGGGCAAGACGTGGGAGGAGTTCTCTCCCGTCTGAATCAGCGAAAGGCCTAGGATAACCTAGATAGGAACCTGTCGAGCGCCCTAAGTGCTGACATACCTAGGTCTATTTGATGAACCGCTCTGGAACTACGCCTAGTTGTCAGTTCTATCCTTTCTGGCTGATCTCTTTCGTGACGCCCGCTGCTATTGTCAGACCCATGTCCCTGATCGCGAACCTTCCCATGGGCGGGAACTCTGCGAAGGTCTCAAGGGAGATCGGTCTTAGGGGTTTGAACCTGACGATCGCCGCGTCTCCCGTCTTGAGGTAGGCTGGCTTCTCTTCGACCGCTGCCCCGGTCCTCGCGTCGATCTTCCGGATGAGTTCCGCGAACTCGCAGGCAACTTGCTCAGTGTGTACGTGAAGCACTGGAGTGTAACCGGCGGCTATAGCAGTCGGGTGCCTGATCACTATTATCTGACCTATGAATTCCTTGGCGATTGACGGTGGATGATCCTCGGTGCCCACCACGTCCCCTCTTTTCATCTCCTTCTGTGCGATGCCCTTTATGTTGAGGCCCACGTTGTCGCCGGGCTCCGCCTTCTCCATCCTCTCGTGGTGCATCTCGATGCTCCTTACTTCACCGTGTTTCGCGGCCGGCATGACGACGATCTTGTCGTTCACCTTCAGCACTCCCGTCTCAACGCGGCCCACGGGCACGGTCCCGACGCCCGGGATGTTGAAGACTTGCTGTATGGGCATCCTGAGCGGCTTGTCGACCGGCTTCACTGGGGGTTCAAACTGATCCAGCGCCTGCATCAGCGTCGGCCCGTTGTACCAAGGCATGTGCTCCGACTTGACGACCAGATTGTCTCCCGACCATCCGCTCACGGGAACTATGAAGATCTTGTGCTTCTTCGGGTCAAAGCCCATAGGAACCATCAGATCCAAGATTGCCTTGTTGACCTCCTCGAATCGTTCTTGGCTCCAGTTGACGGTTTGATCGTCCATCTTGTTGACAGCCACTACGATCTGGCGAACGCCGAGGGTGAAGAGCAGAAAGGCATGCTCTCTCGTCTGTCCCTCTGGACTTATTCCGGTCTCGAACTCTCCCTTCTTTGCCGAAACCACCAGAAGCGCACCGTCCGCCTGGCTAGCGCCAGTTATCATGTTCTTGACGAAGTCCCTGTGACCAGGAGCATCAATGACCGTGAAGTAGTACTTGTCCGTCAGGAACTTCACGTAGGCGGCGTCTATCGTCACGCCCCTTTCTCGCTCTTCCTTCACGGTGTCAAGTACCCAAGCGTACTTGAAAGTCTCGCCGAGGCCAGTCTTGGCCGATTCTTTGGCGAGTTCGTCGAGCTTCCTAGAATCCACGAAACCTTTGAGGTATAGGAGGTGCCCTGTCGTCGTGCTCTTGCCGTGATCCACGTGCCCAGCGACGACTAGATTCATGTGCGGTTTCGAACTAGCGCCACTCATTACTGTTCCACCTTTGAACGACCCTAACTTTCGGCCATGCCATTATAAAGGTTATCCGAAGGACTCACCTAGAAGCCAAGGCGTGCTTCTCGAGTTCGTCTTTCCTCGAGATGGCAAAACACTTCGGCTCGTTTTCGGAGGCCCGGATTATCTGATCCGCCAGTGCCTCATAGAAAGAGGTAGTGGATTTGAAGGATACCTTCCTAGCTCCCTCGACCAAGTTCCTGAGGGCGAGGTCCACCCGTCTGGTGGGTGAGATGTCCACCGCTTGGTAGTAGAGGATCCCTCCGTAGCTTACCCTGGTGGTGTCCTCTCTAGGGGCGCTATTCTCAATGGCAGTCAGCAATACCTTCAGCGGGTTGTCCTTCTTCTTCGAACTGACCTCATCCAGCGCTGCCTCGACGATCTTCAGTGATTTGGCCTTCTTACCTCCAGCTCTGGCAGTAAGGGCTATCAGGTTGGCAAGGCGCTCCACCACGTTGATTGCGTTCTTCGCGAATCGCTTGTGCGCGTGTCTACCGGAGGAATGAGGCAAAAAGATCGGCTTGAAGCTTATGGCGGTTGCGAGGGTCTTGTCTTCCACTTTGAGGTCTTCGAATGAGTACTTGCCGAACAATTTCGCTACCTCAGGTTCTGCTGACAATGACCTCACCTCTCCTCGGGCAGCGAGTGACGCCCTCCCATGAACGCGGGACAGAAGGGGGGCTTATAATATCTACCTTCAGCGCGGGTTCCAGCGGGCAATCTCTAGACGGCCGGTCCCGGGATTACTTCCTTATCTTCTGTTTCTTGCCCGCCAACAGGGCCTCCAAGGAGATATCGTTCACCGCAACGACCTTGTACCTCACCCCAGGGAGGTCGCCCATAGACCTACCTCCTGAGCCCCCGATGCCCGCTAGCAGGACCTCGTCTCTCTCATCGATGAAGTTCAGAGCCCCGTCCTCCGGCACAAAGGCCGTTATCTCCTTGTTGTTTCTGATGAGTTGAACTCGAACGCACTTCCTCACGGCGCTGTTCGGTTGCTTGCTCTCGATCCCGACCTTCTCAAGCACGATGCCTCTAGCCATCGGGGCACTTCCGAGGGGATCGTATCTTGCCTTAAGGGACAGAGTTCTCCTGGTGTAGTACTTGTCGCTCCATCTGAGCCTGTTCCTCCTTTTCTTGAGTTTCCTGGCAGCGAACTCCCCTCTTGCCCCTTTGGACATTGGACTCTTCGTGGACCGGCTGTCCTCCTATTAAACCTTATACAATTTTCACTTGGTCGACTTCGAAATACCTCTTGATCAGCAATGAGGCCCTCTTGACGTTGGCCCCTCCTTGCCCGATTGCCTTGCCCTTGTCACTCTCAGCGACCTTGACGTTCGCTATTCTTCTGCCGTCCTTCACGTTCACCAAGGATACCGAATCGACCCTCACTTGTTTGAACAGGCCGACTACAAAGTCCTCGGTGTTGTCAGAAAGAGGGTATACCAACACCCTAGTGTTCAACATCCTTGACAGGCGCGCCAATGGCTTGGTGGGGTTTAGCGCGACCAAGGGGTACTCGTTGGGGCTGACCAAGAATATCACCTCTCCCTCAGGATAGGTGACGCAATCCATCGGGCGAACTCTGGTCACTCGCTCGAACAGAGCGAGGTACCTGAACTCGTCGGTGGAGAGTCTGACCTTCGGCGTGGTCACTTCTCCATCAGCTCTTTCAGCGAAGACTGCCCGAACGATCGCACCCCTAGGACGGACATAGGGAAGGGCTTGTTGCAGAGCGATCCGAAATCCATCGGAGAAATCTTCAGTCTCTTGACTGGGACTTCTGCGAGCGCGCACAGTTTCTCCAACTCCTGAGCCTTGCTCGGAGGCAATGAGGCGGAGTATATCACTGCGCCGACCTTGCCTGTAAGTATCGACTCCTTGACGGACGTAAACCCAGATAGGATGTCCCCGGTTCTACAGGCAATCCTTATTGCCGATTCCAACCGTCTCGCGGCCCTCGCGCTAGCGTTGAGTTAAACCTTTCCTGAGGTCCACGTACACGTCTATCATTCCGGTTCCCGCCTTGATTTCCTCTCCTGCCAGCACCCTCTCTGTCATGCCTCTCATGCGATCTGTGGAGCCGGTTATGGCCCCCTCGACGAGCGTTGGAAGTGTCCTCTCGAAGGCTGCCTTGGCTAGCACACTGACTTTCTCGCCAGAGAGCCCGTGCCTGCCTATTTGCTTGATCCTGCCCGTCGTTGACATCGCTGATGCAACCAGCATTATGTGGCGGAGGTCGACATCCAAGCCCTGCTCCTCCAAGGTCTCCCTCAGTTCCTTGATCAGGGCTGACCTTGCTGCCTCTATTCCTAGCACCTCCGCGATTTCATGTATGTTGTTGGTGAACACTCTTGTCCTGTCCACCTCGGGTATCTTCAGCATCTCTGACAGGTTGGAGCCCTCTGTGAATATCACCCATTCTCCATCTTTCTCCCTGACGGTAATCCTAGATATCGAGGACAGGCCGGACACTGGGACTTTCCTGAGTTTCTCGACGACGGGCGACAAGTCGCCTTCGACCTCCTTGACCGCGATCGATATCTCAAGTGGCTTGTCCCTCTTGGGCTTGAATCCCGCCGCGAACAGGCTGCTCTGCAGCTTCTTCGGCGTCACTCCTCTCTCCCGCATCATGTCCTTGGACAGCACTACGGTTATGACGGACTTAAACTCCTGAACCCTTATCTCAGAGGCGATGTCCTCGACGGAGGTATAGACCATCCTCCTGGCAACCTTGAGGACCTCCTTCTGATCCCCTCGGGATTTCGAATCCAAGTGAACTTCCATGAGTGGAGTCTTCGGTGTCCTCCTTGCATCCAAGAGCTCTATGAGCCTGGGCAGGCCCAAGGTGACGTTGGCCTCCTTTATGCCAGCGTAGTGGAACGTTCGGAGCGTCATCTGGGTTCCCGGTTCTCCTATTGACTGAGCGGCTATCACGCCCACAGATTCCCCGGGGTCGACCATGAGTTCCAAGCGTCTGTTCAAGGTCGCGTCAACTATGGACGGTTCCTTGGTCGGGTCCACCCCTAGGGTCATGAGCGTGTTCTCCAATTCCTTCGCCACGGTCGGTGGCACGTTCTTGGCCTTCGAGACGATCGAAGCCTTTGCGGCCCCCCGATCGACCTTGGCACCAAGCTTCAGCCCATTTGAGGTAGCGAGATTCCGGACTATTGTTTCCACCGGGAACTTCCCATGGTAGCTCTTGGCTGGGTCCAAGCCGTCGTCGCCGTAGACGAACTCCACTATGTTCTCGTAAGGATCTCGCACCGTCCCGTCATATTCGACCTTGAGAGTTTCGAGCGCATGTATGAGTCGTCTCTGTAAGTATCCACTTTGTTGGGTTCTCACCGCGGTGTCCACCAAGGACTCCCTGCCTCCCATGCTGTGATAGAAGAACTCAACCGGAGAAAGGCCGGTCATATAACAAGATTTGATGAAGCCCCTAGCCTCAGGCCCTAGGTCTCCCTTCTTGAAGTGTGGAAGTGGCCTACCGATGTACCCCCTTGAGATTCGCTTGCCTCGGAGCGCCTGCGGACCAAGTGCCGCGCACATCTGGCCGAGATTGAGATCTGATCCCCTTGCTCCAGTTCTCGTCATGACGACCGCGCTATCGTCCAGCCCCAGAGACTTGCTCGCCAGCTCCCCCGTCTTGGTGCGGATGTCCGACAGAACGTCCATTATGTACGCCTCTACAGAATCCTCCTGCGACTGTCCCGGTATCTTCTGCAATTTGCCCGACCTGAACTGACTTATCACCTCTTTCACGCGACCGTCCGCGGAGGAGAGCTCCTTCTCTATCTGAGATTCGGCCTTCTGTGACAGCACGAGCTCCCCATAGGTCATGCTGAACCCTCTGATTTTCAGGAACCTCGATATCATCCTAGTCAGAGCGGTCAGGTATTTGTGGGCCTCGATCTCGCCATAGTTCAGGAGTATCTCGTGAACGATCGTACCCGGCTTCTCGGCCCCAAGGGAGGCCTTGTCGATGACTCCCTTCAGCAACTTCCCGTTCTCTATGACCACGAATCCCTCGTGTGGGCAGTTGTCCTCAGTGCAGGTTGGGTCGTTTGCGCATACTGAAGCCCTATTTCGATAGTTCAGGTCCGGCGGCAGGAGCGCGCTGAAGGCCTCCTTGCCCGAGAACTCTTCCCTAGGCTTCTTCACGAAGGACTCCATCCGCAGGGAATCTACGCCCGCAGCCTCAAGTAACATCAAGAACTGCTTCCTGGTCAGGACCGTGTCCGAACGCGTTAGAAGGTAGGCTCCCGTTATGAAGTCCCTTATCGCCCCGACGATCGGGGCGCCATATCTGGGGGTTATGTAGTTCTTCACGACCTGAAGCAACTCCTTCGTCTCAGCGATTGCCTCGATGCTTTGCGGGACGTGGAGGTTCATCTCGTCTCCATCAAAGTCAGCGTTGTACGGTGTGCAGACGGCAGGATGGAGCCTGAATGTCCTTCCCGGGAGCACGCGAACCTTGTGCCCCATCATCGAGATCCTGTGGAGAGAGGGTTGTCGGTTGAAAACAACGTAGTCGCCATCGAGCAAATGCCTCTCCACTATGAAACTCTCGGCGACGCCGTCTGCGAAGGCCACCAAGTCCTTGACGAACTCCAGTTTTATCCGGGCCCCGTCTGGCCTTATCACGTACCTGGCCCCAGGGTACTTCGACGCGCCATTCTTCACGAGGGCGAGCAAAATCTCCCTGTTGAAGGGGTTGACTTTCTCAGGTACGGTCAGCTCCATCGCCACCTCCATTGGAATCCCCACTTCGTCCACCGCTATGGACGGGTCCGGGGATATCACGGTCCTCGCTGAGAAGTCCACCCTCTTGCCGGAGAGGTTCTTCCTGAACCTGCCCTCCTTGCCCTTCAACCTCTGGGAGAGGGTCTTGAGTATCTTGTTCGTCCTGTGTCTTGATGGTGGCACGCCCGTGGCCTCGTTGTCAAGATAGGTCGTGATGTGGTACTGGAGCAGCTCGTCAAAGTCTTGGACGATCATCGGAGAGGAACCGCTTTCCAGTGCGTCCTTCATGCGCTGGGAGGCTCTGACTATATCCACGAGCTTATGGGTGAGATCGTCCTCGGATCTCTCTCCAGTCTCAAGTATGATCGAGGGGCGGACTTGCACTGGAGGCACGGGGAGAACCTCCAACACCATCCACTCTGGTCTGCCCAGCTCCGGGTCAAGTTTTACCAACATAAGGTCATCGTCTGGGATCCGCTCAAGCCGCTCTCTCACCATCGCAGGGGTCAGCTTTGTGGTGATCTTCTCAGGAGTCACCTCGAAGAACCCGGATGGTTTGACGGGCTTCACGACGTATTGGGGCGATCCACAGTGAGGACAACTCGACATTCTCTTCGCTTCTCTCACTATTTGGGAGTAGATCTTGTTGGGAATTGCCCCGAACTCCTTCTGGTACCGGGACATCTCGTGCCTGTAGCCCGATATCTTCTCATCTGGCAGCAAGATCCTGCCGCAGGACCTGCACGTGATCGTAAGGAGAAGATGAATCTCCTTGGCGAACAGGTAATTGACCACTGGGGTCGGAAGTTCTATGTGGCCGTAGTGGCCGGGACATCTCGTAGGAGGGTTGCCGCACGTGTGACATCTCTGGCTGGGCTCAATAGTGCCAAGCCTGAGATCCATGACGCCTCCGGGCACTGGCGTCCCATCTTCGTTGTATACCTCCTCAGAAGTTATCTCGACGACGGACATCTTCCTTATCATGGCCGGGCTGAGCAGGCCGAACGTTATCGAGTCGATGGACCTGACTTCCAGTTCCTTGCTCATGTCTGGCTACGCCTCCCTCGACAGGTTGATCCGCGGATAGATCCCCAAACTCGTAATCTCTTGGAGGAGGAGCTTGAAGGCATAGGAGGTCGAAACCGCGCTTATGTTGACATCCTTCCCGCACATCCTGCAGACGTACTTCCTCTGCTTCGAGTCGTAGTATCCTACGGTTCCGCAGTTTTCACAGACGTAGACTGTCGTCTTGTCAGACTCCTCCAATAGCCTATCCTGGAGAAGCCTCGAGGCTCCGTGACCGACCAAACAGTCCCTTTCCATCTCTCCGAATCTCAGCCCCCCTCCTCTGGCCCGGCCCTCGGTCGGCTGGTGGGTCAGCAGGGTGATCTGTCCCCTTGCCCTAGCATGAATCTTGTCCTTGACCATGTGGTGAAGGCGCTGATAGTAAGTTGGCCCGATGAACACCTTGGCCTTCATAGGCAGTCCTGTAGTTCCGTTTATCATCCTCTCCTCTCCATATGGTTGAAGGCCATAGGACTTGAGGATATCAAAGATCTTGTTCTGATCCTCATGCACGAAGGCATCTCCCTTCCTTTGCCTCCCGGATATCGCAGCGGCCTTTCCGAAAATCGCCTCAAGGAAGTGTCCTATTGTCATCCTAGAGGGGATAGCGTGCGGATTGATCAAGGCGTCCTGGACGAGCCCTGAGGCGGTAAATGGCATGTCCTCTTGAGGGACAATGGCACCGACCACGCCCTTCTGTCCAGCCCTGCTCGCGAACTTGTCGCCGACTTCGGGGATCCTGGTGTCCCTGATGCGGACCTTGATAATCCGGTTCTGCTCCGTGTCCTCCGTCAGTATGATTGAATCGATGTGCCCCGAATGAGAGGGCTTGACGACGAGCGATGTGTCCCTCCTATACGAGGCTTGACCCCAAATCTCGACCCTCTCCTCTAGGAACCTCGGGGGACTCGTCCTTCCGACTATCACGTCCCCCCCAGCTACCTTGGTCTCCACTCCCACCGTACCGTCCTCATCAAGAAGAGAATACGATTCGATTCCCCTGAAACCACGCACGCCCTCCTCTGGCTTCTGTATCCTGTCCCTCTCTCCCATCGCGTAGAGCCTCGCCTCGGCCTCATAGACGAAGTATGACGCGGAACGAGCAAGCCCCCTCTCGACCGACGCCTTGTTGAGGACTAGGGCGTCTTCCATGTCATATGGGTCTGACAATATCGCCACCACGAAGTTCTGTCCTATCGGGTTCCTCTCAAGGCCCACGACCGCGCTCGTGTCAGTGGTGACGAGCGGGACTTGAGGGTAGATCATATAATGAGAAGTCGTTGAGAAGTTGTAGGGCAGCGAGGCAGTCGGATAGCCGAGGGCTTGCTTGGCCATGGCACCTTCGTATGTGTTTCGGGGGGACTGATTATGTTCAGCGAACGGGATGATTGACGTCACTGCGCCGAAGATGACGAGGGGCGACATCTCAAGGTGCGTCGTGTCGACAGTGACTGAGTTCAGATCTGGCGCTATCAGTGACATCTCCTCCTCCTCAGCGTCTAGGTATTCGATGACGCCTATGTCGACCAAGTCGTCGAACGTAAGCTCTCCGGCCTTCAGTTTCCTGATGTGTTCCGGCCTGAGCCTTGGCGTTCCGTCCTCCACGACTACGAGTGGCCTTCTTGGCCTGCCTGGGTCGGCGTTCACTATGACCTCTATCTTTTGCACCCCTCCATAGTCATGCGTGTACACCCCCATGTTCACCTGACTTGACAATCGCCCCCTTCTCCTGAGTCGGGTTAGTTCCTTGACCAATGACTTGCCCTCATTGTGGTAACCGACCAGAACCCCGCTGACATAGACCTCAGCCCAAGAAGTCCTCATGTTCTCGTCTGCTTGGTCGGCGGGCAATACTCCCAGAGACTCAAGCGTCTTCTGGATTTCTTGGACATCGGCGGTGACAGAGATTTGAGCGAGCAGGCAGACATTCTTCACCAAGCCGCAATTGCTGCCTTCAGGGGACTCAGCTGGATCTATGCGGCCCCACTGCGTTGGATGAAGATCCCTGGCCTCGAAGTTCGCCTGGCTCCTACTGAGAGTGGACTGAATCCTCCTCAAGTGACTAATCGTGGACAGGTAGTTCGTCCTTTCGAGGAGCTGGGAAACACCCACTAGCCTTCTGCCCCAGTTGCCAGTGGCGATGGCGTGACTCAGCATGTCGGTAATGAGCCTCGTCGAGACGAGGTGGCTTACGCTCCTAGAAGGAGCGGTTCTTCTGAGGTCCGATCTCTCGATTTGGTATCGGAGATCCCGCACCATCCTCCTGAAGGCCTGCCTGAACATCTCCGCTATTAGTGGACCCGCGAAGCGCAACCGTTTGTTCTTGTAGTGATCCTTGTCGTCAGACCTTCTCCATCCCAACCTGGCGGCGATGCACCTCTCCGCCATCTTCCCCAAGAAATCCGTCTTCTTCAGGCGATCCTCAGGGTTGGTCCCAAGATGTGGTAGCAGCACCCTATCGAGCAGATACTCAGCTCTCCTTATCCTAATCTCCTTCGGCTGTCCATAGGCGGTCCTTCCGCCTATGTAGTCAAGAGCCTCCTCAACCGTGGATATCTCGACAGCGTCTTCGAATGACTTCATGAGATGATCTTGAACCTCGGAGTGATGAGATACTGCATATGCGATGTCCTTGTCAACCTCCCTGCCTAAGGCCCGCATCAGGATGACGAAAGGAACATCCTCCCCAACCCCCGGGAAGTACACCTTGAGCAACTGGTTCTGTTGGTTAAACCGAATCTCCACCCTTGTTCTATAGCCAACCGTAGACGAGAAGACTCTAGACGTGTAGAAGACCGAACTGCCGATCCTCTTCCGCTCGGTGAAAATACGGTTGCTCGCAAAATCCTCCAGCCCCACTATGACCTTCTCAGACCCATTGATTATGAAATACCCACCTGGATCTCGGGGGTCTTCTCCCAGTTTCACCGATTCCTCGGGGGACAGGTTGTATAGCCTGCACAACCTGCTTTTCACCATGATCGGGAATTCTCCGATTTTCACTTTCCCTTCCTGCATCAGGCGCTCGTTCTTGAACTCTCTGAACTCTAGGAATATCGGAGCCGAGTAGCTAACGCCCCTCAGGCGAGCCTCAAGTGGATACAGCGGGCCCTGTGCCCCGGATGCCTCCTCTATAGTTGGAAACTCCACGCTCACCCCCGTGAACGAGAGCCTGTGGCGCAGGTCAGGCAACAGAATGCTGAGTTCACCCACTTCTTGCACTATCCTAGTGAGATCCTTGTCGATCAGCTCGTTGTAGGAATCTATGTGGTGTTGAGCGAGACCAAGTCTCGATATCGCAAGACGGTACACGTACTCCAAGTCGTCTGGTGTGATGGAGACAGCAGACTCGGTCGCAGTCACTCTATTACCACCAGCCTATAGTAAATCGACTCACCAGCGGTCTCGCTGTGCCTAGTCACCTTCAGGACATCCCCGATGTTGGCATTGAGGGCTTTGACTGCCGGATCGCTGGACAAAATCTTCGGCAGGTTGTACGGTTTTATCCTGCACCTCTTCAGGAGTTCCTTCTTCTCCTCCTCGCCAAGGACCTCATATTTCGGGGAAAGAACATGTTCTAGAGGACTAAAATCCGTAATTCGAGATGACAAAACAACCCCAGCCCTTTATTTATCGGAAGGGCCCTTATTTTAACATTACTGAAAAAGACGGGGCGCTGAAGGCTTGAGACGGGCCCGTCGGGAATTCCGGAAGACGCGTTCCTTCGAACCCGAGACACCCGGGTTAAAAGCATCGCCGATCAAACTCCGGCGCTCTACCATCCTGAGCTACGGGCCCAAGGCGAGCCCCTCAGTTTGTGTAAAAAACTTATCGTCAAGATGAAATGGTCCCGCCGGCTGGAGTCTCAGCCACTCGGCTTTTGAATTCGCCGGCCACTTGCCCCCAGCGACAATCCGGTTTCTGCTTTCAGCCCAGTAAGCTGAACGGATCGACTCGAGGTCGACACCTACAGCATCTCCGCCTTCGTTAGGCTCGGAAGCTCTACCAGGCTGAGCTACAGCGGGACGGGAACGAGCGGGACGAACCGTTGATAAGTTTTTCAGACGGAGCGCGATTCCCGCCGTTAGCAAGTTTAAATAACATTTTGACTTCGCGTCCCAAGGTGCCCCGGTAGTGCAGACCGGTTAACATTGGCGGCTGTTCACGAGCCGAGTCACCCGCCAGACCCGGGAGGTCTTACGACCCGGGAATTCAAATCCCGGCCGGGGCGCCTCCAGGCCTCTATCCGCCGCAGACTCATCCTCACTGGCTGCGCAATCGTCGTCACAAGGCGACTCGGACAAATGCCTTCCTTTCATAGCATCAGAGTAACTTTGACTCCTCATAGTCGCCCGCATCAAAGGACGGCTCGCCGTTGATATGTTTGTCGGACTTGATCACCTGGCCAGACTAGACCGGCACCGTGAAGACTGGAGACGTTCGCTCCCGAAGCGGAAAAGTCTTAAAATGCTATTGTCACCGAATAAGATGAGCGAAATAGCATGGCGCCTGCTGCCTTCGGTGGACGATTTCCGGCGGAGTGGACCGTCGCGTCAGTAGGGTGATGTCCTGACTGGGGGTTCGACCATGGCTACCCGAAGGCAGGAGTTCAGACACCGTGAGGAATTCGCAAGGGTACTGGACTTTGTTAGGTCCGGCATTCCCAAGAAGTCTTGGCGCAGGGAACCGATACCCTATGCGCAGTGCATCGGTGAAGATTTCTTCGCCCTCTTGGAAGTGGCCATCATCAAAGGAATCGATTTGAGCGTCGGTGCGAGGGTATATGTCGGCGACGGACCAAAGAAGGAGGCCGCCTCTGTGCTCGGCAGGATAGACTACGGTAGCCTCAGTCAAACCGCAAAGGACAACCTCCCGACCGTGCTCGAGCAGATGGTTCTGAACAGCCAAGACAAGTACATCGGCCTTGTCAACTCAATGGGACTTCTGACGCCTAGGCTTCACGCCTTCGAGTTGCTTTCTGGGATCGGGCGGAGCACGACCCGCAGGATCATCGAGGAAAGGGAGAGAGGCCCGTTTGCTTCCTTTGACGACTTCACGAAACGCACTAAGGTCACCAATTTGGCGAAGGTAATCGTGGAGAGGATCGTAGAAGAGATCTCAACGGAACAGAGATACAGGCTATTCGTGAGATGACTGGCTACGGGAGCCTGTTGGAGAAGACGAGAAACACAGTTCACGCAATTGGGGTTAGGCCGTCCAGACGCTTCGGGCAGAATTTCGTCGTGGATCCTGCCCTCATAGAGCGAATGGTTGAGGAAGCCAACGTGCGAGCAGAGGACAACGTTCTGGAAATAGGTGGGGGTACGGGGTCGTTGACGGAGAGCCTAACCAAGAGCCGGCCGAGAACACTGATGGTGATGGAAAAGGATAGGCGGCTAGCTGCCTATCTGAGGACCAGATTCTCGGGCCAGTCTTGGGTCAAGGTGATGGAGGGAGACTACCTGAAGGCAGATCTGCCTGCCTACGAGAAGTGCATCTCAAATCCACCGTTCGGCATTTCATCGAAGGTGATGTTGAAGCTGATAGACGAGGCACCTTCCTTGGTGGTGATCACCTTCGAGCGCGGCTATGCCCAACGACTGACCTCGATCGCAGGAGAGAGGGAGTATGGGAGGCTCTCCATCATGCTGCAACTGAACTACGAGGTGCAGGAGACTGCAGTCTTCCCGAACACGTCCTTCTTTCCCCCTCCATCGACGGAGATCTCACTGCTGAGAATGACCCTCAGGGCCGATAGAATCGACAAGAATGAGGCGCTTGCACTTCAGAGGGTCACGAATGAGCTGTTTAGGTATAGGAGAAAGCGCGTCTCGAAGGCGTTGAGAATGTCAGGCCTGCCAAAGAATCTGTCCAGCGACCCTAGACTGGAGAGGTTTCTTGACAGGCGAGTCTTTGACCTGTCCCCTGATGACTTCTTGATGTTGTCAGAGATAGTCAGAGACAACGCGGGGTGAGCGACCCCGGATCCGATAGACCCCGACGAATCGTCAGGAGCACCGGGGCGATATCCGACACAAAAGCCAAAAGACTAAATAGGGTGACCGCGCGATTGTATTTCCACCCATGACAAGGAAGACTATGTCCTACTCACGGCTTGAGTACATAGCTGGAGCGCCACAGGTCAAGATAGGCAGGTTCAAGCTGGGCTCGGGCAAGTACGACTTTGGCATGAGGATGGTTTCTCAGGACAGTTGCTATTTGAGACAGGAGGCCTTGGAGGCCGCTAGAGTCGTCATCAATAACCAACTGCAGAAGAAGCTCGGAGAGAACAACTACATCTTGCACGTGAGGGTGTACCCTCACATAGTGACGCGCGAACACAGACTGTTGGGGCAGGCTGGGGCAGACAGGATCAGCCAAGGCATGGTCAAGGCCTTCGGGAAACCTACAGGCCGAAAGACCAAATTGGCGAGAGGTCAGACCATAATGGAGGCGTATGCAAGCCACGAGGGCGAGGCGGTGGTGAAGGCAGCGCTGAGTGCTGCCCTGTACAAGCTCCCGATTAAGTGTTATTTGGAGGTTATCAAGATTGGGGACTGAATCTGGCCAAGTCGCTGTGCCAGGCGAAGTTATTGGTGAGGTAGAAGAAGGCGACGCCGGGCAAGGAACCTATGAAGGAAACGGCGAGGTGCGATCGATTCTCACCGGACGGGTTCACTATGACCAAGAGGGTAAGGTCTTTACAGTTGAGCCTTTGGCACCCAGCCCACCAATTCCCAGAGAGGGAGAGGAGGTAATAGCTAGAGCGATTTCGGTCCAGAACTCGTTGGCGACTCTGGAAATCGTGAAGGCCAGTGACAGGAGGCTTGGGAGGACATTCACTGGGTTGCTCCATCACTCGAGAGCAGGAAGGATAGTTGGATCGAGACTCAAGAAGTACCTCAAGCCCGGCGACATAGTCAGAGTCAAGATAGCATACGACAAGAACTTGATTCACGTTAGCATGATAGGAAGCAGGTTCGGGGCCGTTCTGGCGTATTGCTCAAAGTGCGGCGGAAAGCTTGAGAAAAGGGGCTCAAGGAACCTCCTGCAGTGTGAAGATTGTGGTTGGAGAGAAACAAGGCTGACGGCCTCTGACTATGGGGACCTCAAATGGTGAATTGAGGATGGCGCCCAAGACGGATAAGAAGCGGAATGAAGAGGTAAAGGTTGTCTTCGAGAATCTGTCCACGACATTCGTCGACCCCCTAGTGGACTACATCTTGAAAGAAGACAGCAGCGCTAGCGCCTCCTATATGGTTGAGCACCACCTGAAAGGGCCACTCACGATGACCGTGAGGAGCTCGAAATCAGACCCAAGGGAATTGATAGCGGGAGCAATCGACACGCTGGTTGCTGATGTCGACAGGGTGAAACTGGACCTCGAGAGGGGGAGCTAGAAGAGCGGAAGGAGCCTTAAGGATCTCCTTTCCAGAAGGCGTCATCGCCGTTGCCCTATCATGTAAGAACATGAAAGAAGTCGTGGAGAACAAGGAGCTGGCCAAGTTGGGAGACGCCCTGCTTGGATTGCTGAACGTCATCGGAATGGAAGCCGGCTACCTGACGAACAGCTCAAAGGTGACGAACGAAATGCTCAGGCGGGTGTCAGTTCGAACGGGATTGAGGGTGCTCCTTCCAAAGAGAATGGGCAAGAGAGACCTTGGTAATGCCGTCGAGGCTGCAGTGGCCTACTGGCTCGTGGTAGGCGATCTATCATGGGGTGGAATTGTGCAGGAATTCAAGAACGGGCGAGGGCTGGAGGACGCGCTGAGCGCAGAGATTGGCAGAATCGATGGAGTGGTCGCCCCTTGAAGAGACAAATCAGAATCCTCGGCGTCGACGATGCACCCTTTGAGTTCAGGAAGAGTAAGAGGACTTGGCTGGTCGGCGTGGTTTACAGGGGCAACCTGTGGATGGAGGGGGCAATGGTCGACAGCATCGAGGTCGACGGACTGGACGCGACTGACGTGATCAGGAATATGATCGTGAACCCGAAGTTCTCCTCCCAGATAAGAGTCGTATTCCTAGACGGCATAACGTTCGGAGGATTCAACCTTGTTGATATGGACGAGTTGCACGCCAAGACGGGCATCCCGATCGTAAGCATAGTGGAGAGGATGCCCAACATTGACCGCATAAAGAAAAGCATGAAAGCTTTACCCAATTACGACAAGAGGCTCGAGATGGTAGTGAGGCAGAATCAGCCCACAAGGGTGAGGTTAAGGGGGATAACCAAGCCTCTGTACGTCCAGAGCCGTGGCATGGATGGCGACGAGCTGGTGCGGGTGCTTGAGATGTCCCATAGGGCAGGGACTGTGCCTGAAGCCCTGAGAGTGGCCAGAATGATAGCCTCGGCGTTGCCGGAAATCCGCTAAGCTTTATTAGGAACTATCGCGCCGACACTCGACTTTCTGGCGATGGGGGTCATCAAGTTCTGTCCCAAGTGTGGCACCAAGATGACCCAAGACAGGACTGCTAAGCGCCCTCAATTTGTCTGCCCCAAGTGCAAGTACAAGGAGGCTACTAAGGATGTCAAGATCCCGGTGGTCAAGGGCAGAAGGAGGTCAGCCGTTAGGGTGGTGGGCGAGGACAGCGAGGAGTTGAAACCAATGCCGGTTATGGACGCCGTATGTCCTGCCTGCGGGAACACTAAGGCCTACTGGTGGTTGATACAAACGAGGGGGGCCGATGAATCCCCGACTCAGTTCTTCCGGTGCACCAAGTGCAACCACACTTGGAGGGTGTACAGTTAGTTCCGTACTCTCAACTTTCCATGAGAGAGGCCAAGTAGTAGTTCAGCGCAACTCCCTCGCGAATCTCCGCGACCATCTTCAGCGGCAGATCCTTGCCGAAATAGAACGAAACTTCACCCCTGGGCTGGAACGAAGAAATCAGGAGCGAAAGTCTTCCGATGTCGTACCTAGAAGACACCCCGGCCTCAAGGGTGGACTCCCCCAAAGAACCCTTATCATGCATCAAGGTCACTTCTATTGCCCGCTTCTCTTCTGACCTAGCTACAAGCCTGAGATCCTTGCCGGAGACGGTGAACTCTATCCTGTCGGTCACTCCCTTACCCAAGTCAACGATTTGCCTAAGGTACTTGATGTCCGCCTTGAAATTGGAGGTGTAGCTTATCTTGGGCAGAGGAAGTTCCCGCCCCTCTGGCTTGAACACCGCGAGGTCAGCTCTCCTTATGACCTCGGCCTCAGACGTCATCACTAGGGTTCCTCTCTTGAACTCGAGCGTCACCTCGTCGGTTCCCACGAGCCTCAGGAATTTCATCATCTCTGCCGCCTTCACGACGTACGTGTCTGGTTTCGTCACCTTGAACTCGGACGTGATAGCTGACGGTATGGCCATGTCCACCATTGAGACCTCTGAGAGGTCCAGTGCCCTCAGAGAAATGCCCTCTTCGGCGACTTTCAGGGGGACCTCGTCCGTTACGGCCGAGGCTGCCTTAACCGAGTCGTAGAGCAGAGAGGCGTCCTTCATGGTTACATTCGCGAATAGTTCTGGCTCTTCTGACATCAAGGCACACGTATCTAGGTGTCGCATATTAATTTAAGCTCCAGCCAACCTGACGATACCCGCCGAGCAGTTGAACCCGTTTTTCATGGCCAAGTACCCATTTGTCAAGGAGGCAAGGGAGTTCGTGGCTGAACACTTTGACCTCGGCGTGACGGATCTCACGGAGGAGTACAGGGGAGCAATAGAGCGAGGTTTCGCCAGAGTGTACCAGTCCGTGAGGCGCAAGAAAGTCCAGTTCGGCGCCGAGAACATGATAAGCTACGATGTCGAGGTTCTGTCCTTTCCGATAGCCGTGATGCTGGTATCACTCATAAACGACGACTTGCTTCGGAACATATACGCCACGGCCGAGGCTAAGAAATGTTCTGAACTCATGACGCAAGAGAGGGCTGACATCTTGGAAGTGGCGGGCGAACTTGGGTTACCCTTCAGGACAGCACCCGACGGGGACGAAGAGAAACTGCTGGCGATCCGACTGGTCGATTATCTCTCGCTCTCACCGCAGATATGGGGGGAGAAATGGAGACTCGTCAACAGAAGGGTCGACGCGGGGGAGGTGTACGTGACCGACCTCGAACTGGCTAGGATATTGGAGGAGAAGATCAAGAGGACCGTGCTGGAGAGGACGAGGGCCAGGGTGGAGAGGGTGAAGCTCCCTGAACCCCTCGATCAAAGGAGCAAGGAGCTGATGGACATGTGGAAAGATTACAGAGCTAAGATGCACCCGGAGACCAGAGTTGAGCCGCAGAACGTACCTCCATGTATGGACAAGCTCGTGAAGCGGTTGACGGGAGGGGAGAACCTATCGCACGTCGAGAGGAGGACTCTTGTGTCGTACTTGGCGACCGTTGGCTGGACCGAGGAGGAGATGATGTCCCTCCTCAGAAACAGCCCCGATTTCAACGAACGCATTGCTAGGTATCAGTTGGAGCACCTGACGGGGTCCAGAGGGAAAGGGAAGAAGTATCTGCCTCCCTCGTGCGCCACCATGAGGATGTACGGCTTGTGTTTCCCCGATAGATGGTGTGCGGGCATAAGACATCCTTTGCGTTACAGGCGAGGAAGATGAAGGATCAGGATCTTCGTTTCCTGAAGTCTGTATTCGCAGAGTACTACTCAAAGTACTCCGAAGCCGTGTACGTTCCTCCTCCGGTGAACAGCAGGGAGATAGGCTTCGTGTTGTGGCCAGAGAGGGTGATGGCGCGACATATGAGCTTCCCCTCTTTGGCGGACATCAGGCGCCGTATCATGGATGACACGCCAGTGGACGCGTACCATTCATGCGCAGTTTACGAGTTTCCAGAGAAACCAATGGGGTACAAGAATGAGCTGTGGGTGGATCTGGCCTTTGATGTGGACGCTAAGGACGTGCGGCCTGACTGTCTGAACGACGCTACGTACTCCGTGTGCAAGAAATGCGGCCATCATAGAAAGGGGGCCAAGAAGACCTGCCCCGACTGTTCTCAGCAGTATCAGGTTGTTGAGTTCATCAGTCCTGAATGCATCAAGTCGACGGGAGAACAGGCGAAGAAGCTACACGCCGCCCTGGTCGATGAAATCGGGGTAGACCCCAAGGAGATCTCAGTTTACTTTAGTGGCCATATGGGCTTTCACGTGTACGCAACCTCCAAGGCCATTGGAGAACTCGGCGCGGACGCCCGACGGGAGATCACAAGTTATCTCGCCCTCGAGGGAGCGGCGGGTGGGCACGCGACCGGCAAGAGTGAGCTAGGCGGGATCGGAACTAAGAGGATGAACAAGAGGTTGCTGAGCCAAGTGCTAGACATCGTGACCAATCCAGCGGAGAATAAGGATGTCCTCGGCAACAGTGGTGTAGAACTCGTGGAACAGAACTCACCGCGCCTACTACCGTCCCTTGAGAAGGGGGCAATCCAGGGACTCATCGGCTTGCTAGGCACAGCCAAGACTAAGAAGGTGTTGAAGAAAGCCTTGCAGAGGGCGGCGGTCATCGTCGACCCATCTGTGACGATGGACGTCCACAGGATCTTTAGAATGCCTGGAACTCTTAATAGCAAGAGCGGCCTGCCAAAGCAGTTGGTGACATTGGAAGAGATAGACAAGGGGATCTTATCTTTGCTGCCTGAGTACGGAAGGGCCAACGTGCAGTTGTCTATTGCATTCGCCCCCGAGATAGAAATCGGGCAAGAGTCCGTGGGGCCTTTCTCGAACGAGGTGGCTACGGTTCCGAGGTATATAGGAGCCTACCTCATCCTTAAGGGGGTCGCGTCAGTTGGCTGATATCGCAGAGGAACTGATGGCGTCTTGGAGGAGGGAGCGGGAGAATGAGGGTCTCACAGACCTTCCTCCAGACTCTATGGAGAAGATGCGAGTCGCGCTGAGGAAGGCAAGGGAGTCGAACTACGGCAGGGACCGATCGGTGATGACTGGCAGGCTGAAGACATTGGAGATGGAGTTCATCAGGTTCATCGCTGCTGACATCATCTACTGCAGAACCCTGAAGACGCTCTTGAGTGAACCCGTGGACGGCAAGGTGTACAGTTCCGCAGATCGTCACATCTTGGTACCAGTGACTGAAACAAAGAAGATCGTCAAGGACACGTTGGAGGGGTTGGAAAGGGGCCACACGGCCGCGGTGCAGACTCCTTTCAGAGCTTGGGCAGCGGAGGAGATCATAATGATGAAAGCTGAGAAGGTCGAACAGTTTGCCGACGAGTGGGGCAAGCGGCATGGGCCATATTACAAGAAGGAGCTGGTCGTGCTGCCGAAAAAATACGCGGAAATTCTTATAAGCCAGGGCCTCGCGTCGAGGGTCTCGCCGCATTAGCATTGGTGAAATGAAATGAGAGTGCCGCCTGAGTTCAGGACGTATTGTCCCAAGTGCAACAAGTACACTGCGCACTCGATATCGTTGTACAAGGCCGGCAAGAGGAGATCCATGGCCAGAGGAGAGCGGCACCACGAGAGAGTGGACAGGCACGGGTACGGTGGGTCCAAGGCTCCACTAGCGACGAGGAACATCGCCAAGACGACGAAGAAGCAGAGTTTGAGGTTGAAGTGTAAAGTCTGCGGAAGGGTCGTCATAAGAGAGGGAATCAGGTTGAGGAAGCTCGAGGTGAAGGCAGCTTGAGCGAACCCGCACAACGACAGGTAAGAGCGTCAAGGAGTTCTTTCGTGGTCATCAAGTGCAAGATGTGCGGGAACGAACAGGTCGCCTTCAGCGCTCCCGCCAAGGAGGTGCGGTGCGTTTCATGCAATGCTCTGCTGCAGAAGCCGACGGGAGGCAAGGGAAAGTTAATAGACGGGGAGATAGCCCGTAAGCTTGAATGAGCGGACACTTCGATGGGAACCTCTTCGTCGCTGAAGTTGTTGAACTAGGCGAGTTCGGAGCGATCCTGCGATCGGACGAATATGAGGGAGAGATTTTCCTTCATGTTTCAGAAGTTCCACTCAAGAGAGAACAGAAGCTGACGGACGTGGTGAAGAAGAACCACGTCATTGTGATCAAGGCTTTGAAGGAGGATCGATCCGCCAAGAGACTGTTCGTCTCGCTCAAGGGGATATCGAAATCAGAGGCGAGGAACATACTGCGCTCCAATAAGGACGACAGAAGCGCAAGAACCATACTTGCGGAAGTAGTCAAGAAGAACGCATTTCCGACATCTGCCGCCGAGGAGGTCGAAAGCCGAGCTGTAGAGAAATTCGGGTCATTGAGTGAGGCCTTCCGAGCCATTGCCGAGACTGGTGATAAGGCGTTGGCCAAGCTTCGTGTGCCCTCCCAAGTCGGAGCGGCCCTGAAGGAGGAGTTGGAATCTGAACTGCTCAAGAAGAGATACGTCGAGAAGCGTGTTGTTGAATTGTATTTCGTAGATGCAGACGGGGCCGAGAGACTGAGATCATTGGGGAAGAAGTATTCTGAAGACAAGAAGACAAGATCTGTCGTGACAGTCAAGACCGTCTCTTCACCCAAATACGAGATCGTAGTCGAGAGCAAACGACCTAAAGAGGCAAAAACCGTCATCGAGGACATCGTCAACAAGATAACATCTGATGCGAAGGCACAGGGCGGCAGCGTGAAGGCCTAGCCAGCCAATCCTTTGCTCTTGATGTAGGCCTCCAATTTGACGGAGTAGTACGGATCCTGAAGGGCGAACTTGGGTGGAGAGAGAGACCTCAGATGACCCCCACATTTCGGACATGTGTCTTCGTTGAGCGTGTAGCTCATGCATCGTTCGCACCTCTTCATTCCGAACAACCTTAATTAGCCGACTTAAATCGGTTTACAGAGCGCTATGTTCTCCGGCGGGATAGACCCTAACGTCTACTACTTCGCGCGCCCCAGAATGTGGATCAGGAAGAACTGGGTCGTATCTCGGCCAATCCTAGTCTGTGGATATCCTGGACTGGGCAGGGTTGGGGAAATAGCCCTCCGTTTTCTAACAAGGGAGCTGTCGGCCAAGCAAGTAGGTATTGTAGCTTCTCCTTACTTCAGCTCCCAAGCAATCGTAGGCAAAGACGGCATCGCGAGGTTGACTGCCGTGCGCCTGTACCTGAAATCCAGAACGGAAGGAGACCTCGTCCTCGCCTTGGGCGAACAGCACCAAGAATTGATGGGAGGGGAGTTTGAGACGTGCCGAATCCTGTTGTCATTCTTCAAGAAAGTGGGAGGTAGCACGGTGATTACAGTGGGCGGGCACATGGAGCCGCCTCGTGCAAACCTGAACGTCTATGCCTTCGCCTCCGATGCTCAGACGGTAGAACAACTCAAATCTCATGGCCTGAGAATAGCTCCGGCTGGAACCCCGATCGTTGGAGCTGCGGGCATTGCCTTGGGACTGAGCAGGTTGATGGGGCTGCACGGAATCGGCATACTTGGCCTGACGAACAGCGAGGGACCAGACCTTGACGCCTCAAGACGCGTCCTGAGTGGCGTGGACGCGGTCCTAGGGCTCGGGCTGGATTTCTCCAAGTTCGAAGTGGAGGCGCGCCGCTGGGAGAAGCTGCAGGAGAGATATCAGATGGGCCTGCACCGGCTGGAAGAAGACCAGCGTTTCTCCTCGATGATGACAGGAAGGGGGCATGAAGGCCCAGACTATCTGGGATGATAGTCGGGCGCTATCCCGGCAGGGAAGCTATACCTATCCTTATCGAAGAAACCGACAGGCCTGCGGTGGCAGAGTTGTATGCCGTTGTGACCACACCAGCAGGCAGCTGGTCGGCGCTCACCCTGAACGACAGCCTCAGCCTGCCGCTGAAGTTCGCCGGGTACTCCTCAGTCTGTCCATTGGGCCCGATTACTGCGACCCTGTCCTGATAGATGATCAGAGTGCTCGAGCCTGTCATTGGCGTCACGCTGAACACGGCCTTGCCGGTGTCATCCACCAGCTCCGCGAACGCTGCAGAACCTAGGCTGAAAGACGTCCCGTTCGCCACGTACGAGCCAGACTTCAAGTCCAGCGCTGACACGGTGAAGGTGACCCGCGACCCCGCGTAGACCCCATAGTCGTCGACCCACTTCCAGTTGGAGGTACTGGTGTCGTTAGAGGTGGCCGACAGAGAGATATACGTCAGCCTCTGGTACTCGTAGTTCACCCTCCAGACCGAGACCATGCCAGGGTAGCCCTGAATCGTAGTCGACTTGAACACGAGAGTGAAGTACGGGTCCGATTCTACGTATCCAGTTATGGCCCCGAAGGACGCTAACGTCATCAGTTTGGTCAGGACGAAATTCCTGTTCGGCAACAGTATGCTGGGATATGTGGTGCTACCCGAGGTAGTGGTGGCCAAGAGGGAGTTGTTAGCAAGGTACTGGGAGAACTCCGGATCCCCGAACATCGTGAGGGTCTGGTTGTGCGTTGGCTCGGTCTTGAGCTGATACCCTATCTCCGCCATCCATATCCACTTGACCTCGTCGCCCCAGAAGCCTATCTGTGTGTTGTAGGGAAGGGTCGTGAACACCACGATGTAGGATACGTTCAGGCGTCTCATTATCGGCAGTGCAACGGTGTCGTTCGATATGAATGCCTGACCGACTAGGGCGACCTGCGTCGTGTTTATCGTGGCGTTGTCTATTACAGTCGGACGGTCTCCAAGAGTGGTGATCCAGTATCCATAATCCCACCACGACATTATCACGCTACCCACTGGAGTGTTCTCGCGTATCCATGCCACGGTCTCAAGCCAGTCGGGCCACTGGGCGGCATATGGGAGTGTGGCTCCCACTATGGTGACGGGCGCGCCTGCGTGCCCCATCCCAGTGATGATCGCCGGGGCCAGTAACCCCACCACCAAAATGCCAGAAAGTGCTAACGTCGAAAACCCTACGGCTTCGCTCCTTCTCCTCACCTTCCTCCCTTCTAACTGCATGGGCCCTGGAGCTTCAGGGAACAGCCCATAGAGGAGCCTCTGCGCGCCAACAGCGCCGAAGGAAGTGCTAAACGGCGACAGGATCAGGCCCAACCTCACCATCAGCGTAGCGAAGTACAGCGAGGTCGCTCCCGTCAGCAAGAGGAAGACATTGTCAACAGTCAACGACGTAATGCTGGTCACAAGGGAGAAGCCGAAGAGAAGCAACAATGGGCCATGATCGTTGAACAGGGAGAACCAACTGGAAACCTTGTGCTCAGAGACCGATTCTATGATCGCCTCCTCAGATCTAAGGGAGGGATTCAGGATTGCGGCCAACTTGCCGTAGAGACCGGACAGCAATCCGAGCTGTATGGCAACTAAGACGAGCATTCCTACTATGGCAAACGCTCCGACCAAGAACGAGATCTTCGCCTTCGTGGATTGCATTCTGTCCATTTCCCTCTTGAGTATTATCGAGGCGAAGGCCGCCAGAGATAGCGCCAAGTATAGAGAAAGCATCTCTGCTTGGTTTCGGGGGAACAGGGAAGCCATGGCCATGAATAGCCCCTGCACAACCGAGAAGACCAGAAGCATGCGAGAGGTGTCTACCAGAGAGAGTAGGGTCAGTACGGCTGTCAGCAGCGATACTAGCCCTGTAGCGTAAACGTATCCAGTCCAAGTTATGCCAAGATATCCCAATGACAGACCGGACAGGATGGAGTAGATCCAAACTCCCTTCTCATCTTTCGACTTGATGGCTTTGAGGTAGAATAGACCGACCATCACTATTAGCGGGATGCCGAGCGTCTCGTGTTTGAAGAAACCCAAGTGCGTCCTATCTATGTGGCTGCCGTTGAACGCGATCAGCACGGCTGAGATTATCCCCGCTTCTCTGGACGAGAGTTCTTTGGCCAAGAAGTATACGGACAGGGCCGCGAAGATCCCGGAAATCGGAGGGATGAATATGGTAATCGTGAACATGTTCACCGCGAATCCGACCGCCGAGGAGAGGTACTGGACTAAGGCGGCGAATAGAGGCAGGCCTATTGGCGTGGAGGCGGCGACAGCCCGACCTCCGGGCACCCAACTCATGTTATCAGTCCAAAGCAGAAACGCCTCAATGCCGTTCTTGGCTATGTAGTCGGCGCACCTGTAGTGCCAATAGGGGTCGAACTCCGAGAGGTAAAGGCCGTAGGCATCATATCTGAAGTTGAGCATCCTGACGGTCAAGGCCAAACAGAGGACGGTGATCAGGAGGGCGAGATTCAGGAAATCGCTGGCATCAAGGCGCGGCCTCTTCTCATATACAGCTCGGAGGACGCCTGATGCGTTATTCAGAGCCCTCGACATAATGGCGCTCTTGCTCGTTCCGCCCGGTATTTTAAGCATACCCGCGCGGACTTGGTGTTGAACGCGTTGGAACTTTGGGCAGACTTAAATACGGCTAGGAGTTGCGCGCCTGCAAGATGGCTCTCAAGGACCTGCTCTTCATCCTTGATGACTTGATGAACCGCTTGTACGAGAGCCTAGGCGAAGCAGGGAGGATCAGGCGGATGGAGCGTTCGACCGAACTGCTCCTATTGTTCGGCGCCCTGTTCTTCTTGTGCTTTCTTCTGGCCGGAGGTCCCTATATCCTCGTATACCAACCTTCACTGTTGTTCGGTTCGAGCAGCAACACGCTCGGAGCGACCTTCGTGAATAGCAGCGTGTTGGAGGAAGGGGGGATAGAGGGGCTAATCGTTGGGATAATGTACCTCATGGGGATTGGGGGGATCTACCTACTCTACACGTCTTCAAAAGGAGGAAGGCCGTCTTCCATCGTCTCGATGGCAGCCATCACTCTAGTTGTCATCGCCGTGGTGATGCTGTACCTGATAGGCTCGTGGAAGGGCTGAGATATTACCAAGGTACGTGTTTCAGGCCCAGTTTGTAGGCCAAGAAATTCGCCGCGAAATGGACTACGGGGATAGTTATTATGAAAACTGACCATCCGCTTGGCTCCAACGGGTAACCGAGAAGGAGCGCGACCGCTATGGAACCGACGACGAAATCGTACTGGTCCAGCAGCGGGAAGGGTTGTCCTGGTTCTAGCTTGAATCTCCTCTTGATGAAGGCCCCGAACAAATCACCCAACAGCGCTCCCACTGCCATGGCGAACCCCTGCGTACCTTGGGACAGCAGCAGGCCAACGAGCCCTCCGAATGCTACACCTCCCAAGAAACCTCTTACCGTCTTGTTCCGCCCGAAGAGGGGCTCGGAGTCGAGGAATTTCGCTCCCAAGTCTATCGCTGGCCCCCCACTGAAAATGACGGCGCTTGAGTTCGCGAGCATTGCTGGTAGCATGAGGAGATACGTGCGGATGGTCGATTCAATCAGCAGGCCCAACGTGAAGGCGTCCACCATCAACTCACCCGACGGTCGTCGGCGTTTGGTTCAACTAGCGTTATCATCTTAGCATTCGATTGCGACAGCGACGCTGGTTCATAGGGATCGGTCTCAACGGTTTTCTCGCCGCCCGTCTTCAACTTGATGATCAAGTCAGGCCAGTGGCGTAATAGGTACTCCTCCACCGTGTTGATGCCCGAGAGGTCTCCCATGGTCACGAAAACCCGAGCACTCTTGGCAGAGACTTCTTTGAGATACGCAAACTGTCTGATCAGAGACGTGTTCGCGTCCTTGAGTCCTTGGGCGGAATTCACCGCCAATGCAAGCGACACAAGGTAGTTATCCGTAGGACAGTCAAAGAAGACGCTCTTTGACCCGATCTTGGTCAGATCTATATCCAGCCTTCGCAGTGCATCCTCTTGTGATTCGAAGGTCGACACATGGTGGAAGACGACTCTAGACAGAAACTCCTCTCTATTGCTCAGGAGTTGTAGCAGCCTTTCAGCCCTGACGAAGGGTTTCGAATGAAGGACTAGGGATTGTTCATCTGAGAGGGTCGATCCTAACATCCTCAGGAACGCCTCGTCCCTGCTCTTCCCGGGCCGCCCGAGCAGAACCGTCATTCCCGCATCCCGCAACGCTTCGTCCAGTTCCACAGTTCCCAAGTCGACGGCCACCGTGCTCGACAACTACAGATTTCGCCGTTGGGGCGTTATAAGATTGAGGGACATTTTCTCCCGTGATTAGCGACGCGGACCTCGAACGCTTCTTTCCATACGATGCGCTGCGGTCAGGACAGCTGAAACTCGCAAGACGGGTATACGCTGCCCTGACTCAGAAGGAACACCTGATAGTGCAAGCTCCAACGGGTTTCGGCAAGACCGGTAGCCTATTGGCAGCTTCCCTACTGGCGATCGAACGGGTTGGACTTGCGATAAACTATGTGGTGAGAACCCACCGCGAAGCCGAGGTCGCCGTCAGGGAACTCAGGAGAATAGAGGGCAGAGTTCCATTTCCATTCGTGGCCGTTGAGATGAGAGGGAGAACACACCTGTGCGCACTGAACAGCTTGGCAGGGGCAGACTCTGAACTGGCGAGTAAGCTATGCCGCGCGATGACTTCCAACAGGCACTGCCACTTCTTCAACAGAATGGGAAGCAATCGCACCGCCACAGATGGTCAGGATAGGTGTGGCATCTGGGACTTCACTCGGGCTAGCGAGATTGGGAGAGCGAGGGGTATGTGTCCCTATTTCATGCTCAAAGACAGGGCTGTCACGGCCGATCTCGTCATAAGCCCCTATCAATATGTGATGTTCGAGCAATTGAGGAGAAGCGTCATCGGAAACAACCGACGACCGAGGGCACTCGTCATCGATGAGTGCGTGGCGGAGGGCTCGATGGTCCGGACACCCACGGGAGAACAGAGGGTGGAGGAAGTTCAAGAAGGAAGCAGTGTTCTCTCGGTTTTCCCGGACGCGCGGTGCAATCCAACGACCCGCGCCGATAGAGTGTTAGGCAAGAGGAGCTACGTCTCCAAGGCGGTGTTCGACATCAGAACGGAGGGAGATCTCCGAGCCGAGGTCACCGGAAACACAAGATTACTAGCTCTCAAGGCGGGGAAGTCCAAATGGATCAGGACCGAGGAGTTGAGGCCGGGCGACGCAGTCTGGTCAGCGGCAGGCGCGCAAGTCGAGCCAAGGACGATAGAGAGGATTCACCGCGTCGGACCGAGGACGGTCTACGACTTCACGAGCGCTCCGGACCACAATTACGTCGCTGGCGATCTGGTCGTGCACAACTCCCATAACTTGCCGTCTGTGATGGGTACGCTTGCGTCCAACCGCCTCAAAGTGATTGAGCTGGAGGAGGCTTTGCTTGAAACTGTCCTCCTGCGGTCACCTTTGTCTGGGTTCATTGAAAGGCTCCTGCGTTCGTTGAAGGCGACGAGGGACACGACGGCAACCGTAATCGAGAGAAAGAACTTTCTACGGCTTGTCGAGGAAGCCTTGGGCGGCGCCGACCCGCTCGCTGCCATCGGCGCCATCGGGGTGGCATCGGAGAGATTTCAGGCGCGAATCATCGAACATGGAGGGATCCACGAAAGCGCCTTGTCTCACCTCCTCTCTTTTCTAAGGTGCGTGGTTCAAGCTCCGGCCGACGGTCTCCTTCAATACATTCCGCGCGATTGTTTCTCGAAGGATCGCCTTGAGTTCTCATGGTGGGATCCGGAGCGTTGTCAAAGGATGTTTAGGTCGTTTCAGTCCACCGTCCACGCGTCTGGGACGAATGGCTGGCCTGAGGCCTATGCAGCTCTGGTGGGCTTGCCAAGAACCTACTCGATGGCGATCGCTCCCTTCAACCCCGGGCCCAAGAACTGCTTCGTGGGCGTGTTGGCAAACCTGACCACTCAGGAGGACTTCAGAACCGCGGAGAACTACGAGAGGAGTTCACTGATACTCGCTGACATCGTCAATTCGCTTAGAGGAAAGACGGCCCTTTTCGTCACTAGTTTCGATGTCCTCAACCAACTGAGAAGCGCGGGACTCAAGTCGATGATTCTCGCGGCAACCTACTGGGAGGCGGAGGACATGGATAGTTGCCAGCATGAGGCCCTGTTGCGGGAATTCTCGAGCAATCAGGAGGAGGGCGTTTTGGCGGGCGTAATGGGGGGCCGGACCGGAGAGGGCGTTGATTTCGGCGCAGGGGTATTGAACAATTCGATAGTGTTCGGCGTGCCATTTCCGGAACCCAGCCCGATCATGAAGAAGTACGAAGAATGGCTGAATAGAAGGTTCCCGGGGAAGGGGAGCGACTACGCGTACGTCTATCCAGCTACGGTGAAGGCAGCCCAAGCTCTGGGCAGAGCGCCCAGGTCCCTTCATGATAGGGTGGTATGCGTCTTGGCGGACAGGAGGTTCGCAGAACCCAGACTGCTCGACAGATTCCCAGACTGGATCAGGGAGAACTGCAGAGGCGCGTACTTAGACCAAGGCAGATTGGTGGAGGACGTGGAAAGGTTTTATTCGGGAGGTCGAGATTCGACCTAGAAGATATTGCCCAGAGGCGATATGAGGCTCAGGGACGTCTTATCTGCCGGGAAAACGGTGATGCAGGTCGAAGGACCTGCCGCCGACCCTTATGAAGTGCCACTGCGAATAGCGAAGGCAGGGACCACCCCGATCCTATTCAAGAACGCGTTCGGCGGCGGCGAGCAGATAGTCGCTAACATATTTGCGTCTAAGGATAGCGTGTCAGGTTGCCTTGGCATCGATGACAGGGAGTTCCTCCGCGATCTAGGGCGTAGGATCACCAACCCGATAGGCAGCCTCAGGAGAACGCAGATGGACGCCTTTCAGGAGAAGAAGGTCGGCAGAGGCACGGGCCTTCCCGCCTTCCAGTACTTCAGATCAGATGCGGGAAAGTATGTGACGAGTTCCGTGTTCCTCGCACAGGACCCCGACTCCCAAGTAGTCAACATGTCGGTTCACAGGATGCTCGTGTTGAACGACAAGAGTTTCGCCGTTAGAATGGTGGAGGGACGGCACCTCCACAGGATCTTCACGAGGCACAGAGAAAGAGGACAGGACACGCCGGTCGCCATATTGGTCGGGTGCATGCCAGAGGTGATGGTCGCGGCCTGTTGTCCAGTGAAATGGGGAGAGTCAGAAATGCGGTTGGCCGGCTCCTTGGCCGGGGGCGAACTTCCAGTTGTGGAACCTCCGGGGCTGGATTTCAGCGTTCCATCCGGCACAGAGTATCTCCTCGTCGGATCCATCTCCAAGAGTGAACTGGCCCCCGAGAGTCAGGTCGACATACTGGGGACGCCAGACGCCGAGAGAAGACAACCCGTTGTGAGAATCTCAGGCTTCTATGCCAAGGAGAGCCCACTGTACCACGCCATCCTGCCCAGCGGATACGAGCACAAGACATTGATGGGCATCCCCAGAGCTGCAGCTGTCTGGACTGCCTTGGAAGGGCGGGGGATTGAGGTCAGCGGCCTAGCCCTGACTCCGGGAAGCGGGGGATGGCTGCACTGCGTGATTAGCATCAAAAAGAAGACGAGGACAGACGCTAGAGACGCGATTCTGGTGGCCCTGAACGCCCACGGCTCGGTCAAGGGGGTGGTCGTCGTCGATGAAGATATCAACCCGGAGGACTATGAGTCGATAGACTTCGCGTTGGCCACTCGGCTGAGGGAAAGAGACCAGCTCATCACTTACGAGGGGCTCAGAGGGTCTAGCTTGGATCCCTCGGCAGACAGGGAGAGCCACGCCACACTCAAGTGGGGTCTGGACCTAACGTTAGACACAAACGAAGACAAGAGACGGTTCATGAAGGAACCCATCGCCTGATGGTGAGGCCCAGTGAAGGCCATGGACAGACAACGCCTTTGGGAGCTTATCTCGCTTCCATTCAGAGCCTCAGGGGAGAAGCCGAGGTTCGTCAGGATCAGCAGGGCGCACGTATCCGGCGTCTCGTATCTCAACATCGGAGAGGCGGGCGTCCGACTCTTGAGAGACATGGCGGACAGCGGGATGAAGGTGAAGGTCAGGACCACCCTCAACCCAGGATTTGCCGAGCTCTCAGAGGCTGGGAAAGGGAGTTGTGACCCAAGCGTAGTGACGAGACAGAGGGAGATAGCTGACTCCTTCTTGAGGATGGGCGTGTTGCCCACATTCTCCTGTACACCCTACTTGGAGGCCAACGTGCCGAGGAGGGGCGAGCACTTGGCTTGGGCAGAGTCTTCAGCGGTGCTGTACTCGAACACCGTCATGGGAGCTTGGACGAACAAGGAGAGCGGGATTGGAGCCCTAGCCGCCTCCCTGATCGGCGTTACCTCGCGGACAGGGGTCCACATTCCTAGTGAGAGGGTTCCGAAGATGCGGATAGATTACCAAGGCGAGGTATCGGACGAGGTCCTCGCTGGAGCCTTGGGATACGTCGTGGGTGGATTGTCAGAGGGCAAGATCCCAGCGATAAGATCCGAGGGTTTACTGGATCAAGTACGGACGACCGAGTACTTGGCCGCGCTAGGAACCAGCGGCAGCACTCCCATGGCCGTGATCGAGGGGGTGTCGCCTCGAACTAGGGGACGAGTGGTCGAGGAGTTGCCGAGCGCGAAGGTCAGCGAGACCGACGTGCGTCATGTGTTGGACGCGTTCAAGTCGGACCAGTCTCCCGAAGCCATCCTGATCGGGTGCCCTCACGCTGCACGGTTCTCGGCTCGCACCATTCTCTCCCTTTCCGAGGCGAAGCTGGGTCTGCCGGTCTTTGTCTTTACTTCAAGGAGAGCGAAAAACAGGCTGAAACGGGACAGACTCTTACAGAAGTTGCGCGCGCGGGGAATAGACATTGTGGCGGACGCTTGTATCATGTGGTGTGGGCTGAGGTCTTTGGGTTACCGGAGCGTCATCACCAACTCGGTGAAGGGTGCATACTATCTGAAGAATCAAATGCGCATCGATGTCGACCTAAGGCCGCTGAGAAGGATTGCAGAGTGAATGCCATGCGAAGACACAGAGTCAAGGTAATAGTGAGTGCCAACGCCAAGGGACGGATTCTGAAAGCAGACTCGCCTTTGTCGTTTCTGGGCGGGGTCGACCCAGCGACCGGAGTCGTCGTTGACGAGAGCCACCCCTTGTGCGGAAAGACAATCCGTGGAACGATGCTCGTTATACCTCGTGGAAAGGGAAGCACGGTAGGAAGCTATGTCCTTTACTCGCTGGTTGCTCGCAACGCAGCGCCTGCTGCCATAATAATGAGAGAGATGGACATGATTGTGGCCACAGGCTGTGTACTTGGGGAGATCCCATTGGCCATTGCGCGAGCCGACGTTTGGGACACGTTGAGGGACGACCTCCTCGCAGAGCTCGACCCGGGATCCTCTTCCTTGAGCGTCTTAGAATGATATCCTGAGCGATGGCGGCTGTTCCCCGAAGGCCTTCTTCGCCGCAACAGCCACAGCCGACCTAGCCTCTGACGCCGTGTAGACTCTGACTATGTCCACGAAGCCCTTCAGCCCTCTGGCGACCTCGGACACGTCGTACAGCGACCTCATGGAAAGCCCGTCGTCTCTGAAGGCCACGGGTATGACGATCCCTGCCTTCTCCTCGTACACCGGTCTGTAGGGGAGCGACGGCACGGAAGACAGATCGAGCACAACAAGGTCTCTGTCCACTCCTGCGCCCTTTGCTATCTCCTTCTCCAGCTCGCCCCTCACCCTCGGGTTGGCAACCAAGCCGGACATCGCCTTGTTGTCGTGGTACATGAACGCCTCGAAGGCGGTCTTGAAGAGGTTTCTTGACCTGAGCCGACCTATCAGTTCCTTGGCTTTCCTCATGTTATCAGAATTGTCCCTGCTGTTTGTTATTGATTGAACAACGTATTGATCATCTAGGTCCACGAACTCGTCCACGTTCTTCAGTTCGGTCAACCCCAAGCTGTCGTCTGCTAAGCACATTGCTCTCGCAACCATGACGCCAGCGGCCCTGACCGTCTTGTGGAAGTAGACCGCCTTGAACATCATGTACCTCGCGAAGTAGAACGACTCAAGAGCGTACAGCGAGGTCGAGTCCACGGCGAGTGTTCCTTCGATTGGGACCAAGGAGTCTATGAGGCGTTGTGTGTCGATGTGCCCATACTCCACGCCGGTGTGGAGCGAGTCCCTGGCCAAGTAGTCCATCACATCGGCGTCGAAATATCCTGACACTATCTGGTTCAGCAGTGGGTTCGCCGACGGGCTCTTGCCCAATGCCAGCTCGGAAATCTCCTTGGGGTCGTACCCGTTGGAGGCAAGCACGTCCGCTATCGACGACTTTACCACAACCCACTTGGTCAGATCCTCGTGGGTCTTGTCCCTCTTCGTGGTCAGGAGATCTTCATACATGTGAGAGAAGGGGCCATGCCCGATGTCGTGTAGGAGGGCGGCGAGCCTGACCTTTTGCACGTCGTCCTTGTCGATCGCCGAGGCCGATAGCAGCACCTCAGCCATCTTGCCGGCAAGGTGCATCACTCCCAAGGAATGGGGGAAGCGGGAGTAGTCGGCCCCTGGATACGTCAGTTCCGCGAAGGAGAGCTGCTTGATTCTCCGGAGCCTCTGAGCGTGTGGGGTGTCCATAACCTGTCTCTCAAGCTCGGAGAAGTTGATGTACTTGTGAACAGTATCTCTTACCTCCCCCACCATTCTCATAATGGGGATAATCAGGCTCCAGTTTAATAATCCTTCCAGTTCAGCAACAAAGTTGAGTTGGCAAGGGGTAGACTGATATCCTTCGAGGGAATAGACGGCAGCGGCAAGACGACGATCTCGACCCGCGTTTACCGAGCCGTCAAGAACCTCGAGGTTCCTGTAACGTACACCTATGAGCCGACGCACTCAAAGGTGGGTAGCATCGTCCACCTCGTCCTGAACGGCGACCTCAAGGCTTCAGGGGCGTTTCAGGCCCTGATGTTCGCAGCCGACAGGGTCAATCATTTCGAGACAGAGATATCACCCAGCCTCAAGTCCGGCGTCAATGTCTTGGTGGATAGATATGTTCACTCCTCGATCGCATATCAGGGGGCGGTCTTGAAGGACGAGAATTGGGTGAGAGCCATAAACAAATCGGTGCCAGCGCCGGACTTGGCAATATACATCGACATAGATCCGAGAATCAGCCTGAGGAGAAGGAGGAGACGTAGTGTGTTCGAAAAGCTCCACCTCCTCGACGAGGTCAGGGCGATATACAAGAGGATGGTCGCGAGCGGCGAGTTAGTCGAAGTCGATGGGTCTGGGACCGAGGGTGAAGTCTTCGAGAAGGCCTGGGAGTTAGTCTCCGGGCATCTGGGACTGTGACCGCTCCTCTTCTTGGGCCTCTTTTGAAAGAACTTCCCTTATCTTGTCGGCCTTGACCTTGCCGATTCCCTCGACCTCCATCAGCTCGGCCTCAGACGAGGTGAACGCCTTCTGTGGCGTCCGGAACCGGTTGAGAAGCTTCTCCGCCGTCGTTCTCTCCACGTGTGGAAGCCCTGCCAACAGATAGAGCTGCAGCTCTCTCAGAGTGGGCGGCTTCCTCGCGCCTCTCACGCGGGGGAACTTCTTCCTCTCTATTTGCTCTCTCTGGGCGATCCTGAAGAGATATGCCGCGGCATCCTCAGGCGACGAAACCTGCAGGATGGGGACGCCATAGTCCAGCATGACGGAGACCAGAGCCCCCCTCAGAGCGTTGGGATGGAGCCCCGACTGAGTCAACAGGTCCTCCCCCTCCAACAACAACATCGGGCGATCGAATGTGCCTTTCATCCGCCCGACCTGCTCGAATAGCCTGCCGTCCAATATCGATGAGGCGAAGTCTCTCGTTGTCTTGCGCTCGACGACTATGTCTTCGGACAGAATGTAATCGCCTATGTCTAGCGTGTCGAATCTGAGCGAGACGCCCATATTGCTCAGTTCCACGACCACCTTGGATGCGCGTTCTCTCTCGTCCACTATGATCTTGATGGCTTCCTCCCCCTGTGGCTGGGGTTCGAAGAACTTTGAGAGGCTCGAGGCCTCCGGCTTGGGCCCCGTTGACAACGACTTGACCAACGTCCTCATGGATTTCTCCCTTTTCCTCGCTATCCAGAGGTACCTCTCGTCCGACGTCCCCGCGAAGTAGAGAAGGTAGGCATCGCCGGGGGCAAACCTAGCTGTCCGACCCAGCCGTTGGACGAGCCTTATGGCGCTGGGAGTGTTATCATAGAATATCACGACATCCGCGCCCGCGATGTCCAGCCCCTCCTCACCCACTTGAGTCGCTATGAGCACGGAGGGTTGCCCAGCCCTGAACTCGTCGATTGCGTCGCGTTGTTCCCTCTGAGACATCCCACCGCTCTGGCCTGACGCCCTCTGTCCGACCAAGAGTTTGACGCCCACCTCGTTCTTGTCCCTGACGAAGCGAAGTATCTCCTCGGCGCAGGCTCGGTACGATGCGAAGACTATCGCCTTCTTCCTCCCCTGCGATACCTCTTCCTTGATTACCCTGTAGAGTTCGGCCCGTTTGGGGTTGGGAGGGTCGAGTTTGAGCTGAAGACGCGCGAGCTCGATGGCATCCTGAACCCTTCTTGACTGCAGCAGTAGTTTCAGAGACTTCGCGCTCCCGCTTCTCTTGGCCTGTTCTGCCTGGGAGGAAGTGAACTCCAAGAACA
>Ga0172366_10000213_pt1 | contig 37936 bp, 40 predicted proteins | sample LakKivSesite69cm_FD_114533 | JGI IMG/M metagenome (GOLD analysis project Ga0172366, IMG submission 114533) | Sediment microbial communities from Lake Kivu, Rwanda - Sediment site 69cm | ecosystem: Environmental > Aquatic > Freshwater > Lake > Sediment | place: Rwanda: Western Province, Lake...
GCATGCCTGTTCCTAAATTCGTCCGCGAGGTGGCTCATCATTCTGGTTTTGCCTCCTCTATAGATAGTCATGTGTCTTGGAATACGAGAAGCATCGTTTAGAAGATGCGACCCAACTGTATCACGCTTGAAAAAGGGAATTTAGGAACACACATGCGCGCTACTGATTAGATGACTTTTCTAGATTTCTCTAAATAGTTCCCTAAAAAGATCCCTGACACACACCAAACAGCTTTTGAGCCCACTTCGCTTGGGATCACGTACACGGTTTTCAGACTAAGTATGGAATAGTCGCGCATCTGGATCTGCTTTACCCCGTATCCCGCAAGCAAACCCAGCAGAACGGAAACAAAAGAAGAAATCATGATTACAGCTATCGACTTACGAGTGAGATTGGTGGTTTTCCCCAAGTAGAAGTATGGGAAAATCAACAACGCGCTTGCTCCCACATCAAGCAGACCTAAAACCGTCCATTTGAAGAAAATGACGCTCGGAACTTCAGCCCATATGAACCCAACGTCATGCAAGAGTAAGGGCCAATAAGCAAGGTCAGCCTTCAAGAAATTTGTAAAAGCCGAGACAACGAAGGCAGCCAGATTTGCGAACCAAGAAAACCCACTTAGGTCAATCCGAAGCCTCATTGTGTCCACACGTTTCTGATTTGAGTACTCCTGTTTATTTGACTTATGAAAGGAATAAGAAGTCGAAAAAGCTTTTGATGAAAAGTTCAGCCAAATCTAACTTGCGCATAGACAATAGGCTTAAATAGACCCGACTAAAGATTTTGTATTAAGCCTTACGTTTTGGAGAGCATCTATGACTAGCATGATCCGTCTCCCCAAGAATAGACGAATTTGTGCTGCAATGGCTCTAGCTCTTGTAGCCGCATTTGTTCAAGCCTATGTAGCATTTACTCTGATTGGGGCAGCTGGACCTAACAGGGTGATAAGCCACAAATTCATTGTAAGCATAAAGCTTCCCTCCGAAATAGTAGACCTCTACGCTTGGCAAGCAACAGTCACATTCAATCCAAACGTTTTACTAGTATCAGATGTCAAGAACGAAGGATTCCTTTCTTCTCATAGACTCAACTTCAACAGCTCAGACCTGAATGATAATACGGACAGCTGGCAGCAATTAAACGCAGGAGATAGCATATTCATGGCTTCCTATGATGAAATAGAATTCGGAGAACTAGTCCTAGGAGAAACAAGAATAGGAGATGTACCCGGGGTCTCAGGCTCCGGAAAACTAGTTACTATAACATTCGGAGTCTACGCACAAGGAGACTACAACTTGAAGCTCTCAGAAGCCACACTTTTTGATTCTGAGATGAAGCCAATCGAACAAGTGCTCCTAACAGGACCAGTCGCGTTATCATAACTGCAGACAATGCTTGCACTGTAAAGTCCTTTGTCGACCGTGCGAGCTTTGCAGATCTTGGGATCTCAGGAAACAATGCGTTACCCCTATGGTCGAAATCTTGCATGAAAGCTTTGGATATAGCTAAGAAGTTGTTTCAAAGTTTGAAGTTAAGACGATTCTTGGAAGCTGTCAGAAAACAAACGGTAAGGACTATTGGCTTCCTTAGAAAGCATGCGATTGCCTTAGTCGCATTACTTATTTCTATACTTGGCGATCGATCGGCAGAAGCCCGCTCTATTTTCAAATTCTTGCTCGATCTTCTGTTTTCCTCAGCTATTCGACTAGAGACTTCAAGCCCTTGGATGAGTTTGTCAAATTCAGATGGATCAAAGTTCCTGTCGGGAACGTTAACGATTACATGTTCACCCTTTTCCCCAATCTTCATCTCAGCGAGAAGAGCATTGGTGCACCTCACCTCTACAATCCACTGAAGTTCGGCCATCGGAGTTATCCAAGCATACTATAATCAGGGCTCCATAAGTATTCAGCGAGTGGTTTCGCACCAGCGCTATCATTTGGGTTTGGGACAAAACTTTACCCCTTCATCCTCCAGCTACCATTCTCCCAGCAATGCAAGGTAGCGTCAAATCGAAATATGGCTTGTGAAAGAATCTTTTAGCAAATTCGAATGGAAGAACGGTACAGGTATATACCTCGCAGTTAACAATGGAAATAATTATAGGAGACAGTTTTCAGTGAGATTTTGGAATACAAGTGGGAGGACTATACAGAAATGGAAAGGAAAGTGTTATACGGTATCTCCTTGGCTTTCGCTTTGATCAGCTTAGCACTGGTTGGCATCACATTTGGTGAGCCTTGGTTTTCTGGGTCAAGGTACGCCTATTTTGAAGGTGACATTGACTCTTGGGTCGAAGAGGTTCATTCTGGGGCTGATGGAAATGTGCGCGTGTATTCAGAAAACGATGTTATCGGGAACAATCCATTCGCCCAAGTAATGCTTGTTACACATAACCCTGATCCGCATGTTTGGAGTGGTTTCTGTGCAGCGAGCATGTCTTTTGCCTTCTGTGATGTGGCTAATTTCTCGGTGGTAGAATTCAACTACGATGGAAAGGACTTCTACATGTCAGGCACTTGGGAAGTCACCAAGTATATGAGGGTATATACTGAAAACATTGCCGATGCAACACCTTACGTCACAGGGCTAGACATTTCTAACATAGCAATTGTTACCTACGACCTAGATGTTACCAATATAACAGATTTTGCTGCCATCCAGCTCAAAAGCGCGGACATAACAGTGTTTCAGCTGGATCCAGAAAACATGACAGGGTGGGGCAGCTCTTGGTCCGATGTTGAGCGTTTCACTTTGACTGTCGACAACGTAACGCTTGGCAGCGGCTTCGATCTGATAATCTCCGTACCGCCCGCACCCTACAAAATCATTGAAGTTTTTCTGCCGAAAATAGTGATCTATACCCGGGCTGATCTGTACGTCACCGGCAACTGGGCAGATTTCGCTGTTAAAATCGAAGGTTTTGGAACGTTCTCAGGAAAGGTCACCGAACACAACGTAAAGTACGAGCCTGAAAACGCTTTTTCCGTCGCTAGGACAGACGTGAACCATAACCAGAAGATAGATATTAGCGACATTTCATTGGTGGCTCGCGCCTTCGGTTCTACCGTTGGATCACCACGCTACGATCCAAATCTTGACTTCAACTCTGATTCTATTATCAACATCATAGATTTAACGACGGTTGCAATAAACTTCGGCAAAACATATTGACATCCTAATCACCCTCCTTTTTTTGAAACCACATCGGGCAAGCATGCGCTAGCGGGCGTGATTACTGCTAGTTGACATGCCATTTGGTTGTTGTTGATGAGGAGGCATAAGACTTTACCCCAAATCAATTTTAAAATCGAAGACAAATAATATTCACTTGCTGAGAAAAATGAAAACCAGCAAAGGTCAAGTGAAAGCCGTGCTTTTTGATTTGGGAGGTACATTAGTCAAGATAGACAACAGTGAAGTCCCGCGTGTTATGAAGAGAATACTTGAAGACTGCGGGGTTAATCGTTCTTTAGAAGAAGTGTCTTGGGCATGGGTGAAATCCGAGGAAGGACTGAATTTCCGAGACATGATAAGACTTCTTGATGAGTTTTGAGTTCAACGGAATATACGCATTCTACGCAGCCTTCGAGTCAATTCAGATACTAGAAAGCTAGCCAAGCTCATTGCATCCCATTGGTGGGATTATTCTATAGTGAGTCTTTATCCAGACGCCGAAGAGACGCTGCCGCAACTCAAAGAAAAAGGTTTGAAGATGGGACTCATAACAAACGGATTACAAAGTCATACAAAAGGTGTACTGCCCCAAGTGGGTTTACAAGATTATTTTGACGTTGTTGTTATGGTTGACACTTTAAGAAAGATGAAGCCTGACGTAGAAGTTTTCAATTATGCTTTAGAAAAATTGAAGATGGCACCTTCTGAGGCTTTTTTCACCGGCGACGAAATAGAAACTGACTACAAGGGGGCGCAAAGGTCTGGGTTGAATGTATTCTTGATTGACCGTGACGGGAAAATTCGAGACGAGAGCGTCAACAGAATATCAAGTTTGAAAGACTTGCTTACTTTGATTTCTAAATGAGTCATGGTTCAGCTACCACTTTTCCGCGGTCACAATTTGTCCTTTCCCTTTGAGGGGAAAGTGAGACGAAGTCTCGGAAAGGATGAATCGTCTTCTGCTTCATCACGGTCAAGTTGGTTCGATCGATCGATTATTGTGTGTGCTTCGCGCAGAAAAAGAGGGAGGTCAGGTTTGTTTGTATTCCCATGCTCTTCGCGATTCCGGAGTCACACGGTGCATAGCGTTTTTGCTCGCGTTCCTTGAATCTTTTGACTTGGGAGCAAATGCATGCGCATGTTTACTTTCAATATGTTCTTTCATGCATTCTAGACAGTAACTCTTTCCTTCGTGGTGCGCCGCGCTTTCGTCATCTTCTAGACAACATCCACAATCAACGCATCTTTCGTCCTCTTTCCTCATTTCTCATTATTCCCCATATTTTATTCCGGTTCCCTGTATGAAAGGTACTTAATAAATGTCATCTTTTAGAAAGGACAAATCCTATTTTTCCGATCCGCTCACAAAGTGTGCCCACCACAACTAATTTGGGAGAGAGAGCGTTGGCATTTTGGCTCGCTACAAGAAGGTATTCACAGGGGCTTAAAAATTTTCGCTGCCTTACCATAATTTTGCGCTGTAGGGAGTCTGTAGCGTGCTTATAGACCAGTTCGTGGTGCATTTGGCAAGAATCGAAAATTTGTATAAATATCGATCGATCATGTGGGAAAACTAAGCGCGCACTGGTGGAATCGGAAACCCCAATATGGGGTGTGCGTGATTTCGCGTTGTTGCGCGAGTACACGCCACCGCGTGCCCGCTTAGATTCAATTATGGGGATATTTGCTTATTAAACTTGTGAAACTAAAATCAATTGCGAAGCCTTGGTGCCCTTCTAGCCATAATATACCCATTTTCTAAGCATTCACAAAAAGAGGATACAATCTAACTCGTTTACACTAAGTATGGAAAAAATATGGAAAAATTGGTTTTAGATTAAACTTGTTAACCTAACTTAAAATCCTCGTCTTGGAGGTCTTCTTTTTGCATAACACTCTCGGCAGTACACTGGTCTGCTTCCGTCAGGCTTGAATGGTACTTCACATTCATTACCACAATCAGCACAAACTGCCTTATGCATCTCTTTCCTATACATCTAATATTTCAACTCCTGCATGCTTTAAGTGCAAAAATCGCTTTTCACACTGTTCCCATATCCACGGCCACGTCACTTATAAGAATTGCCATCAAAAAACTGCAAATCTCATCGTTTTCACTGGGCCTGCGCGCGCTGTTTGACGGAGCCTTCATCTTTCAGATAGTTCGTTCTGAATTTTCCCTACTTAATACGTCGATTCGCCCGCGTAGGCGTCCGCGTGCGAAGTGTTCCGTTGCCGTTTCCCATTCTTTTCTTTGTTTTTCCAGCTGCTCCTTTATTGTCGCCAGGATCTTTTCGATATCCAGTGGTTTCATAATGTAGGCGTCTGCCCCTTTGTTTAATGCTTCCACCGCGTTTTGAAGTGACGGATTACCTGTCATGATGATTTTTCTAATTTTAGGCTTTGTTTCTTTGATCTTTGTCAGCAGTTCCACTCCGTTCATGTCCGGCAACACTATGTCAATCAAGACGATATTATAGAATTTCTCATCTGTTTTCCTGATCGCTTCATAGCCGTTTTCAGCGGTGTCCGCAAGGTATCCGTTTTCATCCAAGATGGCTGTCAACAACTTTCTTATTCCCACCTCATCATCGACGATTAGCACAGTGGGCCTGCTTGCCGGCTGATTCCACTGACCAGGCTTGCTCATCTGTCTCTCTCTCAAATGTGTGAAACTACAAAATGTTGTTCCCTTTGAATTATAAGGATTTTTGATTATAGATATCAATTTAGAATAAACATGAACCCTCTAGAAATATTGTCGTTTTGAAACATCGTCAAATTCAGTCGATGAAACGTGGGATACTGCTGGTACTGGAAGAATTCATCCTAAATAGAAAGGAGGCGGGTTCCGTTTCTTTTCTCTTTTGACGTAGAGCCCGTATGTTTATCAATCTGAAATCATCGGCTCGCTGTCTTTTCCCTTTAGGCAAGTAATTAATAGCGCATGCTTGAACATTTATAGACTTGTTATAGCCTGCGACTCCATGCTTGCATGGGTGCGAATCTTCGAATATGGAGGTAGCAAGAGATGAAAAGAAGTGAACTGCCTGTAATCACAAGAAGCAGACTAGTAGAGGACTTAGGGAAGCTTGGAGTCGGTGCTGGTCAAACCGTAATGCTTCACGTCTCTGTAAAGGCTATTGGCTGAATTGTCGGCAGCCCCGACGTTGTCATTCAGGCCCTGCTTGATGTTTTGGGATCCGAGGGCACGTTGATGATGTACGTTGGCTGGGAAGATTCGCCGTACAATCTTGCGGAATGGTCGATAGATCGGCAACGGGCCTACTTAGACGAGTGTCCGCCCTTTGACCCTGCTACACCACGCGCTTGTAGAAGATGGAGCATCCTGACTGAGTACCTTCGCACGTGGCCCAGTGCGTTTCGAAGCAGCAATCCTGAGGCATCGTGCGCAGCGGTAGGCGCCCGAGCCCGTTGGATAACTGAAGACCATCCTCTGCAATAGGGCTATGGTCCATGTTCGCCCTTCGCCAAATTGTGTGAGGTAAAGGGCAAAGTGCTGCTCTTCAGCGCACCTTTCAACACTATCACGCTCCTGCACTACGTTGAGCACTTGGCAGAAGTTCCCAACAAGCGCATTGTACGGTATAAGATGCCAATCTTGCGCGATGGGCAAAGGGTTTGGGTGGAAATTGAAGAATTTGATACGTGTGGAGGAATCCTGCCCGGAGCAGAAGAATATTTTGAAATTATCCCGCGCGCATATCTATCCTCTGGTAAGGACCGTTCGGGGAAGATTGGCGCGGCACAATCATATCTCCTTGATGCGTCTGATTTTGTTGAGTTTGCGATACAATGGCTTGAGAACAGATTTCAAGAACAAGGCTGAAGGGCAATCAGCGAAATGCCCGACCGCACAATTAGATGGGTTGAAGAAATTTCGTTTTTGGGAAGACGGAAAGACTATCGGTCATAAGACGGCGAAAAGCTCTTAACGAAGGGTTAAGACTTGTTCGTATTCAACGTATGCTTAGCTGGGAGAAACGAGTGGCACCATGGATATGCGAGAGAGGAATTCAGGCTTCAAAATGGCAGTCAGCCAGTGGTTTCTCCGCGTCTCTTCTAAGGTTGGACTCTCAGGTCTTCCTCTCCAAATATATTTCATGCTGATTCTTGGCTTCCTTCTCTCGCTTGGAAGAAACATCGCTTTTCCGTATCTTGCAATGTTCCTGACTGGAAGCCGTCAGGACGGCGGCTTAGCGTTTGACCCTTCATTCGTTGGCTTCATGATCATGATTGGCGGTTTGACTTACACTTTTACCCTTCTCGCAACCGGAAGCCTCTGTGACAGATTTGGAAGAAAAAGAATGATGTTGGCTTCTATGATTCCTCAGATCTTTTTGACGGCAGCCTATGCGTATGTTCATACTTACATTGAATTCTTATTGATTTACGCGGTGAATGGTATTATAATAGCCTTTTACGACCCAGCATTCGGCGCCATGGTCGCAGACCTCGTGGGACCAAGCAGGCGGGAAGAAGTTTACGGTCTAAGCTACATGATAAGCAACATTGGAACCGTGATTGGACCGCCAATCGGAGGCGTGATTGCCAGCATAAATGGGTATCCCATACTGTTTGTCTACACATCCTTGTTCATAGCGGTGAGCGCAGTGGCCTTCGCGTTGCTGATTAAGGAATCTCGTCCGGAAGAAGTCGGCAACGTTTCCCTGTCCCAGTTTGCGGGAATCTTCAAAGACAGAGTCTTCATACTGTTCTGCTTCATGGGCGCAATGACAAACCTACTCTACACCCAACTCTACGGGCTGCTATCCGTATACACGCAATATGTCGGCTTTGAACCATACATTTTCGGCATCTTCTTCTCAGTAAACGGGGCAATGGTGGTGACGTTACAAATTCCCATCAGAAAAGGAACAATGAAACTGGGAGCCACAAAAGCATTCATAATTGCTCAGTTGCTCTATGCCGCAGGCTTCACATACTTTATGGTTGCAGCGGACTTTCTACAGTTTCTGGCAGGAATCGTTGTCCTAACACTTGGCGAAATAATCTTTGTACCAGCCAGCTCAGGCTTCGTCGCAAACCTTGCACCGGCCGACATGAGAGGAAGATACATGGCCATGCTTGGGCTCTTCTTTGGCATAGGCGGTTCAGCAGGCTCACAACTAGGCTTCAGCATCTTCGGAATACTAAGTGACAAAAGACTCATATGGGCAATTTTGGGGTCAATAGGATTTGCCACGCTACTCGGCTACGGCTTGCTATTGAAAATCGCCAGAAGAAATAAAGAGGAAAATGCCGACGGTTCAAGCAACCTCGACTAGTGTAAGGAGCATCAAAAAGTCACCGACCTCAATGCGATTTGCCACGCCTAATTAACACGCCTAGGAACTCAGGGAAAAGATCATCAGGCCTGTTCATAACTCGCGAATTTGGAAGCATGCAAGACCACGAATCCTCTGGAAACGTAATTGAATGCATTTTCATTAAAACACACTTCCAACAGCTTGAAGTACACATTGAGCGAGTTCTGAGCATGCCAAAGCCCTTCATTGGCGTATCAAACCGGATTTCAACCCCACCTGTTTTTAAATCTTCGACAGTATTTTATTGCTTGAAGTGTTGAGTCATGAATCCAAACCTAACATGCAAGGTTCCAAAAATTGATGTTAGAAAAGTTGAAAGGCCGCCCTATGTCATCGATCATTCCAAGCTCAGACGTTTCAGCACCCAAAACATAATTTTTGAAAGGGTAACGTTGGACCCGTCATGGAAAGGCTACATGCAAATGTATGATGAGAACGTGCTTAACATAATTAAAGAGGGAAAACATGGCTATTCAAGGGTTGACTTTGCCTTAGCTAATGCCTCTTGGATAGTGCATGATGCTTTCAAAGGCGGATTTTCACACACAAGAATCAAAACCTACAGAACACCAGTGGCCACGGTTGGAATTGACTGGACAAAAACAAGACACAAGGTTGATGATCCGCACAAAATGAGTGGCTCTATTAAGCGGGCAGCAAAGCTTTTCGGTGCGTCGCTCACGGGAATATGCAAGCTTAACAGAGACTGGCTGTATGCAGAAGCTCGCATTCCAGACAGGTTTGAAAATGCTGTCGTTATGGCTGTTGAAATGGATGCTGATGGAATTGCCACTTCTCCGGCTGTTCCTGCAGCGGCTGCAACGGCAGTCGAATACTCTAGAATGGCGTTCATCCTTGCATGCATGGGCGAGTTCATCCGAAACCTCGGATACGGGGCAATACAATGCGGAAACGACACTGCCTTGAGCATCCCACTTGCCATCGATGCCGGACTTGGAGAACTAGGTCGAAACGGCTTACTGGTAACCCCGCAATACGGTCCAAGAATCAGGATCTGCAAGCTTTTCACAGACCTACCATTGAAACCGGATAAACCAATAGAATTCGGAGTAAAAGACTACTGCAGAAACTGCAAGCTGTGCGCCAAAAACTGTAAGTCAAAAGCAATCTCCATGGCCGATGAACCCAGCTTCGAAGTAGCATGCCGATCCAACAATCCTGGAGCGCTTAAATGGCACGTAAACGCCGAACTGTGCTACCAGTTCTGGTGTGAAAATGGCACAGACTGTTCAACATGCGTGACGGTTTGTCCATACAACACAGTCCCGAGAGAAAAGACCAGAATCACCCCCGAAGAATTTTGGAGGATTGCATAAACTAGCATACGCTCAGCTGAGGGCTTCTAGACCGAGCATTGCTCCTATCTCCTTTGCTTCTTTGGCGTAATCGCCATAGACCATTGCGAACTCCCGTCCCACAAACTTTCTAATAATGTCTTCATTTTCGAGTTGTGTCCAAATAGTCATTCTGCAGGTTTGGTTGCCGAGGTCTCTGCAGTCAATCACTTTTGCTTTGGTTACGACTATTTTGTCATCCATTCCGCTGTTCATGAGGGTGACTTGGCCTCTGGGCAGCTGCACGTAGCCTATGACTGTACCTTTCATGTTTCTCCATCTTCGCAGAACATATCTGCAGTTGGCAATCCTGCTTGGCGCGAAACAGTGCCTTAGCGTTATCGCTGATGAATTTGACAGCATTTCCCCATGTCGCATGTTTGAGACTTTGTTATAGTTCTAATCATGCACCTTGATGCAAGGTGAAGTTAGCTTGGGAACGGACAGTTCTTAGTCGGGCAACCTCCTGAATATTCTGGTTCCAAGGCAACAAATTTTCCTTTATCTGTCTTCACTTCTCCAATGTACAGCACTTGTTCCGGTTTACTTCCATACCTAAAAACCGTGACCCCCTTGCACTTCAGCTTCCAAGCAAGTTCGTAGATTTTCCTAACATCTTCAACCGTAGCCTCGGTAGGCAAGTTAACAGTCTTTGAGACAGCGTTATCAGTGTATTTCTGGAAGACCGCCTGCATCCTAACATGCCATTCAGGATCAATATCCAAAGCTGTTACAAAAAACCTCTTGACATCCTCAGGAACTCCTTCAATCTTCTGCACAGAGCCTGTCCTAGCAATCTCTTCAAGCAGTTTTGCACTGTAAAAGCCTCTTTCCTTTGCCATTACCTCAAACAATGGGTTAGTCTCAAAAAGCCTCGTTCCGCTTAAAACGTTCCTTATGAAGGAAATTGCAAAAATCGGCTCAATTCCGGAAGAGCAGCCGGCTATTATGCTTATGGTTCCGGTCGGCGCCACCGTCGTAACCGTAGCATTTCTTATGGCAGAATATTTGTCTTTCCAAATGCTGCCATGAAAGTTCGGGAAAGACCCTCTCTCTTCACCCAGTTCCACAGACCCCTTATGCCCCTCTTGCTCAATAAATTTCATTGTCTCTTCGCCGATCTTCAGGGCTTCCTCAGAATCGTACGGAACTCCAAGTTTTATGAGCATGTCTGCAAAACCCATTACACCCAAACCTATCTTCCTGTTGGCCCACGTTATCTCTTCTATCTCCTTCAAGGGATACCGGTTCGCATCTATCACATTATCAAGAAAATGAACTGCATTCTGCACTGTTTTTCTCAGCTTCTCCCAGCTTATCTTTCCATCCTCAACTATCCTAGACAAATTTATGGAACCCAAGTTGCAAGACTCGTAGGGAAGCAGCGGCTGCTCGCCGCAGGGGTTTGTGGACTCTATTTTTCCAACTTTCGGAGTGGGATTGTGCCTGTTGATTTCGTCGATAAAAATGACTCCTGGATCTCCGCTCATCCAAGCAGACTCTGCTATCAAATTCCAAACATCCTTTGCGACAAGCTTTTTCGTTTTTTCCTCATTTCGCGGGTTGACTAACCAGTATTCTTTGTTTTCCTCAACTGCCTTCATAAAATCGTCAGTGACGGCGACTGAAATGTTAAAGTTGGAGAGAAATCCGGGTTGCTGTTTGGAAGTTATGAATTCAATAACGTCTGGGTGGTCAACCCTTAACACTGCCATCATTGCGCCTCTTCGTTTTCCGCCAGCTTTTATGACTTCTGTGGATGTGTCAAAAATTCTCATGAAACTCACAGGGCCAGAGGCTACTCCCTTGGTCGATCTGACTATGTCTCCCTTGGGCCTCAGCCTAGAAAAATCAAAACCGACTCCTCCACCGCTCTTTTCGATTAAAGCCATATTCTTCGCAGAGGTGAAAATGCCTTCCAATGAATCCTCAACAGGTAAAACGAAACATGCAGAAAGTTGGCCTAGCTCTGTTCCAGCGTTGAAAAGGGTTGGCGTGTTAGGAACAAATTCAAGCCTCGACATCATTTCACGGAAGGTTTTTTCAGCCACGTCAGGGTCATCACCGTACTTTCTGTCAGGTCTCGCCACTGCTTTCGCCACTCTTCTGAACAGCTGAGGGGGAGATTCTATGATTTTTTCGCTTTCGTCTCTCAAAAGGTACCTTTGTCTCAAAACTTCAAGCGCGTTAACCGTTAGTTTAGGCTCTTCAATGCCTAACTTTTCCCTTAGCCTCCTTATCTCCAGTTTCTTCTCTCTGTAAGCCCGATAGCCTTCCGCAACTTTTTCATAGCCTTTCTCTTTCAAAACCTCTATAACAATGTCCTGCGCATTCTCAACTGAAGGAATCCTTTCCTTAAATCTCTCCTCTAAAAGCCTAACAACCTCTTTGGTTACGCTTTCAGCTTTCTCCCCATCCTCAAGTTCAACGGCAATAAACGCTTTGTAAATCGCATCTCCAATTCTTCGAGAATCAAAATCAACAATCCTTCCGTCTCTCTTAATTATCTTCGAGATAGTCATGCGTGGTCAATTCAACTCTGCTTGACTTAAAATATAAAGCTTTTAAACAACCCAAACCGCAGACGAATCCATCATTCCGGCAACGTGTTGCAACCCGTTGGTTGTGCTAGCTGATTTATCCTCATTCTTTCTTAATGAATTGGTCTTTAGGCGCGCCGCAGACTGGGCAAACCCATTCGTCAGGCAAGGCTTCAAAAGGTGTTCCGGGCTTTACGTCATGTTCGGGATCTCCTACCTCAGGATCGTAAATGTAGCCGCAAACTGTACATTCCCATTTTTCCATTCTTGTTCCCCATTTTAGTTGGAAAGTTTTATCAATTCAGCTTATTTAAGCCCTACCATACGCTTAGGAAAAAATGCTGGATTAGTGTCTCTGAAGGGTTGTGAAATTTATGCCTGAGCTGCCTGAGATAACCGTGATTGCGAGACAGATGAACGAGGAAATAAAGGGAAAACGCATTGCAGAGATTGAGGTGAAGCAACCTAAGAATCTAAACATCCCTGTCTCCGAATTCACAAAGACCGTTGAGGGAAAACTGATCGACAATGTTTCAAGCCGTGGAAAGTGGCTGTTTATAAAACTGGATCCCTCATGCTTCATGCTGATAAACTTGGGGATGGGTGCAGAACTACTCTATTTCAGCCCGACCCGGAAGCTTCCGGAGAAGTATCATTTCAAACTGACCTTCGCTGACAAGACTGGTTTCACGGCTCATTTCTGGTGGTTTGGTTACATACACCTTGTCGAGGAAAATGGCTTGTCAAACCATAAATTGACAGCTCAGCTTGGAAAATCAGCAACAGACAAAACATTCACGCTGGAATACTTCAAGGAATTATTGGGCAATAAGAAGACTGGTATAAAGAGCTTCTTGCTTGACCAAAAAAACTTGGCAGGAATCGGAAACGTCTACGCGCAAGACATAATGTTCAAGGCGAAGCTATACCCAAATCGAAAGATTTCAACCTTTTCTGAAAAGGAAATAATCGGACTGTACAATGCCATCCAAGATGTGCTGCATCGCAGTATACAATTGGGCGGATTAGCTTACGAAAGAGATTTTTATGGACAAAGAGGCAAGTTCACAGCAGACCATTTTCTCGTAGGTTACAAGCAAGGAAAACCCTGCCCCGAGTGCGGCACGACAATCGAGAAAATTAAAACCGGAACCACATCCTCCTACATTTGCCCAAAATGTCAAACACTGTAATGAGCCATCAAAGGATCATCCTTTCTTGTCTGCTCTATGACTGAAAGCGAATTGAAAGGAAATAATTGATTATTGATGGATCAGGTACTGAGAAAAAGTGCTATATTGACAGCCGGAGTTTCTTGATGAGTTCTTTTTTCATTTTCGCGTTGTCTTGATTTTCTTTGCGAGTTTTTCGCCAATCTGCTGAGCAGCGTCTATAACTGGATTGTTCGCCAATGTAGTGGTGAATGAGTTCATCAATTTTCCTTTTGTTCTTGTCGGTTACTTTTACTCCAGCTTCCTTCAAAACGCCGTCAAACTATTTCCAACAAGTCATTCTTGATCACCAATACGCATTTTCCCGTGTGCGTATGAAAGATTGCCAAAGCAGCTAATCTTATGATTTCTCTTTTCTAAACCGCTTTCAGTTTTCTGTTATTCCCATTTTTGAGTGCATCTGGGCTACCACCGATTTTGTTACCACTTGTGCCCCCGAACCAATTAGTTCTTTTAACCCTTCAATGAAAGAATTAGGATCTTCACCGAGCTTTTGTGGTTTAAGTGAATGTTGCTCGTCAAGCATTCTCAAAATTGTTTTCTTACCGATATTTCCGAACATGGCCTCAAGCACCTCATCTGTGATAATGGGAAAGAAGTTTTCGAATTTGACCTCCTGCGCGAAGCTGGACGTAACAACGGATCCATGTGCCTTGATCAAACTAAAAAAGAATCTCTCCTCAAGGGACCTGGCCTGATTTACATCGTAGGCACATAGTACGGTTGCAGGGATATCAAGTTCTCTGCCTATCATAAACTCGTACTCCACCAATTCTTTCTCTTTCTTGTGTTCAAAGAAGCATGCCGCTTCACCGCACCCCCGCAAACCCTTAAGCCCAATCTCCATTGCTTCGCCGAACATGCGCGTTGCCAACATTATTGTGTGTGACGGATTCATTTCGCCGTCAATTATATACCACTCATCATAATCAAATATCCTAAACACACGGTCCCTTTCAAGAGTCTTAACGTTCAATCCGAAATCTTCCATGTGCCTGCGAATTTGCGTTGGAGTTTCTTGTGAGGCAACGTAAATCGCTCCTTCCCCTTTCTGAAGCCCAGCCTGCAAAAAGTTGAAGAGCACTTCACGCTTCTCCTGCGGGCTTCTGTAAAACAGTATACCATGATTCCCGCCTTCTAAGTTTCTAACATAGTCCAAAATGTTAGTGAGATTTGAGCAGTCCTCCATTTCCCTTTCCCTCTGATGAACAGATGTTTGACATTGGTATTATGCAGTTTCATTCCATAGCGTTAATCAATCATACATTATGAAGACAAAATATTGATCTGAGATAAAGGTTATTCTCACAGCCTATATCAACAAGAACGACTGCGTTTCTGGTGCTTACGACAGCAACCAAACAAGTCTGCGCGCTCCGAGGGGCGACAGCAGTCATTCTGCGGTTAAACGTGAGCCTTCGGCACATCGGACAGTTTTCAGGTAGCTTATGAAGTCTTGGCACTACGTTCAAACTTGTTAAGGTCGCAAATAAATCTGACATTGATTTTGATAAGGCCGTCTGGAAGGCTCAAAGCTCGACAGAATAACAAAAAATCCAGAAGTGTCTTTCTGGAAGCGCATGATGTCACTTTCTCTTTTTCTGCCGGTATCGATCCGCACATTTTGAACAACAGAAAATATACTCTTTGCCATCGATTACAGTGCGGTAGGCTGCAAGTGCGCATGTTTCCCGCGGGATTTTTACTTTGCAGAACTCACATCGCATAAATTCTGGTTTCATCTTTTCATCTCCTTCTCGTCTTTGTGTTTCTTATAATAATCTTCGATTGCTGCGTGCAACGCGTCTGCGGCTAAGTTGGAACAGTGCATCTTAACCGCTGGCAAGCCGCCCAGCGAGTCTGCTACGTTTGCGCGAGTGATTTTCATGGCTTCTTCCAACGTTTTTCCCTTGGCCAACTCTGTTATCATACTACTTGTTGCAATTGCTGAACCGCAGCCGAAAGTCTTGAACTTGATGTCTTCCAACCGGTTGTCTTTAACTTTAATGTAAATGGTCATGAGGTCTCCGCACACGGGATTTCCAACGGTGCCGACGCCGTCAGCGTCTGGAATTTCGCCCATGTTTCGGGGGTTTTTGAAGTGTTCCATCACTTTTTCGGTGTACATTACTGGTTCAGCTCCTTTGGAGTTAACGGTGATATTGCTCTTAACCTTTTAACTATGCCTGGCATTAAGCTTGTCACATACTCAACTTCTTCTTCACTATTCTGCCTGCCTAACGTGAACATTAACGAGCCGTGAGCCTCTTCATGCTTAAGCCCTATTGCCAGTAACACGTGCGAAGGCTCCAGCGTCTTTGCAGTGCAAGCAGAACCTGAAGAAGCCGCCACACCCATCATCTCTAAGCTCAGCAGCATTGACTCGCCTTCTATGAAACTGTACCTGACAGAAACGTTGTCAGGCAGCCGCTTAGTCGGATGCCCATTCAAGAACGAGTGGGGAATCGGCTTCAGTAAACCATCAATTAGCTTGTCTCTGAGCTTAACAAGCCTTTCGCTCTCAGTCTGCATTTCCTTCTTGGCTATTTCTGCAGCTTTACCAAAGCCTGCAATGCTTGGCAAATTCTCTGTTCCCGACCTCAATCCTCGTTCCTGTCCACCGCCATGAACCAACGGCTCGATGCGTATTCCATCTTTAATGTAAAGTGCACCAACTCCTTTGGGACCGTACATATCATTAGAAGAAACAGTAAGCAAATCTATGCTCTCGTTCTTAACGTCTATAGGAACTTGCCCAGCTGCAGCGGTGGCGTCAACATGTAAATAAGCATTTTTGCTGTGCACTATTTTGCTGATTTCTTTTATCGGCTCAATTGTACCTATTTCGCCGTTTGCATAAACTACGGAAACAAGAACTGTTTTCTCTGTCAACTCTTTCCCGAGGTTTTCAAGGTTTAAAAAGCCGTACTTGTCAACTGGAAGAAAAACCACCTCAAATCCTCTCGTTGTCAAGAATTTGCATGAGTTGACGACAGACATGTGTTCGATGCTTGACGTTATGATGCGTGTTCCTCGGTCTTTGTTGCGGTTTGCAACCCCTTTAATTGCCAAATTATTGCTTTCGGTTGCGCCTGAAGTGAAGATGACCGATTCTTTTCTTTCCGCGTTGATTAATTCTGCAACCTTTATTCTTGCCTCTTCTAGGGCTTGTCTTGCCTCTTGACCAAATGTGTGCAACGAAGATGGGTTGCCATAAAATGATTTCATGTAGGGCAACATAGCCTCTGTTACACGAGGGTCAACAGGCCTGCCTGCCGCGTGATCCATATAGACTCGGCGAGTTGCTGACATTGCTCATTCGCTCAGAAGCAGAGAATTGCGTCTGCGCTGAGGGCGAGATCGTTGAGTGTGGCCGCACCGACTATGTTGGCTTCTTTTGTGAATTCTCCCCGCGGAATCCTTAACAAGCCGCAGCTTTGTTCACACACAACCATTTTCACTCCGGCCTTCACTGCCTGATCCATAACGTCTTTAAGCGATGGAAAACTGCCTATCTTGATTTTTTCCGCTTCTCCTTTCTTGACCAGCGTAATGCCCTTTATGAGGAAGTAAATGGTTGCGTCTATGTTCATCATTGCAGCTGTTGTGGCCAAAATAAAAGGCGCATAAGCACGCTCCGGACTATCAACTCCACTTGTTTGAACATACAATATTTTCTTCTTTTTCTTCTTCGTACTCATTCATTTCACTTCTCCACACCGCTCATTTAACTTTCCTAATTAATATACGAACCGCATTACCCTCTTTGCTCACGCTTAGCAATTCTTGCTCTAAATTTTTCACAAGACTTCGTATGTCTGACTCTGCAGCTGGATCGTCTGCTAAAACTTCCAAGGTCTCCCCCACTTTTAACTCATCCAATTCCAATCTTGTCTTGAAAACAGGCTCTGGACAATATAAACCCAAGCAGTCCAACGTTCTGTCAGGTTTAACCTTCATAACGTCCCATCCTTGCAAAAGTGCAAAAAGGGAGAATAAAAGATTTTCTTTTGGAGTTGAGAGCTAACAATGTGCGCTATCAATCTATGTGATTTTTATTGCCTGTGTTGGGCATGAAGTTTCGCAGGCGAGGCATTTTATGCAGTCTTGTTCTCTCGCAGGGTCAGACTTCTTTTCAGAATTCGGATGTCCAGGAGAATCTGCCCACTCAAACAAGGTTACAGGGCAAACTTCCAAACAGATGCCGTCTCCAGTGCAAACATCCCAATCAACAGCCACGATGGTTCCGTGTATGCCAAGCTTCTTAGGCGGCTCAACAGGTCCCCAGACATTGTGACCTTGATGCTGACCCGCAATCTTCCGGCTCTTCTGGAAATCAGGATCTATTGGCAAAACAGTTTCACCTATTCCTAGATGAAAACGTGAAAATATTAACTTTTTTGTCTCACACACTTTCCGAATATTTGACGTGTAAAGAGAAACTCGCTTACTTTTCCGTATTCTACATCACATACAGATTCATTTTATGCAAGAAATATTGTTGAAAACCAGTTTCTAAGGGCCTTTGTGACATGGTAGCTGCGTATGCGAAAGGTTTAAAATTTCTTTGAGAACAGAGTATTCACAACAGGAGAAAAAAATATGGAGAAAACCAATTTTTATGTTTTGCCGAAACTGCCTTACGATTACGGAGACTTACAGCCCTACATGTCAAAAGAACAGTTGACCATACATCACGACAAACATCATCAGGCATATGTTAACGGTGCGAACGCAATACTCCAGAAACTGGAGAAAGCAAGAAAAGAAGGCGCCGACATCGACATCAAATCCACTTTAAAGGAGTTATCATTCAACATAGGAGGGCATCTGCTACACTCACTGTTCTGGAACAATTTGGCATCTCCAGAGAAAGGTGGCGGCAAGCCGGGCGGAGTTTTAGGCGATGAGATAGAGAGGGAGTTCGGAAGTTTTGAAAGATTCAGAAAGGAATTCTCTCAGGCTGCCACAAGCGTGGAAGGCTCCGGATGGGCTGCGTTAACCTTCTGCAAGCAAACCAAGAGACCCATAATAATGCAGATAGAGAAGCACAACACCAATGTATACCCCGGGTTCAGAATCTTGATGGTTCTAGACGTCTTTGAACATGCATACTACATTGACTACAAGAACGACAGAGCCAGATTTGTCGAAGCATTCTGGAACATCGTCAACTGGAACAAGGCAAACGAAAGACTCGAAGAATTTTTGAAACAGATTTAACAAACTTCTTCATTTCTCCACATCCTTCATTTTCTTTATTTTCGACAATCCCAAATTTGTTAATGCAAGTACGTGGACCCATTGGAAATGTTCAGCGCGCATAATGTTTGTCAATTATGGCCATGCTGTCTTTTCGAACTCTTTTTGCTATGGCTGATATGTCGACGCACACGTGCAAATCTTCTGGGATATCTCTGCTTGCACGCTCTCTGTGTCAAGAGCTTGGTGTAGGTCGCACGCTGGATTGTTACCATATTATAGATAGACATGTTAGGGCGCCTTCCCCTTTTCGAAATTCTGAGATTTCTAGCTCTTCAACCGGAAAACCTTCATTCTGTATGAGCCTCTTTGTTTTGGGATAACCTTTCGCCATCAGAATTGTTCCGTTTACGGCCAAGCAGTCTGCAGCGTATTCTTCTCCTTCAGGAACTATGATTTTTCTCAAGCCTGACAGAATGTATGTGTCAAAGTTTCCTCTTGAAAGTATGACATAGTCGTTTCCGAGGTAAGTGCACGCCGACTTTAGGTGGAGCACGTTGCGAACTTTCACCGGAACCACCGTCAAATTGCTGTCCTTCAAAATCTTCTTTATCTGATTTATGGCCTCCAAGTTGGTTCGAGCTGAAAGCCCAATGAAAACTCTGTCTTCAATTTTTAGAACGTCTCCGCCGTCAATGGTCGCCGGTGTCCTGACGTAGAATGTCTGTTTCAGCTTTTCCAAAACTTTGGCAACTCCAACTACTTCGGGGGCTCTTGATTTTACTTTCATGTTGCAGATTACCGCTTTCTCCCTAAGTATTATGGCTGTGTCTTCTACGAAGCAGCTGTCCGGAAGCGTATTGTCGCCCTCTGCCCAGATGAGTTTGAGCCCAAGCTTCTGCAAGGCTTTACAGTATTCTCCATGCTGGACCTTTGCAAGCTCAACGTCTATTTCTTCAACATTAGTCCTTACGCAACGATCGTATGAGTCAGGCACGGGTCTGACAACTGCGAATCTAACCGAAACTGGATTCACCTATTTCACTCAGTTTGTAGAATTGACCCACGCGTTTTAATGGTTTCCGAATTAAGAGCCATGGATAAACGAAGGATTCATCATGGCTCCATTTAATGCCATGGCTCCACAAGCCTCCTTCGTTTATAGAGCATCTGCGGTTTACCGCGCACGAAGACTTCAGGTGCACTAGGCATAGAATGAGATGAAATCGTTTTATAGTCATGGAAGCAAAAATACAATGGGATTCGCGATGACGTTTGAGCAGGATTACCTCAGACTTTTAGGGCAAGTCAGCAACTTTACAAAAGAAGTTACAGGAGTAAGCATCGTAGACGCGTACTTTGGCCCAGAGAATCTGTCTCCAGACAAAACAAAAGGGCATTTGCCTCCTGAGAAGCTTCTGGTAAATTTTGACACGTTGATCGGGAGGTCAAAAGAAATTGACAATGAGTTGAGGAGAATTGTTATAGCGAGCGACCTTGAATCTCTGAAAGCTGTTGTGAGATGGCTTTCAGGAGAAGATTTTCCTTACGTGCGTTTGGTGGAAGAAATATTTGGCATAACTCCATGCAGGTTCGGACAAAAGGAAATTCGCAGAGCACAGCAGTTAGTGGAAGATGCAAGCGCCTATCTGCCAGGCTCTAATGTTTCTGAAAAGGTTCTCAAATGGAGAGAGGAAAGCAAAATCGCCGGAGAGGCGTTGAAGAAAATGGTAGACACAGAGATTGCGGCGCGAACTGAAGAGATAAGGAGATTGTTTGAGGAAAGAGTTTTCGCCCATCTTCCAGAAAAGGTTGAAAACAAAGGTATCGTCTACAAAACTGTCACAGGCGAACCGTGGACCGCGTATAACTATTACCAGGGAAACTACATGAGCATCAACGCGATCAACATTGATATGCCATTTAACAGGTACAGGCTAGCTCGGGCTTTATGGCATGAATATGAGCACCACGTCGCAAACCTCTGCAAGGAGAAATATTATCGCGAAAACAAGGCACTGGACTTGGCCGCTGTTCTGTTGCACACTAAAAGAAACGTAATCGACGAGGGCACAGCTGACTGCGCTAGGGAGTTTCTGGGCTTGCAGTTTGAAGGGGGAAACAGCGAACTTGTCGAATCCATAAACAACCTTGAAAAAATGGTAGGCCTCAATGTGGCTTACATGTTAAATGTGGAAAATGTCGATGAAGAAACCGTAGCAGAATATACAGCTTCCGAAACCTTCAGGCCAATTGAAGAAGCCAGAAAAACTAATGCATTCCAAAGACCCCTAGCCCCAAATGGCAAGCCTAACTTCTTCAAACCCTACGACTACACCTACTTCTTCGGAAAAAGAGACTACGTGTTGCCTACCTTCCAAAAAGCTCAGAAAAAAGACAAGGTCAAAGAGTTCTTCCAAACTCTATACTTTAACCCGTATTCACGTTCAAGTGCAACATGGAAAATCGTGTTTGCCAAAATCTAGAACCCGCGCGCTACCAGTGTGTTTGCGGACTTTTCTAGAACGCAGAAAAAGCAGAGATGACAGTTCTGTCACACTTTTCTATTACCATTCCACATACTTTTCCATGCTTTCAACAAGCGCACGCGTTTGAGAATGAATGATTTCATGAAATCGTTAAAATAAGCAATTGACTATCTATTTCCTTGGTGAAATTCATGGGCATAAAAGAACTGGACTTTCTTCTGACCTACAAGTGCAATTTGGAGTGTGATCATTGCTTTGTTTTCGGCAGTCCCGACGCTAAGGGTGTGATGAAGATTTCGGATATAAACGAGATACTTGAAGAAGCAAGGAGAATTGGAAGCATTGAATGGATATATTTTGAAGGCGGTGAACCAGTTCTCTACTACCCAATTCTGTTGTGGGGGCTGCGCGAAGCAAAGAGGTCAGGCTTTAAAACAGGATTCATCACGAACGCCTATTGGGCAACTTCTGCTGAAGACGCGAAGGAATGGTTGAAACCGATTTCCCAAATAGGCGTCTCAGACATAGTGATCAGCGACGACATGTTCCACTATGGTAAAGAAGAGGAGAACCTCGCAAAATACGCCTATCAAGCCGCCAAAGAACTCGGTTTACCTTCAAGCAACATTATCATAGAGGAACCGAAGGAATACCTGACTGGAAAAAACTGGAAGGGAGAGCCTGTCAGAGAAGGCGCGGTTCTGTTCAAAGGAAGACCTGTTGAAAAACTTGTGGAGGGATTGCCCAAGAAGCCTTGGGAAGAATTCAATAAATGCTCAGATGAAGATTTCTCAAATCAGAAGAGAGTTCACATTGACCCCTTCGGATACGTACATGTCTGTCAAGGCATAACCATGGGAAACATGAAAAAGACTCCGCTGCACCTGTTGTTCGAAAACTTTCAACCAACTGCACACCCTATATGCGGACCGATCTTAAAGGGAGGCCCAGCTGAACTTGTGAGAGAATACCACGTCGACCATGAAGAAAGCTACGTAGACGAATGCCATCTCTGCTACTGCACACGTCTAAAACTGAGAAAACAGTTTCCCGAGATACTTGCACCTGATCAAATGTACGGGGTCAATATCTAAAGAAGCAGAACACCGTTTCGCATGTCCCTAGCACACGCCAACTGGCCTTATTGACTCTTCGAGAATTTGGTGGAATCGATCGATCGAGTCCTAGAGGTAGTGCGTGCTAGAAAAGTTGTATGCGAGGGATGCAATTTGTTTTAAGATCTCTTGCACCCAAATCGGCAGCGTTTCTAATTTCTGCCTATTCTTGCGGCACCTGCAAGAACATCCATTTTCTCTGCTTATTTTCGTATTTTGGAACAACCTCGAAGCCGCACTTCTTATAGAATTCTACAGGCTTTCCTTCAGTCAGAACGACAATCAACCGGCAACCTACGTCTTTCGACAATCGCTTTGCCAAACTAAGACACCAAAGACAAACACACCTGCCGACATGCCGTCCACGATAGTCGTTATGTATTGCAAGGCGGCCGATTTCCAAAGCTGGGTAGTATTTTATTTTCACCTTAATAGGTAGAATATATTGTGCTAACTTTATTTCAATTTGACTCATTGCCAAGGTAGCAAACCCGACGATCTGTTTATTGTACAAGAATAAATGTGTGACACCTAGATTCTCCTTTTGAAATTGATGGGCCTCAAAATGAATGAACTCGTTTAGACCCATAACGTCATCCTTGCCACAGTCAAACGTGGATAAGTCATCTGATCGTTCTAGGATCTTAACTTCAAGATTATTACTGCTAATGTCATTTTGGGAAGACATTACAGGAGAATATGCTAAAAATCTTTAAAAACGTTTCATTTTACCGGTTTTATTGCCTTGAAAACCTCGTCAGCCTCTTTGAAGATTTCCACTTTTTCTGGACTCAGAGGCTTCTCTACCCGTTTCACGAATTCTTTGGCGCATTTGCCTTTCAGGACAGGCATAGGCTCCGGCTTCATTTGATTTGTTCTCCTACCAGTTGTAACGTACTAACCACTACTAACTACTAATAATACGTAGTGATACCAATAATTAAGTTTTGTCGTCTTGTAGTTATTATTGTTGTTCTATGCGTTGTATGTATGCTGTTTGTTTTGTTGTTGGTTGTGTTATTGTTTGCTGGGTTGTTGGTTCGCACAAAACGTATTACAAATCTTTTAGTACATTAATAAGCCTTGTTACACCATGATACACACGCTAGACGGTAGTTAGACAATCGCTATACAGTATTACTCCCTTCTCCAAATCGTAAAACTGCCTGCAATCCAGACTGATCACCAAAAGACCTGAAACCATAGACGTTCTAGAGATGCTGCTGGAAGACAGATCACATGCAGGAAAGAATTGATTCAAGAACCTGAAAGCATGGGTCTCATGGAGCAAGGGAGACTGACTTTCTTGGGGAATATGGTATTGAGAAATTGCAGAAGTAGGCCATGCCTGCGGTCATGGCTGCCTTTATCGAAACAGCACATGTTTCTTCATATCCCCATTTTTTTGTAAAGTCGCCCGCGCAAAAAAGATGACGCTCTTGAATATACTCAAAACAAGTACAGCGCGCGCTTCTCACCTTAAGATTTGTTTGTCGTGACGGTTTCCGTCACTTGGACCCCTCGCTCCGCAAGTCCTTGTAGAAGCCGGCGAAAGAGCTTGCCTCGAGAGCGCGCGCGAAGGATGGTGAAGTGGATGAAAGTTGGATTGAAGAGGCAAAGAGCTATCTCCTCACCCCTGTCCAAAGATATCTCACTTTTCGTAATGGAACGGAAACTAAGGTCTATCTAGTATATTCCCGCCTGAGTCATGGAGTTTTTGAAGAGGACATAAGTATTCCCATTAAAGGTCGTTCTGCCAAAAAGGGAGATCTTGCTGTTATAGTAAATGGGAAGATTAGGAATGATTATGATAGTGACTATCATTTTGCTATAGCAGGCGACCTCTACAATTCTAGGGGAGAAAAGTTGGAAGGGGAAAAGTATATTTTTGACTTACCTGTAGGTGAATTTACAGTAACTTATGTGCATGATTTTGGAACCTTTGAGCTGCACTTTAAGTATGATGGGCAAGACATTGAACACTATGATCTCTACCTCTATGTGGAACCTACTGAGACTCCACCACCCTAAGAAAGATATTGAAGCTGTAAGTAATATTGGAATAGAAGAAACGATACTTTCCATTCAAACGGAGTGAACGAATTGAACATCGGAGCTTGGGTTCTAATTCCCTTTTCTTTGCCCGGATCATACCTGACTTGCCCAAGGTGTGGGAGGCAAGTCTCCTCAGTCTCTAGCTACTGTAATTTTTGCGGAGCCTTGTTGCGTCCTAACCTTGTGTTAAAGATATGTCCCAACTGCAAGAACAGAATCCCGATAGTAGCTCGATTCTGCACTCAATGCGGCCAGAAACAAAAAAAATTAAAAAACAACGCCCTGCGTGCATTTTGATTAACCGCGCGCTTCTATTCTCTCTAAACAAAAGTTACATGATGAAGTTCGAGGGAATGAAACCTTATTCTGCCCGTTTTTCTAAGCTCTCTGAGAGGAACCGTTGGGCGCACAACTCATTGGCGAATTGTTATGGTTCCAGTTTCTGTTTCTGCAATCAGTTTTCCTGTTCCAGCACCGATTCGACCTGTGTACTGACCGCGCACGTAACGTGCATCAGCCAACTCTGGACTGCATGTAACCCGTCCTAGTCTTGTGAAAGCCTCTACCGTCAGGTCCGGTTCACCGCGAAGCGTGACTTGGATGCTTCCAATGGTTGTTCTGAACCAGTTTTCACCCTTCGACAGTTCGCCGGAAAATCTAATTGGACCCGTAGTGTTTTGCACGGAAATCGTGCCTTTCACATTTTCCAACTCGACTGGACCAGTTTTGGCTACGGCTTTAACAGTGCCTTCACAGTCTTGTATTTTCACTTTGGCCACTGAAGAGTTTGCTTCAATGTTTCCCCTTATCCCAGTGACTGCAACCCGGTCTAGCCTCGCTTCAACGTCAAGATCCGCTTCCGCAGGCGCAATGACGAGGATGTTGGCTCTCGGACCGCCTGAAAACATGTACCGAGGCCAGTGAAAGGGAAGAAACTTCGCGCGGCACGTGACAGTTACAACGTTGTCTTCTTGTGAAATCTTCCAGTCTAAATCCTCAGGCTCTCTGATGTCAAAGTCAACAACCACTTCACCATCAGAGCCCGACTTTATTTCAACCGTTCCTGGAGCATTGTTGGTGACCACAACTTTGGGCTTGCCAGTCACTTTCAAGGTCTGACGAGTTTGAACAGGCTTCGCCTCAAGAACAGCTACTGGAGCTCCGCAAGAAGGGCAGAACCTTGCGTCTTCAGGCACTTTTGCTCCACAATTTCTACAATAGGGCATCTTTCTCGTTAACCTCCATATTACGAAAGGCGAATTTCTTGCCTACTTGATATTGAGATATTATTGATTTATTGGACATAAGTTGTTTTCTCTTTTGAAAGTCTTCGTCCTGCAAAGAGGTTTGATAGGTTTGGGTGAAGCCCGGAAGAAGGGGGAAGATTTGGTGGCTTGTTATAAAAGCGCCTAGACTCATTGACCGCATGCACTAAGAATTAGAAGCATAGTATAGAAGAATCATCCATGTGCATTTTTAAGTGCGATTTACTCACGGATTTCATAGAAATTAAGGTCAGTGATAAAATTTATTGGTGCGCGCGCCCGCTAATCTGAAGTAAAATTCGAGATCTCACTGATTTAGAATATCAGAAGGGAGAAAGGAGGTGAAACATAGTGAAGAAGAAGATATTGCTTGGCATTGTAGCAGCAGCTATACTTGTAGGATTGGTCGGAGCCGTCATAATTTACCATTTTGGTTTTCGTCAGAGATTTGAAGTCGTATCCGCAGCCAAGATCAGAGTATTCCTTAACATAGGAGGAACACAGGAACTTCAGCAGGGACAAACGCTTACTTGGGGACCAATCGAGAGCACAGACTCACAGTACAAGACGGTATACATCAAAAATACTGGAACGGTTAATGTCACTTTGGGATTCGGTTGGAACCCGCAAGGGATTCCAGGGGATTGGTCGTTATCTTGGGATTATGATAACACCCCAGTGCTCACAGGTGAAAATAGAACAGTTACAATGACCTTGACCTTACCCTCAACTATCGGTGAGGGAACATACGAATGTGACTCCGGGTTTACAGCAACGCCCGTACCATAGTGCGACACAATGGCTCGATCGATTATGACAATCAGATGTCTAGTTGAAGCCCAAGCTTAATCATTCCATCTTTCTTCAGTTCGTTACAGTAGGTTTAGCTATTGGGTTTCATAAATATTACTTCCAAGAAACCTTCTGATGACTAATGGGTTTAATTCACTTTCCTAGGTTCTGTATGTTTTGACTCCTTTTCCCAGCATGCTAAATTTCGCGCGAGCTCCAACTTTATTCATAGTCAAGAAAGAAGTCTTTGATGGATAAGCATTGGACAGAAAACCATTGAGCTTAGAAGAGGGAAGGCTAAACATGATGATAATGCCGTCTTCCAATGTGGAAAGAACATTCTCAGAGGGAATATTTTCAAATGAGGAGAAGGTAGTTTAACTGATGTTCTCAGACTAGACAATTACAAAAACATCATTCCTTCTGCTCAGAGTTTAGAAGAGGCGATAACATACCTCAAAAGACTTTATGGAACAACTGAAGGAGTCTTTACGGCTTATTATTTCAAAGTTTAGTTCCCATGTTTATCTGTGATTCATAATCCTTTACTGTCAAAAAAGGATACTCTGACACGATGAGCATTGCATGGCGGTTTAGCAACAACTATACTTATCTTCGGATTGGTCGGAGCCGTCGTAGTTCATAATTTGGGATTCAAGCAGAAAGCCGGAATTGAAGCCGTAACCACGATCAGAGTATTCTTCGATGCAGCACAAACGCAGGAACTTAAGCAGGGAGACACAATTTCTTGGGGAAAAATCGGCTCAGGAGTGTGGACATTGCCGTTGTACGTCAATAATACTGGAAATGCTCCCGTCATTTTGACATTCAATTATCGTGGAGACCAGTTACCTGGGGGTTGGGCGGAATACTGGGATTACAATGGTATCTCACTCGCTCATAATGAACTTAGAAAAGTTACAATAACCTTAGTGCTACCAACATATGTTAGTGCTGGAACATACGAATGCGACTCGTGGATCACAGCGACACCTGCATAAGACCCTTGCGCAAATCGACAGCAAACCAGATGAGCTTTCAGTGCGCACTCCATAACATGATCGCGAAAAAACATTGAGCTCCAAGATGCTATTCAGCAGTTTCGCGCTGGTGACGTTAGCTAAACTTGAGCTTAGAACGGCCACAATAACTCTAATTGTGCCAGCATACGTCAGCGCTGGAACAAGGGAATGGGACTCGTGGATTCGCGCGACTCCTGCACAGAACCTTCCGAACCTTGGCTTGTAACGCGCCGCCCGTGCATTCTTCCGCCAGCCCCTATTATTCAATGAGCATTAAAAGGTCTTCCAGAACGTAGTCTATGAACTCTTCCACAGTGCTTTTGCTGAATAGTGTTACCACACAGTTTCTTGCAATTCCGACTGCGATTCCACGTTTCTGGGCTTCAAATACAACATACCATATTTTTCCATGCTCAAGATAATCATGATAGAGTTCAGTGTCAACCAGACCCGGCCCTGCTAGGCAGAGTTTTTCTATACCGGGTACGTCAACTTCATCAAACCATATCAACTTCGTCGCGTCAGGGTTTGATTCATGAAGCTCCTTAAGAGTCTCATGAGAAATCTTCACTTCAAGAATCGCTTGGGGATTGATGAAAAGAACCTTGCTAAGCTTGTTGGCCACGTAGTTTGTCAACAGCTTCTTCACCCCGCGAGCCACAGACGGGGCGAGTACGATTAGAAAAGCTCTATTCTTAGAAAGTGTGATCCAAAAAGGAGACTCCTCCGTGACAGGGGCCTCAATCAACTCACGCCTGAAAAAACGCTTGCGCATAAAATCCTTGCTGAAAACGCCGGACACCGAATTCTCCTTTGACTTCAAATCCAGAACTTCCGTCACAAGACTAACGGTCTCTCCGGCCTGCATCTTGTAAAACTCCTCTTCCCGGAAATTCTTAAGCTTCCAAACTATCAGCCCAAGATCAACTTTCTCTTTAATCTCGAAAATCTTGACTGGAAGAACCAAATTTTTGCACCACAAAGCAATTTTGGGCATCTGACATTAAAAGCTTCCACTATCCGCGCTCGTGTTTAAACCATGGAGGGTGATGCATAGTATGGTGGAGAAAAGGATGGGAGTTTGCGGGTCCGTTTTTCCGTATTCTTTGGCGATTGTTGCGATGTGAACTATGTTTGCCTGCATTCTAGCCACGGTTGCATAAAGTCTTTCATAGGCATGGTTTCTACGTTAGAATCGGATAGGCATGGTTGTTGCCGCGACGTAGGGCCAATACTCTATCTCGATCGATCTCCCGTAATGTCGAAAACTTCAAAAATCTTTGCTTCGGCTTCGGTATAGTCATGCTTGATAGGCGAGAAGACTGGAATAGACCTTGGTACTCGTGGAAGACTGCAGTTTATGACGACAGCTACGTACTCACCCCTGTCGTTTTGCATTATGAACTCCTTTGGCGTTTCGAAAAAGATGGAACTCAAAAACACCAACCCGACGATTACTGCTACCAACAATGCTAGTAAGACCATTGTGAGAATTTTCTTTGTATTCCCTTTCACCACAATACTCTGCCTTCAGAAAAAGAAGCACTAACCAACTAATTAAAAATACTACTATTACTATATGTACCCCTACTCTTTCCTGCCTCTGCACTCACGCACTTGTAGGAGGAGGGAATCAAATTCTACTGCTGAAGGGTCAAGGATTTATCGCAGAAAGGGCACTTACAAACTCTCGGCACAATGGGAAAACAATCCAATAGGCAATCTTCACATGCCCAATAGTGCGCATGCCCATGTGCTAGAGGGTACAGTTCGATTCATTCCTTTCTCAATTTGATAGTCCATGCGACTAGGTTCCTAAGTAATTCGGCTATCAGTTCCCTCGCTTCTTCATCTTTCAATTTGCCGCTTTCATCAAATTTTTCTTTCGCAAACGCTACAAGAACTTCTGGTTTATTAATGGTGTACATGTTAAGCGTGACGAAGCATTGCCGCAGGTGATATTGTGCCCTTGCTGTTCCGAGCTTTCCTGTAGATGCCCCCATAATGGCTACAGGCTTACCGTAGAAAGCATTGTCCGCAGGAGGTCTTGAAGCACAATCGATCGCGTTTTTAAGAACGCCCGTTATCGAATAATTGTATTCTGGAGTCGCAATCAATATGGCGTCCCCGGCCTTGATTCGCGCCTTGAATTGCCTAACTTTTTCAGGGGGTTGAGTTTCGAAGTCTTGATTGAACAGGGGAATTCCTTCAAGATCAAAAACTTCAAGCACCGCGTCTTTTGGCATCAGTTCCGAAGCCGCGCGTAAGAGTGCTTTGTTGTAAGAATTCTTTCTTAAACTTCCAGCAAAACCCAAAATGGTAATCGGCTTGCTCATGGTTGAGCTATTCAGCTATTGGTAATTTAAAACAGTTTCTATGTTAGAATCTTCTAGAAACACACATACTCTGTAACTTCGAGCGAAATCACTTTTAGCCTAAAATATTGGAAGACTTCAGTTTCATAGCTAAGTCAATGCTAAGGTTTTGTTTTTTCCGGAAACTTGTATTCCACAATGAAGAAAAAGCGCGATCGATCTTCGGTAGAAGTCGCCAGTACATACTTTGGTGGTTTGCTGTTTGCCATCTGGCTAATGAAATCTTTGCTGATTGCAGTGATGTAGACATTCTTGCTGTTGCGTGGAAAGAGCTTGGAATACTTGTAGGGTTCTGAAGCCAGACTCTTCACCGAATTTGGTAGTTGATATGGTCTCCAACAGAATTCACCAAAAAATTAAATTTGGGTGTGTTCATAGTATTACTCAGAGGGGCTTTGTTGAAAATAGGCATTTTGCTGGTTATTGCCATTGTAGTGGCGGCAACTGCATTAATTGCTTTTTTCGCAAATTTTATTTCGTCTCCAGCGCCTATCGGTGCACACTACCTAACCTATTATCCTTCTCACCTTACATATGGCGGGAATGAAACCAAAGTCTTGCTGTTAGATTCTAACATAAGGTATGGAGTTTACGATCATGACTTCAGGTTGCTCTTATGCGATCAGGAAGTTAAAAAGGGCGATCCGTGTGTGATAGTCAACGTTACCATTAGAAATGACTACTCCGAAGAATGGCCAAGCGGATACTTCATTTCCTTGACTGCCTACCTCTATGACAATGAAGGAAAGACGGTAGGACGTGTAATGACTTATGGGCAACTTCACAGCGGAATGGTTGAAGTTAACTTGAAAACGGGACAAACCTTGACATTTGACATTTATGCTTACTATGATAAACAAGATGTTGGTCGCCGTGAACTGTACGTTGTGAACATCCTAGATACGCCAACACCTTGATCGATCGATTTTCGCCTTTTCATCTGCGAGTTCCTCGGCAACGAGCGGCTGGGAAGCAAGTTTAATAATGCTATTCTTACATTCACTGAAACCATGAAAGCAATAGAAGTGGCTCCGGTTAAACCAACAATTCCTTTTGATGCTCTTGACAAAATTGACATTCGGGTCGGGAAGATTGAACTTGTGGAAGACATGCAAAAATCAGACAAGCTGGTAAGGCTGACCGTCGACTTCGGTGATCATAAACGGAAAATATTGGCTGGCATGAAGCAAGAGCGTGAAAACCCAAAGGAAGTTGAAGGAAAACAAGCCTTGTTTGTTGTTAATCTTGGGCCTAAGAAAATAAAGAGTGAGGTTTCTGAAGGAATGCTATTTGACATCGGATATGCAGATAAAATTACGCCCGTTCTGGCTGTTCCCGAAAAACCTGTTCCAAACGGAACAAGAGCAGGATAAAAGTCACCAGTCTTGACATACTGATAACCCCCAGATTTCTCACCTAAAACGTGAATCACATCAGAAACGGCGAGCGTCACTCAAGATTTTGACGCGGACACGCGCTAAATAAAGCATGCCAATTGCCAAAAGAATAAGGAAAGCTACAATCCCAGAGATTGAAAGCCCGTAACCTAGTCGGGACTCTTCGTTTGACATGTAATACTGACCGACAATAAACAAGACAAATCCAACTACTAGGAGGATTAGGAGGAACCAATAAAACAGTCTCATACTGCACCCACTACCCTTTTCATCTCGTTAAGGACGCCGACCCGCGTCGTATCTTTCAGCGTAGACTTAAATCTCCATTGCAAAGTTTCCGAATCTGTGATCTCAGTAGTAGATTACTAGGAACTGTCAAGCCCCACCTTTATTTTTTGTCTTACGTTGAGCGCATGGGCGGATAAGTAAATGGTCGAAGATTCAAACAGCGGCGTTGTTCTGAAATGTCACATGCCTTGATTGTGGTTTTTGCCTGGGTACTATTTGGCTCGTGTTCTTTTGTAGGCTAAGAGGCCGAAGGCTGCTAAGGCCATTGCAAGGCCGGCGACTGTTCCTGGTTCTGGTGTGACAAGCATTATTGTTGTGCGTGTTTGCGTTCTCTCCTCACAGCGAAGTGCTGCTCCTATCTTTTGGCATGTCCATCTGAACTCGTAAGATCCCAATTCGCTCATGTTGTATGGTGTTCCAATCACGGTGTCTCCATCGTTCAGTTTGTCGGACCAAATTGTTGCTTTATATTTCCAGCCTGATCCGTCATTGAAATACACTTCCATCAAGCCTGATGCTTGCGCGTTTCCGCCTTGGTCCTCGTAGTAGCCGTGGACATACGCCGTTGTGCCGATCAGCACGGTTTTGCCACTGATAGTGTTGCCTTCAGAATCTTTAACCGTAATGGATGCTTTGATTTGTGCGTTTGCGATGCCTATGAATGTTGCAAACATTGCGAAAGCGAATATTGAAAATAGCATCTCTTTTCTCATATCCTTCTCCTTCCATCCAATCCTTTCTCAAGGGGCTCGATATTATAGAAGGAAGTACTATATAGAAGTTTCTTCTAGAGCAAAATTACATAGGAGACTGCTGTTTCACTGTGCTTTACTAGCTTGTTCTGTTTGAAGCTGATTATGATCGTCATCTTGAGTTTATTTACGCGCTTGCTGGAACCATTAGGACAGAGCATTTTGCTTTTTGGCTTACGTCATCACTTACGCTTCCAAGCAGGAACCGCTTCACCGTGCCTAGACCTCTGCTTCCTAGAACGATCAGATCGTATTTCCCTTTTTCAGCAATTTCAACTATCTTGTCTGATGGGACACCGATTTCAAGCTTCTTGTCAATTTTCACTTTCTTTTTTCCAACTTTATTCATAGCTTTGGCGAAGATCCTTTCACCCAGTTCCTCAGCAACTTTGGGTGAAACTTTATGCAGTCGATGCTCCTGCACGTTGATCAAGGTGATTTTTGAACCCATTTTTTCTGCTACTCTAACGGCATAATCAAGGGCTTTGATTGAATGTTCAGAACCGTCAACGCAGACAAGCAGACTGGACAGTGGAGTAACTTTTTTAGTGATAAGAATTGGGATTCTAGCGTGCATCACTACTTTCTTGGTTACGCTTCCAAGGGTGTAGGGGTCTTTTTCGTTTTCTCCATGCACTCCCATGATGATCAATTCGTACCCGCCTTTAGAGTATTCTAGGATGCTGTCTGGCGGATCATGCTCCCTAAGTATCTCAGTCTTCACAGGCACTTTTCCTGCACTGAACAAGGCCTGGGCATAATTAATCAGCTTCTCTCCCTCTTGCTCAAGAGCTCCCATGACCTCATCCATCACTTTGCTGGGAAAACTGTAAGTCGTGTCTGTCTGCACGTACAGGGGAACCCCATGCGGTATAACATGCAGAACCGTGACAGTTGCGCCGGTCATTTTGGCTATAAGTACTGCCATTTCTTCGGCCATGAGACATGAGGCAGATCGGTCTATCGGAACCAGAATGCTTTTCAAAAATTCTTTGCCCACCATCGAATTTCACATCCGACCAGAATTTCTCGGTTGACTATGATTGTCCGCTGTTTTATTTAATGTTTTCTTAACTTGACATGAGCGCTCGCGTACCTATTTCTAGTAGTCTTTATTGCCTTCATTGCCTCAGCAATCATCTTTATCGCTAGCATACTCAGATTGGGTGGAAAAGGGGGGCTTAGACTTAATTTCCTCATAATAGGTTGCGGATAAGCGATGCGCGATGAAATGTTCGAGGCTCGGGGTTGAGTTTGCATTCGTTTAACTTGTCTACTGAGCTATCGAAAAGATGTCAATTTAACTTGTTTCACCCATAGCAATTAGCCAGACTTTCCACTTCTACCCTTCTGTTCTGATTTGCGGTAATTCAGATAATACAGGATGAAGGGGGCTGGTGATGCTAATCCTGCGAGGACGCATAGGCCTATGCCTACAGCGAAGCCCCAAGGTCCTACGGGGATCAAGTTTGTTCCGCTGAAGGATCCGTGGGCCAGTTTACCTATGGCAGATCGCAGCAGTCCATAAAAAGGAAAGCAGCTACAAGATTCAACACGACTGGGCTAATTAGGAGGGGCGGAAGCTTCAGGCTTCCAAGAAGAGCTAAAACGCCGGAAGCAACTACGAGTAGGCCAACTATGAGGACGGCATCACCCAACGCAACGAGGTGGTCGACAACCCAGTCAGGTGAGGCCGCGCTCCAAACCATCACGCCGAACGGGTAGATGTCTATGCTGACGCCTGAAGCCCTTATAGACCACCACGGTAGGAAAAGCGACGTGAAAGTGACCAAACTTATGATGATCCCTAGATAACGAACCTTGGCAGCCTTCACAACTGTTTGCCTCCTATGTTGTGCATGGTTAATGGGTTAACCTTCAAAATTCGTCTGGTCCTTCGCAGTTCGACGAGGGCCAATGCTAGAGCGAACAGTCCAGCCACTGCGACCGCCACCATGGCTATCGTCTCGATAGGAAGCCCTGCTGGTGGATTGATGGGAAGGCTTTCCTGAGACGCAAGGTAAGCAACATAAGTCGGGTCGTGCTCTAAGCCCCAGCCCCCCCACGTAGGGTAACACACTCTATAAACGAAGCTGGAGTTGGCATACTCCAAATCTACGTTAGGTAGACTCGCGCTCAGTTCTGGGAACACATCTTCGGAAAGGAGGCGGAGAAGCGAGCCCACGACCCAGTATGGAGAAAGATAAACAGCAGCGTTCGGTGGGACACTCTCCGTTGGTGAGGCAGCAGATCTAGACATGTAACTGTCCAAGACCGAGTTCCTGTAAAGAGTATAGTTCTCCGCGAAAATGAATTCATACAATTTTTTGTCTCCAATGATGACTTCAGCTCGGCTTGTTGACATAGTAGGAGTCTTGGCCGCCTTTGAGTTGTAGGGTGCGCCGTTAACAAGGATCGCGTAAGGCTTCGTGGTAAGCATGGTAGTCCCATAGAGCAGCGACAATCCAAGCCCATCAGAGGATACGTCTGAGGCGTGAGGCTCGAAGTTGGCCAACTTGCCTACTTTGAATCCTGTCTTAAGGTACGAAATGTTTCCCTGAACATAGTATTCATATGTAAAGGCCAAGTGGGTTATGTTAACTCTGGCGGCAAGATTAGTTGACGCACCGTCTATTACTCGGTCTTTGGGATATAGGAGGAAGCCGTCCACCCACCCGTATTCGATGCCCCAAACATAATGCGAGATATTTCCCATAGTCGCCTTCTGGACAGGCGTCGTGGTAAACGTCTTGGAACTGTTGAGGAGAAAGAAATATTCTATCTCATCTAGGTCAGCTTCTGGAACTCCGTTTTGATTGTTGTCTTTGTATGCCTCCATAAGTAGCAGCCTGTTTCCGATGAAGACCTCTGTGTTGTTGTCCACCATGTAATGCTGTCCCAGAAACGTCTGAATGGGCGAATTGTAGACTTCTGAGTAATAGGTGAAAAAGGCGACTTCAGTACGTGAGGCATTAATCCATGTATACCATAGACCCTCGCCTGGGCCATGGGAGATGGACCCGCTGGAGTACTCACTCTTCGTGTCCACTTTGGAAGGACCAGTTTCGATGCCTTCGGCCATGACCTTGACGTAACTGGAGACGAAGGCGTCACCGCCAACGCGTTTAAAGACATGATCGTCTACACGTATGGTTTGTGAAAACGACACATAAAGCGTTGACACCCAAAATCCATAAAACTCTACTACGTCATTCACTCTACATTTAGGAGGGCTGGAATAATTGTATGAAACATCCACAAGGTCTCCGATACCTATGGGTGTTTCGCGATAGCTAAAGCTTTCAGGTCTTTCAAGGATTTCGGTAATCTGTATGGTTATCAAGGCGGTCAACCGACCATAATTGACCTTGTTCAAAACGATCTCATAATCAAGGTGAACTCCCTTCGCGATTCCTCTAATCAACGTATCCGGAACTAATACGTCATTTGCCGATGCTGGTGCATCAGCTAGATTAACGCTTGCCACTGAAAACAAGGACGTGAGAAGCAGAATAGTTGTTAAGAGGGCATGGAAGCATTTTTTATGTGTTTTCGACGTTTCCGCCATTTTGTCTCCTCTAATTTGAATGTTAGAGAGGTAGCACTTTAAACTATACATTCGAACATTTTACCGATTTTATCGAACACCTCATATGCGTGGTGGCTTATGGCGCCAAACCTTTAGAGTTTCATACCAGAAGATCGCAGATGCCAAGGCTCCTGGGAACAGGGTGGCCATCATCATCGGCGAGAGAGCGTGGCTAAACAACGCTGGGAAGAGCAGGACCATTATGGACGTAGCAGAAGCATAGATAAGATATTTAGGGAAGGCGTATCCGCCAAAAAATATGAAAGCGCCTATCACATCAGCCTTGACAACTCGGCTAACCTGATAATCGCCAGACCGATCTTTAGAAACCACACCCAGTCCCCTCAGCTTTTCAAGGTGATAACTTGCACTGCTTGGGCTGGAGAAACCCAGAACCTTCTGGACCTCTCTTACACCACATGAGCCTCGCCCTTTCTTCAAAAGGTACCAGTAAACGAGTAGAGTGTTCCCCTTAAGCTCGCTTGACATCCTCTCTTCTTCAGTGATTTCAGGACGAGACAAAATTGCTGAAACTCCCAGTTACATAAGATAGAACCACTCGTACGGTTTAATACTATACTTTCGAACATCCATTTTGAATCTAAACCCATTATACTTTCTAAGACCAGAATAAGTAAACCTTTGTTTGCTTTAGCACTGCAGACTTCTATTAGATGCTCAAGCTTAGCGCGCTAGAACATTTTGGAGAAATCGTCGTATACCTCTTTCCCTTGTCCAATGAATAGATTATCGCCTGATTTTTGCCTTTATCAATTTCGATCGATCAATGATGTTTGATGCTGAATTTCCTTGGGCAAAGAAAGAAGACAAGACATTATAACAGTAGCATGCCCCGACGCAGAAAACCCAGTGGTTTTTGAATTAAAAAGAGAAAAAGTTCAAAATCTCCCCATGACTTCCAAATGAGTTCCTTAGTCGGGGAGCGCGCATTTCGATTTGTTACAATCAATGGTTCTTTGATGAACGATCGATTCTCTTGAAAACTTGATTGAAAGCCAACAGAAGCCTGATCTTCTTGTCAAGGGCATCTGCGAATTACGCAAGGAGTTCCCAAAATTCCTCAAATACATCAGACAACGTGTTCACAATACAAGAAGAGTGAAGAAGTTTTGACCGAAATTTTTTTGGCGTGAGTTAGATTATGGTGAGGTAACAATTGAATTCTCACATTTGGCTATTGTTCTAAAGTTTGGTATGGGTTGTTCTAAAGATTAGTATTAATAATTAAAACTCGCATATTATACGTGCAGAGGTTTCAAACTCTTTGAGGTGAAAAGTTTTATGCACGTTTCAACAAGAAAATTGTTGATTCTCTTATGCGTGCTGGCAGTTTCGGTTGGCGGAATTGTCTATGCAGCTGTGAGCCTCACAAGCAGCTCGTTTATAAACCCCCGGACAGGAGGAGCCGATCAAAGTAGGGCGGACAAGGTCACAATCTACGGAAATGGCATAACCTTCATAACCTATGAAGAAACCATCACGCTTGATGACGTTTCTCGTAAGATCCAGTTCTACCTTCCATATGGTGCGTTGACTGACACGCTGACGGTGTCTGGAATCCGCGTTGTCAAGATCACCACAAGTGAAGAAAGCCATCCAATCATTGAAAGAGGCGATGTCATAACAGTCTATACGGAGGACGCCGTTCACACAGGCAAATTCCTGGGTTGGGACAACATGTTGCTTCTAGAAGTTAGCAACGGAACTATAATGATTCCTGGAACACGAATAACAAAAATTGTACTGACGGAAGTCGTTCAAACCCAAGGACCAAAAATACTCGTTGAAGTGACAACGAATTCTCCTTCAGGAAAGTACCAGTTGAAAATCTCTTACCTGATGCGAGGTCCAAAATGGAAACCCACATATTTCATCGACCTAAATACAGGCTATCTTGAATGTTGGGCCACGATAGGAAA
>Ga0172366_10000214_pt1 | contig 37852 bp, 58 predicted proteins | sample LakKivSesite69cm_FD_114533 | JGI IMG/M metagenome (GOLD analysis project Ga0172366, IMG submission 114533) | Sediment microbial communities from Lake Kivu, Rwanda - Sediment site 69cm | ecosystem: Environmental > Aquatic > Freshwater > Lake > Sediment | place: Rwanda: Western Province, Lake...
ACGAAACGGCGTCTGCAGCGCTGGACGCCACGGGGCAAGGTGAGGAGGGAGCTGGCAAGAAAGGAGTTCCCTCTCCGTCCCGATCCTCTGTCTGACGCGCAACAAGCAGTTCTTGTCTAGAGTCACAATCGAACCCGGGGTCTGTACTGAGAACTGACCATCCTTTTCATCTGCCTTCTCCACCCCCATGCCCATGAGAGCCACGTCTTCTACTTCGGGTCTCATCTTAGGAGGCCAGTTCGCTACATCGGCAATTAAGCCTTCGGGATCCTAGCGGCGCTCCTGAGCGCGCCCCCGTCGCGAACATCTATTTCAACCGCGAAAAAGATGTCGAGGTGATTCCGTCCGAAACTCAGAGGTAGGTCGCGGAGTCGCCACGATCACCACAGGAGCCTGCGTCAAGTTTTTAGGACAGGATTCGGACCATGTCAGCAAGTGATCAATATGACGACGGAAGACGAGATACTGGAAGAGCTGAAGAAGATCCGTCAACTGATGGAACCGAAACCCTCACCTCCACGCCCGGTCTCAAAGGGATTGTGGCGGGAGTTCATTGACTTCATAGAGAAGGCAGGCGTCCTCGGCCTAGCAGTGGCATTCGTGATGGGAGCCTACATCAACAAGGTAGTATCGGCGCTCGTCGGAGACATCATCATGCCGATTCCGGGCGCGCTCGTGGCGGGAGGCGATTGGCGCACAGCCGTCTTCACCCTGCCGATAGGCAACGGCATGAACTTCCTGATCGGAGACTTCGTCGGGGTCGTGATAGACTTCCTGATAGTTGCCGCGGTGATCTTCTTCATAGTTAGGTACGCCAAGAGGCTCGGACTGAAGTAGGCCCAATGGCATCAACGATGGTTGCCCCTGGTGCAACAACTATATCAAAGGCGTTGGACCAGTCGAGCGCTACGAGGGGGAGAGTGAGATCAACGTGGGCAACATAATCTTGACGGAGGGTCTGACCAAGTTCTACGGGAAACAACGAGGGGTCCTTGACCTTGATGTCAACGTGGAGAAAGGGGAGGTGTTCGGCTACCTGGGGCCAAACGGCGCTGGCAAGACTACTACGATTCGACTGTTGTTGGATTTCATTCGCCCGACACAAGGGCAAGCCAAGATCTTCGGAAAGGACGTGAGCCAAAATAGTCTTGAGATCAGAAAGCGAATCGGCTACGTTCCCGGAGAACTGGCAATGTACGACAACATGACCGGGAGGGATTTCCTGACCTACTTCGCCCACCTGCGCGATGGCGCTGACTGGAAGTACGTCGAAGAGCTGGCGAAGAGGCTTGACTGTGACCTCTCGCAACCAATCCGTTCTCTCTCGCACGGCAACAAGCAGAAGATTGCCCTCATTCAGGCGTTCATGCACAAGCCTGACCTGCTCATCTTGGACGAACCCACCACAGGCTTGGATCCCCTCATGCAGAGGGAGTTCTACCGCATGATCGAGGAGGTAAGGTCAGAGGGTCGCACGGTGTTCCTTTCATCGCACATCCTCCCAGAGGTGGAGCGCACGTGCGACCGAGTCGGCATCCTCCGCGAGGGCAAACTCGTGGCAGTGGAGGGGGTGAAAGACCTGAAGTCTAGGGCGGTGAGGCACTTGGAGATCCACTTCGCCAAACCAGTCCCTAAGGAGGCATTCGTTGGCGTGAGTGGGGTCCGCGACGTGACCATGGAGGACGGCATAATGCACTGTACCGTAGTGGGCTCCTTGGACGCTGTCATCAAGGCGGCATCTTCCTTTCCCGTCGACAACTTGATCACGCATGAGCCCAACTTGGAGGAGGTCTTCATGTCTTTCTATGGCCAAGGTGGCGAGCAATGATGCTCAACAACGTGGCCCTGAAGACGCTGAGAGACAAGCGCCGCGCCCTGCTGGGATGGGCGATAGCGCTGACCGGGTTTGCGTTTCTCTTCACGCTGTACTGGCCATACATTCGTGACATGCCGTCCATCGTACAGTTGCTTCAAGCCTATCCTGAGGCCCTCATCAAAGTCTTCGTGGGAGGGGACTTGTCCAAGTTCAACCTAGTGCCAGAGTCGTTCCTCAATGCCGAACTATTCTTCTTATGGGTACCCTTGGTTCTCATGTTGTTCGCGGTCACCTTCGGAAGCGATGCGATAGCTGGGGAGGAGGAGCGTGGCACGTTGGATCTTCTCCTCACGAATCCTGTGCCCAGGAGCAGAGTCGTCATCGAGAAGTTCGTTGCCATGGTGACCTCTTCTTTGGTTCTTGCTGCTACGCTCTGGATTGCCCTGATGGCTGGTAGCATGATCAGCGAAATGGGAATAGACCCAGTTAGGCTGGCCGAGGTGATATTCAGTGCCGTCCTTCTTGGGCTGGTCTTTGGCTCGCTCTCACTGGCGTTGGGATGTGTCGGCCTCAAACCCGGGATGAGCACTGGAATAGGGGCCGCGCTCGGCGTCGCCTCCTACCTGGTCAATGCCTTGGCTCCGGTCTTCAAGGAGATTGAGTCGTATCAGAAGCTATCCCCCTTCTTCTACTACATAGAGGCTGATCCTTTGGTCAACGGGTTGAACCTCGGAGACGCGACGATACTTGTCACTCTGACGGCGATTATGCTGGCGGTTGCACTGGTCGCTTTTCAGCGCCGCGACATCGGCGTATGACATGGTTCGCATCTCGGTTGGATCTCATCATATGTTCGGTTGCCCGGAGAGATCAGCTCCACAGTGGTAGCATCTCTTCATCCTAGAGGCGAGGGACAGAGGCTTTCCACAGCTCGGGCATTTGTACTTCATCTCCCACTCAAGCAACCACTCCCCCGCCCCTACCTTCTTGATCCTCTCTAGGTTGGCCCTGATGTCTACCCCTTCGTCAGTCAAGTAGCCTCGCGCTAGTTCCTCGAACTTGTCACACGAGCGGCTCGCATACTCGGGACATGTGTAGCAGAAGTCCATCCCCTTCTTTCTCAAGCACTGGATAATCTTGCAGTCGAATCCCCAAGAGTCTTCTGTGAGTGCCATGCAGCTTTCGCACCTGACTTTCTCAGGCGGGCAGTTGAGCGAGGCTGCCACGCGCTTGAGATATTCCTCATTGTTATCTCTCTGAGCCCTATAGATGGAGCATGCCCCGCAATACAGGCCGCACCTACCAGCCAGTCTCCCATCGGTCAAGCCAAGGTCATCCCACAATCATATGCCCGTTCTGACCCTCGACATGAGAGCCATCGCGACGACAAAGGCGACCATTGCGAACGGGAAGATCGTCAGGTACGTGCCTGTTAGGTCCACCAGCAGCCCAGCCAAGGGAGGGGCGGTGATTGCAGCTCCCGCGGAGAAGAGGTAGTAGAGCCCCACGTATCCGCCGGTTCCGCCGGACGGGGCCAACTCCGCAACTATCGGAAGGGAGTTTATGTTGATGCAGGCCCAGAAGATCCCGAGAGCCGCGACTGCAGCCGATATCAGCAACAAGGAGTCGGTCACCAGAGGGACCGCGAGGAACACCACGCCACCGGCAAGTCCAGCCATGATCACTTTCTTCCGGTTGAACTTCACTGCCAGGTAGCCGCTCGGTATCGCGAACAACACGAACACCAAGGCAAGGTAGCCCAACGTGAACGACGCGGTTCCCTCGCTTATCCCAAGATACCACTTCCCATATGACGTGAAGAAGGTCTCGACCGCGCTGTAGCCCACGAACCAGAAGAATATCGCCAGCAATATCGAAGCTCCGCTCCTGTCCTTGCTTTCGAGGAACAGCCTCCTGACCTCTGACAGCATCGAACGGAACGATTCGACGAACCCTCCCTTGGGCCCCTCCTGGACCGCCTGTCTGGGCTCCTTGACTGCGAAGAAGAGAAGCGCGGTGGAACCCAACAGAATGCCAGCCGCTAGCCAGAACGGGCTCGCGGCTCCGAAGTGGTCGTACGCGTATCCTCCCCCGAAAAAAGCAAGGATCGAACCTACTCCTCCCATGAAGTTGATTATCCCGTTCGCAGGGCTAAGCAGCTTCTTGGGCGTAACGTCGGGCATCAGCGACACAACTGGCGTCCTGTAGATGGCCATGGCGATGTTGAATACGATCAGTAGGGCGAGGAGAGCGAGGAAGCCACTCGACACAAGACTCGGGGCAATGACGAAGAGCACGGCCCCTATGGGGGCCCCCACTAGGATGTACGGCATTCTCCTCCCGAACTTCGTCTTGGTCCTATCGCTGAGAAAACCCACGTATGGCTGAAGCGTTATCGCCATGATGTTGTCGATGGTCATGACCGCTCCGGCCGCCCATGTCGCCAAGCCCATCTCCTTCAAGAACACCGGGATGTAGGAGTTGTAGATGCTCCAGATGATGGAAACTCCAAAGAAGCCCAGACCGATGAGGAACGTCTTCGTGTAGTCGAGACGTTCTTGCACATTGGTTTCCATGCCGACAAGCCGACCTTGATCAGCTTATGAGTTTGCGATCCGGTGGCGCGGACTAGGGCTGGGCCCCTCAATGAGGGAAACTGGTCGGGGTGTCACTGCGTCCCCAGCTTGGACTTGGCAGATTCCGTCAGGTTCCGCGCTGCGACCATCTTGGCCTTTGTCTCTGAGGCCCTTCCCGCATCGAGCGCGGCAGTCGCCTCGTTGTACAGTTGCTCAGCCCTGTCGACCCTTGCCTTCGCGTCCTTTGCTGCGGCCCCTTCTGAGAGCGAGCACTCCTCTTTCAGTGTCAGGATCTCCCCGTATATCTCGTCGAGCTGATCCCTCAACTCGCGTGATGCCTCGGAACGTGCTGACGTCGCTTCCTGCTGACCATGCATTATGGCCTGAACCTGATCCTCAGCGCCCTTTATGGAATTGGCGAGCAATATCGCGAATTCCGTCGCCTTATCGGTGGCCGCGTGTTTGCCCTCCAGCGCACCGTGAACTCCCCCGCCCACCGCACCGCCCACCGCTCCCAAGGCGGCTTCCTTGTTGCCCTTGAGTATTCCCCCGGCTAGCCCTCCGAGAGCCCCGAACATCACCCCTTGCTCCGTCGCCTTCTCAGCTGCTTCCTCCAGAGTCCTCCTCTTCACAGTGTAGATCGTCTTGACGTTCGGATCCTGCTTGATGAACTGAAGTCGTCCTATCTCGTCCTTGTACCTGACATCCATTTCGAGAAGGGGCTCGCCGCCAGTCTTGTTAGTTATCTCAGTGCCTGCAAGCGCAAGTTCAGAGCAGACCCTCTCCGTGAAGTCAACGAAGAACTTGCTGACTCCTTGGCTGTAGTACTCGAACGGCATTCCGACTGGAACCTTGTCGAATCGCGATAAAAGCTTTGACGCCCCAGGGATTTCTGCGAGGAGGAAGGCAACCACATCTCGTGTGCCAGAGCCAAGTCATGACGGGCTTGCCGCCTTGCACGAGCGACGGATTCAAGGTTGTCCTTCGACCACATCTTATAACGGCGGGTGTCCCTCACAACTTGATACGATGGCAAACGATGGTCTCCAGCCCCACCAAGCTAGTGGGGGCCAAGGCACGGTGGAAGACCTTCTAGCCACTAAGGACATGGGCTTCTTCTGCAAGAGATGTGGTTCTTGTTGTGGTCTCGACGTGAGGATGACAGAATGGGATCTCATGAGAATCGAGGCCGAGTATCCGGACCAAATCCCCAAGGTGGCTCGGCTGCGCGAGTGCAGCCAGAGGGACGGGGTGGGGCCCCTCTCCTCATTGGTTTCCGGCGATCTGCGGGTCAGTTGCATCTTCTTGAACGGAAACGAGTGTTTGGTGCACAGGGCGAAGCCCCTTCAGTGCAGGTTGTACCCGTTCTTCCCCATACCATTAGATAGCGTGAAGGGACTCATCTCGGACGTCCGTGGCCTCGTGACCGTGCGCTCCCCCAAGGGCATCACCTATATCATGTCGGTGGATCAAGATTGCAGAGGGGTCACGAAGGCTGTTTCACAGGTCGACTGGCAGGGCATAGTGCGCATATGGGAGCAATATGAGGCCGAGTCAACGGACGAAGTCACCCAGCCATCTATTGCTGGCTCGCCCCTAGGGCTTCGTCCCAAACGCGGTCTGGGCGGCCGTGACCGCCCTACTGACGAGGGAGTCTAACATCGGCAACACCCCCCGGGGGTCGAGCAACGACTTCAGCTTGGACCCACTGATCCTCGAGGTAACAGCCTTCTTCTTTGACAGCACCGTGAAGAAGTCAGAGCTGGACCGTTTCGCCTCATCGAAAGCCCCGTCCAACAGACGGTGAGCCTCACTCCTCCCCATTCCCGACCTGATGAGTTCGTTCAGTATGAACTCCGAACATATGGCGCCCTGTGTGAGGTCAAGGTTCGTGCGGATCGCTTCGGCATCGAGCTCCAGATTGTCGATGACCTGCGCCAATGTGTTGAGCTGCTCGGAGACCAGTCCGAAGGCCTCCGGTATGATCGCTCTCTCGGCCGAGCTGTTCGTCAGATCCCTCTCGTCCCATAGCACGTTGTTCTCCAGCATCGGGAGGGCCAGTGACCTCACCACACGGGACAACCCTGACACCTTCTCACATCCAACCGGGTTCCGCTTGTGCGGCATGGCGGAGGAACCGATCTGCCCGGGAGTTCGTCCCTCTCTCACCTCTGCGATCTCCGTCCTGTGCAAGTTCCTGAGGGTCGTAGCCACGTTGTCCAACACGGACGAGAGGTTCGCCAACTGCAACACCACTGAAGCTAGGATGTCCCTAGGCACGACCTGAGTGGCCAAGGCGACCGGCTTCAGCCCAAGAGCCTCTAGGGATCTGCGTTCAACCTCAGGGCCAAGCTCGCCCATTGCGGCGTACGTCCCGACCGCGCCGCTGATCTTCCCGACCTTGGCCCGGGCGAGCGAATCCGAGAGCCCTCGGTAGCACCTAGTGATCTCAGTCAACCACACGGCGAAGCGCAGTCCGTATGTGTACGGCTCTGCGTGCATGCCATGGGTCCTTGCCACACAAAGGGTCTGGCGGTTCTCTTCTGCCCTCTTCTCAAGCCCCCTGCCCAACGTTCTCACCAACTCGAGCACTCGGTCGCCTGCCTCCGAGATCTGGATGAACATCGCCGTGTCGAGGACATCGTTGGATGTCAGCCCGAAGTGAACGAACCGTCCAGCCTCTCCGGCGGCTTCCTCAAGGCAGGCGACTACTGCTGCCGTCTCGTGCCCGGTCTCCTTCTCCTTCTCCCTTATCCTCTCAACGGGTATCCCCTTCCCTGCGGCCTCCGCTATCCCACGTCCGGCCCAGTCCGGTATCACTCCCAGTTCCGACTGGGTTTGTGCCACAGTCCCCTCAACGACCAGCATGAGCCTGAACTTCTCGGACTGCGAGAGGGCCTCTCTGACCTCGCTGTCGCCGTACCTGTAGTCCAGAGGGTGAATTGCCTCCGGGTTGTCTTTCATCGAGTTGCCTTGGGGGGGAGTGTTAAAAAGCCGACGCCACACGGTCGTGCCGATGAGTCTAGTGTTAGTAGTCTCAGGCTTCTGGGGCGACGAGGGAAAGCGGCACTGACCGCCCCAAGAAGGCAAGGTCGCTGCTTACCTTGCCCTTAAGGATCGCCCCAGCATAGCTGTCAGAACCGGGTCCGTGAACGCCGGTCACACTGTCATTCACAATGGGCACGTCTACAAGCTCAGGCTTACCCCCAGCGCCTTCGTCAACCCCGAAACACAACTGAGGATAGCTGCTGGAGCGAACGTGGACATGTCGGTCCTGAGGTCCGAGCTGAACACTCTTGGTTTGGCTGGCAGGCTGAAGGTTGACGCGATGACGTCAATCATCGAGGAACGACACGTGAAGGCCGACAGGGAGGACTCGTTCCTCAGCGGAGTTGTGGGCACGACGGGTTCAGGTGTCGGGCCGGCGATCGCGGACAGGGTACAGAGAAGGGCAAAACTCGCGAAGGACGTCCCTGAGCTGAAGGGATTGACTGCTGACGTGTCGGAGGAGGTCAACTCCAGCTTGGACGAGGGACACACGGTCCACATCGAGGGCAGTCAAGGCCTGTACCTCAGCTTGTATCACGGCACCTACCCATACGTAACTGGCAGGGACACATCCGCGGCGGCTGTGCTGAGCGAGGTGGGAGTGGGTCCCAAAAGGGTCAACGAAGTCGTGTTGGTCCTGAAATCCTACATGACTAGGGTCGGGAAAGGTCCCCTTCCTGGTGAGTTGACCCCGACTGACGCAGCAAGCAGGGGCTGGCTTGAGACTGGGACTGTGACGGGCAGGCAGAGGAGGGTAGCCCCATTCGATTTCGATCTTGCGAGAAAGGCGGCGAGGCTGAACAGCGCCACTTCGGTCGCGGTCACGAAGCTGGACATCCTGTTCCCGGAGTGCGCCTCGGTGAAAGAGAGAGAACATCTCTCCCCTCGATGCATGGAGTTCCTGCGAGCAATAGAAGACAAGGTCGGAGTCCCGGTCAGATACGTGGGGACTGGACCGACCACGGCTGACATGGTCGTCATGGGCTGACTGTCAGAACCGTCCTGACTGGACACACGTTCTCCGTGGTTGAGAGACTCAGCCGCAATTCTCGTTGATTCGGCTGCGAGACACAACTTTTATTTAGCGGGATGGTTGCGGGGGCGCGATTCCGAGCTGAGTAGGCATAGATGCCAAAATTCGGATATTCTTGGACAGGACAGGTTCCCGAAAGAGGGGTCGTCAGAGCTAGCCTTAGGGAAGTGAGGATTTCTAGGAAGCATGCTCGGGAGATCGCTGGCTGGATAAGGGGATCCAAGATATCCGAGGCCAGATCCATGCTCGAGCGGGTTGTTAGCGGGGAGGTCGCAGTTCCATTCAAGAGACACAACAAGAAGGTCCCTCACAGGAGAGGACTCTCCAAGGCTTCCGCCGGTCGTTTCCCCAAGAAGGCGGCTGGCCAATTCATAGGCCTGATAGACTCGCTCGAGGCCAACGCGATAAGCAAGGGGCTTGACGTTGACGCGTTGAGGATAGTCCATGCCTCAGCCCACTCTGGAAGGAAGGCCGTCAGATACACCCCTCGCGCCTTCGGCAGGACTTCGCCAAAGGTTGATGATCTCGTCCACGTTGAGCTGGTTGCGACCGAGGTGTCATGACATTGTCAGTCAAGGAGATAGTGACGGACGCGAAGCTCAGGACGGACGTTGAGGAATTCCTCAAGAAGGAACTGAGGTCGGCTGGGTTCTCCGACATGAGGATGGTCAAGACCCCCTTGGGGGTAAACCTCACCTTGGTCGTGGGACACCCTGGTCAAGTAATCGGGCCGGGTGGAAGGAACATAAGAGAACTCTCGGACAAGTTGGTCACAAAGTTCAACCTGAAGAACCCGCAGATATCGGTCACAGAACTTGAGAACCCGATGCTGGACCCGAACGTTGTGGCCACTAGGATCGGCGAGGCGTTGGAGAGAGGAATAAGGTACAGGAGGGTCTTGCGGCTTTTCATGAGAAGGCTCAAAGAGGCGGGTGCCATCGGGGCCCAGATACGCTTGGCAGGGAAGTTGACATCTGAGAGGTCTAGGTTCGAGAAGTACACCTTCGGCTACATTCCCTCAACGGGGGAGCCAAAAGAGAGGCAGTTGAGGGTAGCTACGATGAACCTGCTGATGCCGCAGGGTCTTCTCGGGATTAACGTGAAGATCCTGCCGCCTGACGCTAGGTTCCCGGACCAAGTTGAGATCCTGAAGCCACAGGAGCAACAACCGCAGGGGGAGAAGAAGGAGGTGGAGAAAGGTGACAAAGAAAAGACTTGAGGAGATCAGGAAGCTGAAGCCAGAAGATCGAAAGAAGAGGCTGGCCGAGCTTGAGGAAGAGCTCGCGCAGATCAAGTCTAAGGGGGGCAGGAGCGACGAGAACTTCAAGGCGATCGGCGATCTGAGGCGCGAGATAGCGAGAACGCTGACTGTGATGAAGGAGGAGGCTTGAGATGCCCACAAAGAGCGTCACCGAATTCCTGGGTTTGGACGTTGTGGTGAGGAGTTCGACCAATCGAAGCCTCACGGGCCTCTGTGGGAAGGTTGTGGCAGAGACCATGAAGACCTTCTCGGTCAGGACGAAGTCTGGCGTGAAGGTAGTCCCGAAGGGCAACACCGTCTTCGAGTTCAAGCTTGGCTCCGGTGATGCGATAACGGTCAATGGCAGTGACATCTCCAAGAGACCAGAGGAGAGGGCATGGAGGTACGAGGCGCAATGAGAGAAGCGGCGAGAGGACTAACCGTGGAGCAACCGGCCGAGACCTGTGACGATCCTAAGTGCCCCTATCACGGCAAGGTGACGATTAGAGGGAAGATGCTCAACGGCATTGTTGTGAAGGACAAGATTCCCAACAAACTCGTGGTCAGGATCGAATACCTGCACTACGATCCCAAGTACAAGCGATACCAGCGGAGGCGCGGCACGATTCCTGCGCACAAGCCCAAATGCGTCAGCGCCAAGGCAGGGGACAAGGTGACGATAGCCGAGACAAGGCCGCTCTCGAAGACCATTCACTTCGTGGTTCTTGGGAAGGTGAGCTGACGAGTTGTCTCTCGGAAAATCTAGGGCGGTCTCCGCCAAAGGAATCTTGGAGTACAAGCTGAGCGGCGCTCGGGGCCTGCCCATGGGATCAAAGCTCGTGTGCGCCGACAACAGCGGGGCAAAGGAATTGGTTGTCATTCAGGTTCACAGGTTCGGTGGACGCCTTCGAAGGAGGCCCACTGCGAATGTCGGCAGTATGATTACGGTCGCGGTCACGAAGGGACCGCCGGATCTCAAGAGACAGATGTTCCCTGCGATTGTGATAAGGCAGAGGTTCCCGTTCAGGAGACCTGAGGGCCACAGGGTTGCGTTCGAAGACAACGCAGCCGTCCTGATCACCAAGGAGGGGGACATGAAGGGGACTGAGACTAGGGGCCCTGTCGCTAGGGAGGCAGCTGACATGTGGCCGAAACTGGCCGGGATGGCAAGCGCGATAGTATGAGGTGAACGATTTGACCAGCCACAAGCCAAGCAAGCAAAGGAAGCTCCTCTTCAACATGCCGCTCCACAAGCGCGGGTCGATTCTTACAGCCCCTTTGACAGGGTCTCTGTCCGAGAGGACCAAACTCAAGAGAATTCCAGTCAGGACGAACGACGAGGTCACGATAATCAAGGGCGACTACAAGGGGGTCAAGGGAAACGTCACGAGAGTCGACAGGAAAGGCTGCAAGATCTTCGTCGAGGGCATTACGAGGGAGAAGGCGGACGGCACGGTGATCCCAATCCCGGTATCACCATACAACGTGATCGTCTCCAAGTTGGACACGAGCGACAAGAGAAGGCCGGTGAAGGGAGGCGAGTGAGATTGGCTCGAATGGGAGGAAAAAAGCATCTCAAGACCTTGGCGGCCCCGCGCAGCTGGAAGATCAGGAGGAAGGAGACCGTCTTCGTGGCCAAGCCAAGGCCTGGTCCTCACCCGCTTCACCTGTCAATGCCCGCCTATGTCCTCGTCAGGGACGTCATGGAGGAGACCGCAACCGCAAAGGAGACCAAGTCCGTCTTCAAGCAGGGCAAGGTCATGGTTGACGGGAAGAAGGTGACGGAGGCGAAGAGACCGGTCGGCCTGATGGACGTCATTTCTCTCCCCATGGCCGGCAGGCACTACAGGATCACTGTCGACGAAGACGGCAGAATCATCGCAGTGAACATCCCCGCCAAGGAAGCCAAGATCAAGGTGGGCAGAGTGGTCGCCAAGTTCACCACGAAGGGAGGCGAACTGACGATAAGACTCCACGACGGCACAAATCTCAGGGTGCCCGGAGAAGTCCCGGTCGACAACGGCGACTCAGTCGTGATCTCACTGCCAGAGAGGAAGTTCTCGGGCGTGATCAGGATGAAAGAGGGCACCACATGCTTCATCTTTAGGGGGAGTTCCGCGGGAACGTTGGGAAAGCTTGAGTCGGAGTCACCCGGCGGGCTGAAGAGAAAGGCCTTGGTCAAGCTGAAGCTTGATGGTGAGGCAACGGTATCCACGCTGAAAGAGTACGTGATGGCTGTGGGGGCTGAGGAGCCCCAGGTGACAGTTAAGTGACAGCGCAACAGGTCCAAGCCAAGCCGGCCGAGAGCAAGGCTTCACCGTTCGGCATCAGGATCGAGAAGGTCGTGGTGAACATCGGCGTGGGCAAATCTGGCGAGCAGCTCGAGAAGGCGAAGGGGGTGCTGAAATCGATCACGGGAGTGAAGAAGATCTGGGAGAGGAAAGCCAAGCGCACCATAAGGGACTTCGGCGTCCGAAAGAACGACAGCATAGCAGCAGCGGTGACCCTGAGAAGACAGGCTGCAGAGGAGCTGTTGGGAAGGGCGTTCAAGGCCACGAACATGAAGCTGAAGGCCTCATCAGTGTCCGGTCGGACATTCTCCATAGGGCTAGTTGAGCACATACTCCTGCCTGGCGCCAGATATGACCCGAAGTTGGGCGTGTTCGGCATGGACATCGCGGTCACGCTTGAGAGGCCTGGCTACAGGGTCACAAGGAGGAAAAGGCGTCCGTCCAAGATAGGCAGGCGCGCGAGGATAAGCTCGCAGGACACGATCGACTTCATCTCGTCCAAGTACGGCGTGGAGGTCGCATGACGATGGCAAAGCAGAAGGCTCCCAAGGAGAGGAAGTTCGGCAAGACGGCGCACAGGTGCATCAGGTGCGGCTCGGCGGGGGCGGTGATCAGGCTCTATGGCCTTGATTACTGCAGGCTGTGCTTCAGGGAGGTGGCCAAGACCCTTGGGTTCAGGAAGTACATGTGAGGTGAGCTGCTGACAGGATGACGTTGATGAACCCCGTGGCGAACGCGATGGTCGCCCTTCAGAACAGCGAGTCGAGGAACCTCAAGAGCTGCACGATATGGCCGGCGTCGAACCTGATCGGAAAGATACTACAGGTTCTCCAGAGGCACGGGTACGTGGGAGAATTCGAGTTCATAGACGATGGCAAGGCCGGGATGTTCAGGGTGCAGTTGCTGGGCAGGATCAACAGGAGCAGGGCGGTCAGACCGAGGTGGAGCGCCAAGGCCAGCGAGTACACCAACTGGGAGAAGAAGCTCCTGCCTGCGTACAACGTCGGCATCATAGTAGTCACGACTCCTCAGGGCGTCATGTCGCACCAAGAGGCCAGAGAAAAGGGACTGGGAGGTAAGCTGTTGGCATATGTATACTGATTCTCTCAAGCAGGTGAAGAGCAAGGAGGAAGTGGCCATTCCCCAAGGCGTTCAGGTCGAAATCAGTGGCCCGATCATCAAGGTCACTGGACCCCTCGGGTCCATCACGAAGGACCTCTCGAAATCAAGGGTGAAGGTCGCGAAGCTGGAGGACAAGTTGGAGATTTCGACCGACATCAAGGGACGAAGGGGAAAGGCGATAGTGGGCGCGGTGGCGAAGAAGATATCCAACATGATGAGGGGGGTCAGAGTCCAATACCGGGTCAACATGAAGCTCGTGTTCTCTCACTTCCCCCCGGCAATAGAGGCGCAGGGCAGGGTCTTGAGCGTGAAGAACTTCATGGGAGAAAGGGTGCCGAGAAAGGTTTCAATCCCAGATGGCGTCAAGGTCGAGGTCAATGGGCAGGACATGGTCGTGACCGGCATGGACATTGAAAGCACAACGCAATTCGCTGGGTCGGTTGAGAACGCCACTGCCACAAAGGGCAAGGATCAGAGGATCTACCTCGACGGCATCTATGTTCGGAACAAGGGTTATGAGGATGAGCTAGGGCGGTGACGGCTCTTGAGCGCTGACCTGCGGAAAAGACGGTTCAAGCTGAGGAAGAAGGTCCCCAAGTTCAGGAGACAGGAGAGCTGGAAATACGCGAAGCTCTCCGAGTCTTGGAGAAGGCCAAAGGGCTTGGACAACAAGATGAGGAAGGACATAAAGGGGGTTCCCCCGAGGGTGAAGGTCGGCTATCGCACTCCCAGAGACATAAGGGGGCTTCACCCGTCCGGCCTGATGCAGCTGACTGTTTCCAACGTTGAACAGCTTGAGCGCCTGAAGGGCCAGGACCTGATCGTAGTGATCTCGTCGAGGGTCGGCAGGCGGACCAAGAGAGTGATGACGGACAAGGCTAGGTCACTGGGGCTCAGGATAGCGAACCCGTTCAGGGAAGAGGTCTTCGAGTAGAATGACCGTGAAGACTGTCAAGAGGATTGCGGCCGACCTCATGAAGGTCGGCAAGAGCAGGATCTGGTTGGACCCTAAGAGGATGGAGGACGTCGAGTCCGCCGTGACCAGACAGGACGTGAGGAAGTTGATAAAGGAACGAGCGATCGCCAAGCGCCCTTCGGCTCACCCATCAAGGGGCAGGAAGAGGCTGTTAACCTCCAGCAAGAGGGGTGGCAGAAGGAGGGGGCACGGCAGCAGGAAGGGAAAGAAGGGGGCGAGGAGAGGTTGGACTTCCGAGTGGCCCGTGCGGGTCAGGGCGATGAGACTGGCGCTCAAGAAGTTGAAGAGCGGCAGCAAAATCGACAATGAGCGCTACAGGAAGCTCTACCTCCAGATCAAGGGTGGCAGATTCCAGTCGGTGAGGGAGTTGCTCGATCAGGTCACGCCTGCCAGGAGGCCGACGGGGAGGGCGAAGAGATGATTCCGCTCAGGAGAAGGAGGGAGGGGTTGACCGACTACAGGAAGAGAAGGAGGTTCCTGCAGTCGAGGACGCCCAGAATAGTGTGCAGGATATCGAACAGGTACATCAGCTCGGCCGTTGTCCGCGTCGGCGACAGGGGCGACACGACTATCATTTCTGCGACTTCCAAGGAGCTGGTCAAGTTCGGATGGCGCTACGGCTTGGCGAGCGTGCCCGCGTCCTACCTGACGGGTTGCCTGCTCGCCAAGAAGGCCGCAAGCTTGAACTTGGACAAGGTCGTGCTCGACATAGGCCTATACACCCCCACGAGGGGTAACAGGCTGTTCGCCCTGGCGAAGGGTTGCTCGGATTCTGGGCTCAAGGTGTCGTTTGACGGGTCCGTGGCGCCATCCGAGGAACGGATACGCGGCGAGCATCTCGTGAAGCTGTCTGAGTTGCAGCGGGGCGGCAATGTCTTCTCGCGGATCAAGGCGGGCGGTGCCGACATGAAGTCGGTCCCTGATGATTTCAAGGCATTGGTCGACAAGATCAAGGGGAGCGAGGTGAGCAAGAGTGTCTGAAGATTCCACCAAGAGTCAAGGCCAAGCAACGTACGACGAGGGGCTTGAGGCAGTGAAGTCGAACAGAGTGACGACACTTGAGGAGTACTTCGAGTTGGGCTACAAGATTAGGGACCCACAGGTGGTGGATCTGCTGATGCCCAAACTTCGAGAGGAGCTGATCTCGCTCAGCCCAGTTCAGAAGCAGACCGACGCCGGCGAGCGGACGAAGATCAGGGCGATATTGGTGATAGGTGACGAGGACGGCCACGTAGGCGTAGGCGTGGGCAAGGCAGCACAGGTGAGCGAGGCCATCGGCAAGGCCTCTAGGAGGGCGAAGCTGAACTCTGTAGCCGTCAGAAGAGGTTGCGGGTCTTGGGAATGCAAGTGCGAGGAGCCTCATTCCATCCCGTTCAAGGTCTCGGCGAAGGCGGGTTCGGTCAGGGTTGACTTGATACCGGCGCCTAGGGGGCTGGGCTTGGTGGCAAGCGAGGCGTCAAGGACCGTGCTCAGGCTGGCCGGGATTCAGGACGCCTGGTCGAAGACATGGGGCAGCACTGCGACTCCCGTCTCCACGGTCGTTGCAACCTTCGGCGCGCTCAGGAAGACCTACATGACCACTACGAGGTCAGATTGGGGTGCTTGAGTTGAGCAAGCCCGAGAAGCCCGAGCAACTGTTGTTGATCGTGAGGATCAGGGGCACCGTCAACGTCAGACGCGACATGAAGGCCACCCTAGGCTCTCTCCGGCTGCGCAGGGTTCACGCGGCCACCCTGTTCAAGGGGGAACCAAACGTCCTCGGCGCCCTTCAGAGCGTCAAGGACTTGGTGGCTTGGGGGGAGGTGGACGAGGAAACCCTCGTGCGGTTGCTCGAGAAGAGATCCAGGCTGGTGGGTGACAGGCGCGTGGATCAGAAGTACCTCAAGGATCGCTTGGGCGCTCGCGACTTCGAGGAACTCGCAAAGTCACTCTTGTCCCTCAAGGCTGACTGGTCGAAACTCCCCGGAGTGAAGCCATTCTTCAGGCTCTCTCCGCCCAAGAGTGGGTACCACGTAAAGTTGGGGAGATCAAGGAGAGGGAAATCCTCGATCGCCGGATATCTGGGGAGAGAAATAAACGGATTCGTCCTCAGGATGATATAGGACAAGAGGACATAGGCCGTCTGCTTTGGGTCTTGATTCGCGCGGTTTCCATCCGCCAAATCACTGGAAGGTTTTTTAAGGCGCTCTGTCCGGCACGAACGGAACGACATGGTCCCTGAAGATGACGAATGGGATGACTGGTTCAAGAGGAGATCGGCCTACTTTGACAAGTTCTGGAAGGACATATTCAAGGACATAGACGAGATGGATCGCGCGTTGGAGGGGTTTTCCGGTCTTCCGCCCGATGAGTGGGACAAGATGGGCCGTCCGCAGTACTACGGCTTCTCGATAGACGTGGGGCCTGACGGAAAGCCCACGATTAGGGAATTCGGCAACGTCAAGAGGAAGGGCTTGGTGCCCAACATACGGGACGAGATTGAGCCGCTCATCGATGTTGTCGAGAAGGAGAAGGAGATTACAGTTGTGGCCGAGGTCCCGGGAGTCGACAAAAACGACATCGGCCTGACGTGCGATGGCAAGAAATTGAGGATAGAAGCGAAGTCAAGCGCCAGAAAATACATGAAGGAGCTTCCTCTCCCCGCGGAGGTTGATCCCAAGTCGGGGAGGGCAAACTACAGGAACGGCATCCTCGAAGTGAAGTTGACGAAGAGGACCCCCAGTGCGCCGACAGGAGAAGAGATCAAGATAGAGTGACCTGCAGCGATGCCACACGACCTCAGGAAGACGAGGAAAATGAGAGGCCGTCGCACCCACGGATGGGGCAGAGTGGCTCAGCACAGGAGAAGCAGCAGAAAGACTGGAAGGGGGAGGGCCGGAATTCGCGCTCAAATGTTCATGAACTCCTTGACTGAGGTGGAGCCGAAAAGGGGGTTCGTTCCGAAGCCCATCAGGAGGCCAGTCAAGGCGTTGAACTTGGCGGCGCTGGAACGGCTCATCCCGTCCTCAACGGAATCCGGAAAACAGACCTTCGACCTATCGTCAGTGGGAGTGAAAAAGCTGTTAGGGGGAGGAAGTGCGCCCAAGAATGCGGAGATAGTCGTGGGCTCTTGGTCAAAGATGGCTGAGGAGAAGGTCAGGGCGGCTGGAGGTTCGCTCAAGAAACCCTAGGTCAGGTGATGTGCGCTGGTCCGACTGCTTGAAGTGACAGCTTCCGTGGGCAGGATTATGCCCGAGATCTCGAAGCCAGAGAAGAAGCCCCGGTTGACCGAGCGGCTCATATGGACCGGTGGCGTCCTGATCCTGTACCTGATATTGGGCTACGTTGACCTGTACGGGATTCCCACACAGACCGCAGATCCTCTCAGGCAGATGAGAGTCATCATAGGCGGTGCGAGGGGGTCCCTGGCCGAGCTGGGCATTGGTCCAATAGTGACTGGTGGGCTGATCCTCCAGCTGTTGGCGGGCACGGGGTTCATCTCCTACGACCAAGGTTTGGCTGAGGACAGGGAGCTCTTCGCAGCGTCCAACAAGACTTTCGAGCTCCTGTTTACAATACTCATGGCCGGCCTGTACGCCTTCGGCGGAAGCTACGGCAGCCTGAGCCTAGCCGTCGAGGCGGTGATATTCGGGCAACTGCTGCTCGCGGGCATCCTGATAATGATGATGGACGAACTGCTGCAGAAGGGCTGGGGGATAGGCAGCGGCATCAGCCTGTTCATCCTCGCAGGGGTTGCTCGCGAGATGACGTGGTCGATGTTCTCGCCGATCCCAATGTCAGATGGCTTCGCCGATGGAGCCGTGATAGCGGCTCTTGAGGCCGCCTTCTCTGGGAAGATGACTTTGGACATGGTTTTCATCAGGCAACCGGATCCCAACCTGCCGACCCTGAGCGGCTTGGTCGTCACGCTCGTGCTGCTGGCCGCGGTCGTATACCTTGAGAACGTCAAGATACAGATCCCGGTTTCTTCCTCAAGGGCTAGAGGATTCAGCGGCAACTACCCGATAAAGCTGCTCTTCGTGTCAACGCTCCCGATAATCCTGGCAGCGGCTGTGTTCTCAAACCTGACGCTCCTCGCTTACTTCGTCCAGAACAATCAGCAGTTGGCGTCGATAGGGTTCATGAACGTGACGCTGGGGGACGTGATAGGGAAGGTCAACGCGACCTCAGGAAGGCCTCTCAGCGGCCTCGTCCTCTACACCAGTTCCCCTAGGAACCTCCAGGAAACTCTTGCTTCTCCCGTCCGGTCAGTCGTATACATGCTCATCCTCGTCAGCTTCTGCGTCATATTCTCAGTGCTGTGGGTCTACACTGCTGGTATGGATGCGAGGTCCATCGCCCAGCAGTTGGTCGACGCCGGCGCAGTGGTCCCAGGTTTCAGGGCCTCACACAAGCCGCTGGAACTGATGATATCGGACTACTTGGGAACTGTCACAGTATTGGGAGGGGCGATCGTCGGATTGCTGGCGGGGACGGGGGACATGCTGGGAGCCTTCGGGTCCGGGACCGGCCTCCTGCTCTCTGTGGGGATAGTATACTCCATGTACGAGGACATAGCCAAGGAGCAGATCATGCAGCTCTACCCGACGCTCGGTCGCATACTGCCGGGAATAGCTTGAGCTTCAACTTTAAATCGAAAAGCTGAGCGCGACCCGCATGGGTCGCCTAGCGGTGGTCACAGGGATACCGGGGGTGGGAAAGACCACCGTCCTGGACAACTTCATGCGAATCTGTCAAGAGAAGCGGATCAAGGCAACCATGTTGAGCATCGGGACGCTCATGCTGGATGAGGCAGTTTCGAGGGGGTTGACAGGAGACAGGGATGGCCTCAGGGGACTGACGCTGACCCAGCAATGGGACTTGAGGGAGGCCTCGGTCCGCAGGATCTCGAGCGCCAAGAAGGAGTTCGACATCGCGCTGCTTGACACGCATTTCATGGTTCGCTCCAGGGGCGGGTACCTGATAGCGCTCCCGCGCAAGTTCCTGGAGAGCATCTCGCCGGACTTCTTCGCTGTCATCGAGGCAACAGTAGACGATATAGTGCACAGGAGACGGAAGGACACCACGAGAAGCAGAGATGCGATTGACCCCTCCGAGGTGAGGCTGGAACAGGACTTGACCAGACAGGCCATCTTCGTCTTGGCTTCCGTGTGCAACGCGAATGTGATCAGGGTCGTGAACAGAAGGAACCAAGCCGCGCTGGCCGCTCGGAAGCTTTATGAGTTCTTCCTCGAAGGGGCGTGACCACATGGATTTCGTCACGACTCTTCTCGTCGTCACGGCCTCGGCCTTCGTCAATGCTTTGGGTAACAGCCTGATCTCTGTGAAGATACAAGACCCCGGGAAGCTCAAGGAACTGCAGCGACAGGTCAAGGACTACCGCGAGCAGATTGAAGCGGCCAAGAAGGTCTCCGACACCAAGATCCTCAAGGGCCTCGAGAAGAAGAAAAGGTACATTGACAGCTTGTCAAGCGAGGTTTCGTCGATCACTCTGAAACAGACGTTGGCCTCCCTTGGGGTCACGATAGCGACCTTCTACCTGCTGTTGTGGTTGATACCCACAGAGCAGACCGTCGCCGTGATCTCGACGCATCTGCTCAACCCGGAGGACGGGCTGATCAAGCTGAACACAGTGTACTGGTTCATGGTATCCACCATCTTCTTCTCGACCGCGACGAGGAAGCTATTCGGCCTGATCTGAGGGCAGACGGATGACTCTGACAAGACCCAACGGACCGGTGATAACGGTCGGGGGTCTGCACGGGGTTGGCAAGTCAACTCATGCCACCGCCTTAGCTGATAGCCTGAGGCTGAGGTACATCTCCACCGGTCTCCTCTTCAGGGATGTGGCTTCGGACAAGGGCTTGGACCTCATCGAGCTGACAAAGCTGTCCGCTGAGGACAGGTCGATAGACGAGGAGATAGACGAGAGGAGCAAGAGGCTCCTTTTGGGGGGAAACGTCGTTTTCGACAGCATGCTGGCGCCCTACCTGTCGGTCTCGATGGGCGTAGAGGCCTTCAGGATCGGTCTATTCGCCCCATTTGGGGTTCGGACCGGTAGGATAGCGAGAAGAGACGAGATAGGCGAGCGGCAAGCCCTCAAGGAGACGCAGATCAGGGAGAAGACAGAGTTCGAGAGGTTCAGGAAGTACTACAGCATAGACATCTCTGACACCTCAATCTACCACTTGATGCTGGACACTTCTCTCTTCTCCATCGAGGACAACGTTAAAATCCTGTGCAGCGCTGCGACCACCTACATACGGAGGGTTTGGCCGGATTGGCAGTGCTCTCAATAGGGAGGATATGTCTCAAGACCAAGGGGAGGGAGAGCGGGAGCAAGTGCGTGGTGGTCAATGTCATCGATGACAGCTTCGTCGAGGTAACCGGTCCCAAAGAGCTCACTGGTGTGAAAAGGAGAAAGGTGAACGTCAGCCACTTGGCTCCCCTGGACAAGGTGATCAAGATACGGAAGGGGGCCACGGACAAGATGGTGCTCACCGCGCTCAAGAGATCTAGGCTGATCCCCATCATGGGTGGCAAGGAGGTTGAAGGAGGAGAAGAGACCGACGAAAGCGAGGAAGCTGATAGTTCGTGAGGAGTCGGAGCCCTCCTGGGAGTACGGCTACAACCCGCGCTCAAGGCCGATCGACATGCTGATGAACTTGGCGGTCGTAGTCTTGGACAAACAGGGAGGGCCGACCAGTCACGACGTCGTCGCCAGCTTCAAGAGGCTCGTCAAGCTCGAAAGGGCAGGCCACACGGGGACCCTAGCGATCTGACCGGGGAAATCCCCAGGTGACCGGAGTGCTCGTCGTGCTGACGGGCAGCGCCACGAACGTGATGTCCTACATGCACAACTTCAAGAAGGAGTACATCGGGGTCGGGGAGCTTCACGCAGCTGTCAGCGAGTCGAGGCTCAGGAAGACCATGAAGGAACTGGTCGGCAGGATCTACCAGCGCCCCCCTGTGAGGTCTGCGGTGAGCAGAAGGCTCAGGACGAGAGAGGTCTTCTACTTCGACCTCCTCGAGATGATGGACAGGAGGTTCCTGTTTCGGGCGGGGACGGAATCCGGGACATACGCGAGGAAGCTCATCAACGATGTCGGCTTGCTCCTGGGCACCGGCGCGCACATGGTCGAACTCAGGAGGACGATTGATGGCCCGTTCAAGGAGGAGGATAGTCACCCGATGTGGGATGTGGCTGCCTCATTAGAGTTGTACAGGAGGAACGGCGATGACTCTCTGCTGAGGAAGGTCTTCCTCCCGGTTGAGATGGCGGTCTCGGCGTATGCCTCTGTGTACATCAAGGACAGTGCGGTGGCATCCGTTTGCCATGGGGCCAACTTGGCAGTGGGGGGCGTCTCATCCTTCGAGGAGCCAATAGCTGAGGGTGAAGACGTTGCGATCAAGACGCTGAAGGGAGAATTCATCGCCATGGGAAAGGCGGTGAAGGGAAGCTCGGCTCTAGCGAAGGACAAGACGGGTATCGCGGCGACCACCGCCAGGGTGGTCATGGATAGGCACCTCTATCCCAAAATGTGGAGATGATAAGATGGGAAATCTTATTATCGCGCGAGGCAAGGTCGGTCCGAGCGCCCGGGTACCCAAGCACGGCTACGGGGCAATGTAGCCTAAGCCTGGAGCCGACTCGGACAGCTTGTGGGCCTTCGGGCCCGCGTGAGTTCAAGGGAGGCAACTCTGAGAATCTCACCCCGGGCGCCTCATCAGTGCGCGCAGTCAACTGAGCGAGAGTCTCCCCTCCAAACGAGCGCGTGCGGACCTGAAAGCGGAAATAACTATTAATAGAGGACACCGAAGCTTGCAAGGTCTGATGCCGGAAGAGAAAGAACTGAGGGCGATTGTGAGAATAGCCGGAACTGATTGTGACGGCGAGCTGAAGCTCCCCTTCGGGCTCAGCAAGATAAGGGGAGTCGGCCTCAACTTCGCGAACGTCCTCGTCAAGGCCGCTGGCCTGTCACCAGAGATGAAGGTCGGCGAGCTGACGGATGATGATGTCATGAAAGTGGAGAAAGTGCTCAAGGACCCACAGGCATACAACGTGCCCCCATGGATGATGAATAGGAGGACTGATCCCACAACTGGTGCAGCGAGTCAACTTGTCGGATCCGAGATAGACATGTCCCTTAGGTCCGACTTGGAAAGGATGAAAAGGACGAGCTCTTGGAAGGGCATAAGGCACTCGTTAGGACTCAAGGTTCGCGGTCAGCACACGAAGACAACGGGGAGGACCGGAAAGACTGTGGGAGTGTCGAAGAAGGCCTTGATCGAGGCAAAGGAGGCCGCGATCGCTGAGAAGAAATAGAGGGATCTGAGATGGGTGACCCGAGGAGGATCAGGAGCGCGGTCGTCAGTCCCAAGCGACCTTGGGCAGCGGACAGGCTCACTGAGGAACTCCCCCTGATCGGACAATTCGGCCTCAGATCCAAGAGGGAACTCTACGCGACTGAGTCCTTCCTGAGGAAGATAAGGAGGGCCGCAAGATCATACTTGGCGCTTCCCCCGAGCGAACGCGCGACCCAAGAGAGGGAGCTCATATCCAGACTCTATCGCTTAGGCTTGGTCCAAGAGAAGTCAACCCTGGAGTCGGTTCTGTCCTTGGACCTCAGCGCTATCCTCTCCAGAAGGCTCCAGTCGATAGTCCAAGCCAAGGGCCTAGCGAAGTCAACCTACGAGAGCAGACAGATGATAACTCACGGCAAGATCACGATCGACGGAGCCGTGGTGAGGAGCCCGAGCAAGCTAGTCACGCGAGAAGAGGAAGAACACGTGGCAAAGCTGGGCTGAGGGCCTACATCCTGCGACCCCTTCTTCCGCCCGGCCTTCTGGTCCCGTCGGTCGGGATGGGGGTCACGTCCTCTATCCTGCCGATCGAGAAACCTGATCTGGTCAAAGCCCTGATCGCAGACTGGGCGCCCTGTCCAGGCGTCTTCGACCCGTGGCCACCAACGCCTCTAACCACGATGTGCAAGTGTGTGACCTTCTGGTCCTTCAGTTGATGCGCTACCGAGAAAGCTGCGCTCATCGCCGCGTACTGGCTTGGCTTGAGCCTGTCCGCCTTCACGTGTCTGCCCCCGCTCGAGAGCGCTAGGGTATTAGCTCCGGACAGGTCAGTGGCGTGTACGATGGTGTTGTTGAAGCTGGAGTAGATGTGAACGACTGCCCATCTCTCAGCCTTCTCGCTCATCGGCCGAGCAGTTCGGCCGCAGTCGCTAATAAAGACATCGGCCCCGCGAATAGAGCTAACGTTTATAACAAGTTGAGCCCGACGGACCGTTTCGATGGGATTATCGGAGATATCAAAGTCAGATGATGTGATCAGGTTCAAGTGGAGCGACACGAGCCCGTCTCTCGCCAACTGTCTGAGGCGAGTCATTCTGACGGAGGTTCCATCTCTGGCCGTGGAGGATATCGTCTTCATAGAGAACGAGAGCCCGATGAGCGACGAACACATAGCTCATGTCTTGGCCATGATCCCGTTGGTCACCCCGAAAGGCAGGTACGTGTTCCCTCAGGACAGCGACAAGAAGCGGGACGACCAAAGGGCAAGGGCGACGCTGACGCTTGACGTCCAAGCCGGCGACCAAGTGCTCGAGGTCACGTCAGCCCAACTGCGCAGCGATGATCCGGATGTGAAGCCAGTGACGCCCAACGTTACCATCACCAAGCTACCGCCGAAAAAGAGGCTGAAGCTTGAGGCCTATGCCGTTCTGGGCGTTGGAAGGACTCACGCGAAGTTCCAGCCCGTCTCGACCGTCTACTACAAGTTCCAGCCCGTCGTCGAGATCGACCTCAAGGAATGTGATTCTTGCGCCAAGTGCGTCGAATCATGCTCAAGGGGCGTCATCAAGGTTGAGAAAGGAAAGGTGGCCGTGATAGATCCTGATCAGTGCACGCAGTGCGGCGAGTGTGTGAAGGCCTGCTCTTCGACGCCGCAGGCAATCAAGGTCTCCGAGCTGCTTGACGTCGCGCTCTTCACGGTTGAGTCCACAGGTGCGATCCCAGCTGAGAGGATAGTTGCCGAGGCTTTCGACATCATGAAAGAAAGGTTCAATAGCATCAAGTCCGAGGTCGTGGAGGTAAGCTGATAGTTGCCGAATGCTCGCGCGTCTCGCAAGAGAAGGAGTCTGAGCTTGGGCCTTGAGAAGGCCGGAAAGCAGGTCGAGATATGGGGATCTCTGTCGGCCCAGGTCATGCGCTCGAGAAGGCGCATGCCGGTCATCAACTTGGACAGGCTCAACAGGATGACCGCGAAGGGCGAGACCGTCGCGATACCCGGCAAGGTTCTGGGCGGCGGGAGAATTGACCACCCCGTGACCGTCGCAGCCATGCACTTCTCGCTCGCCTCAGCAAAGGCAATAGAGGGAGCGGGGGGAAAGGTTCTGAGCCTGACAGAGCTCGCGAAGATGAGGCCTGATGGCAAAGGGGTGAGGCTGATTGTCTGAGTCAACAAACGTCATCGTGAACGCCGACAACCAGATAGTCGGCAGACTCTCTAGCGCGGTGGCCAAGATGTTGCTGGAGGGCAAGAGCGTCACAATAGTGAACGCGGAGAAGGCCATCATATCCGGCAACAAGGACTCGATCCTCAGCGAGGTCCAGGAGTTCAGGGGCGTGAAGAGCGCAGTGAACCCGAAGAACACCCCGAGGCACTTCATCAGACCAGACCGCCTGATGAGGGACATCATACGGGGCATGCTGCCCTACAGGAAGCCAAGGGGAAGGCAGGCGCTCAAGAGGCTCAGGGTCTACGTGGGCAGACCGGAGGGTGTCACCGGCGAACCGATTGACGTGAAGGACATGAGTGCCTCCAGATTGACCCACAAGTACGTGAGACTGCAAGAGGTCTCACAGAGGTTCGGGAGTGGGTGACTAGCCGGAGTTGCCGCCAGCGAGGAAGCTTCCGTTGGTCGTCTCGGCCAGGATCAAGACATCGACCGCAAGAGCGACATTCAAGCCCGGCGAAGGCGCGATCAGGGTGAACTCCATCCCGATAGAGCACTGGGGGAACTCGATACAGCAGGAGCTGTCGAGGTTGCCAGCCAGATTGGTGCCGGACCGCTTCAGCGAGGTCAACGTGAACGTGAAGGTGGAAGGAGGGGGTTGGATCTCCCAAGCCAGAGCCGTGATGGTGGCCTTGGCAAACGGAATAGTGAAGAGGACGAGATCTGCTACCGTGAGAAAGACGCTTATCTCCTACGATCAACACATGCTGTCAGGCGATCCTAGGGTGAAGGAGCCCAAGAAGTTCGGAGGTCCCGGAGCCAGGAGGAAATTCCAGAAGAGCTACAGGTGATGATGTTTGATAGTCCCAGTTAGATGTTTCACTTGCGGCAAGCTGATAGGTGACAAGTACAAGGAGTTCATCAGGAGGACAAAGGAGAAGGGGGAAGACCCTCAGGCCGTTCTGGATTCGCTAGGCCTCACCAGGATCTGCTGCAGAAGGATGATGGTGTCAGCATACGAGTACATAGATGAGGTGCTGGCATACTCAGAGGGGGTGAAGAAGTAACATGTCAGAGTCTCCGATGAGCATGGGGAAGGATCTCTTGGTCCCTCCCACGGACTACGTCAACGCAGGGGTGCACATCGGCACCAAGGTAGCCACCAAGGAGATGAAGCAGTTCGTGAAGCTCCAAGCTGCCGACGGGCTCAACCTACTGGACGTCGACAAGTTGGACTCAAGGCTGAGGGTTGCTGCGAAGGCACTTGCTAGGCAGAGCGACCCGTCGAAGGTCGTAGTCGTCTCAAGCAAGGAGTACGGCTCGAAGCCCGTGGAGAAGTTCACTGAGTACACCAACTTCAAGGCGATAGTCAGGAGGTTCCCCCCGGGGATATTCTCGAACAACAGAGTCAAGTATCACTGGCCCGCATCGCTCCTGCTCGTGGCTGATCCCAAGGTCGACGAGAAGGCCGTGATAGAGGCATCCCTCGTCCGAATACCCGTGATCGCGGTCTGCGACACGGACAACTCCTGTGCCGACATAGACCTGGTGATACCTGCCAACAATAAGGGAAGGAAGTCCCTCGCGCTGGTCTTCTGGATACTGGCACGCGAGGTCTGCAGGTTGAAGGGGACGATCCCCCCGAACGGGGAATTGCCCGAGCCACCCTCCGCCTTCGAATACCCGGTGGAGGAAGTGGAGGAAGTTGTCGAATAGGTCGACGCGCAGGTCCATACTCGCTGGCAGTTGGTACGCTGGCTCAAAGGGCTCCCTGATGGGTCAGATCGAGGGACTCTTCCAAGGACCATTAGGCCCGGGTCAGGTTCCGAAGCTTGGGAAGACTGACGAGAATCTGATTGGGGTCATGTCGCCGCACGCTGGCTACATGTACTCCGGACAGGCAGCAGCCAAGGCCTACTTCGAGGTCTCCAGACACGGCCCAAGGGATGTCGTCGTCCTGATGGGGCCAAATCATCAGGGGGCGGGCTCCCCCATTGCCATATCCCCCTCAGAGGGATGGTCCACTCCATTGGGAGATGTGGAGGTCGACTTGGAGCTCGCGAAGGAGATCTCCAAGGACTCAGGGGTTGCGGACCTAGACGCGACGGCACACAGCTCCGAGCATTCATTGGAGATTCAGTTGCCGTTCTTACAGTACGTTTTCCAAGATCACCCGTTCAAGATAGTGCCGATATCGATCTGGCTATACGACCTAAAGACATCAATCGAGCTGGGCTCCTCCATCGCTCGGTGCCTCTCCGGGCGCAATGCCCTGCTGGTCGCGTCGAGTGACATGACGCACTACATGCCGGCAGAGGTCGTGTCGGACAGGGACCGAAGGACATTGGACGCGGTCTGCAAACTCGACGAGAAGCAGACCTACGACGTCTCCTCAAAGCTCGAATCGCTCTGTGGGCTCGGCCCCGTCGTGTCATGCATGTCGGCTGCGAAGGCAATGGGCGCGAGCGTAGGAGAAGTGCTGACGCACTACAACAGCGGGGACATCACTGGGGACAACTCCGCTGTCGTGGGCTACGCCGCGGTGGCCTTCAAGAGAACTCACTAGCAGAGTTCATGTCATCTGCTGCAATTCGTTCACATGAGCTTGGCATCATGGCCTAGCTCCTCGTTTCAGGACTCGCCTGACCCAGAGCCTCGCCAGCCAGTATGCGTCCTCGAGCTGCAGCAGAGACGGCCTGAACCCCATCCTCTCCCCAGTGTACGCGCCGCGCATGTTCACGCTGAATCGGTTCGTCATGGTCACGTCTCCGAATCCCTCCTCCCTGAACCAGCCCACTATCTCAGAGGGCAGGAACGACCAGTTGTACTTGGGCGAGAAGGCGTCCCACCACTCCTGGACGCTCCCACCGAATTTGTCGGCGTGCTGCTGGCAGAGGGCTAAGCGTTGTTCATGAGAGAGGTCCGGCCAGAGCTTCCTCCTCTCCTCGTAGCGCCACTGAGTCCCCCGATGATAAAGCATGACGAGGAGATAGCCACCCTTCCTGACCTGACCCGCAACTTTTCTGAAGGCCAGCCTCGGATTCTCCGTGTGGTGGAGAACGCCCCACGAGATCACGAAGTCGTAGGCCCTGTTCTCGCGCAGGTCCATCAGGTCGAAGACGTAGGCCCTTGGGTTGAACCTCCGCGTCCTCTCCACACCGACGGGCGAGATGTCGAAGCTGTCTACCTCCGCTCCTAATTGCTGAAGAGCCCACGTGAGGCGGCCAACGCCACAACCAACATCGAGAGCGTTCTTACCCTTGAACCAAGTGGCTGGCAGCCTGCTGAACCTAAGAAGCTCATTTATTCTGTCGTCGTTGATCTGCAGTGTTTCGCTGTCCTTCATGGACCACTTGAAGTCGAACTCAGCTGGCTTCATCGTCTCACCAAGACACGGATCATGTCTGTTCCGCCTCGAGGAGCTTCTCGATCATACTCTTAGGCCTGTCCACCGTCGCTGGCCCGTTTGAGTCCGAGCTTGGACCCGAGAGAGCCAAAGCCAGTTCCCTCTCAGCCAGAAGAGGCTTTCCCACATCTGTCAGGATGGGTACGATTCTCGGAAGCCTCGCGACGTAGTGCCCCATCGGGACCGGACTCACCCCCAGCTACCTCTCGTCGCTGGTCCTTACAATCATTATATACATTGGGCCTCGGTCCAGATTGCTGACCTCAAGACAGCGCCGAAGGTGATTCGAATAAAGGAAAGGGTGTACATCGCTGAAGCTCCGACCAAGATCATACTGTCGGGTGAGCACTCCGTGGTCTATGGCTATCCCGCGATCGTCTTGGCCGTGGAACCGAAGGTGAGGGCAGAGGCAGTGCGTCGAGGCGAGGCGATGATTCGCGTCGAGTCGAGTCGCTTGGGCCGGGCTGAACGCGACCTCATGTCCGGCCGGACCTCTGGCCAAGAGAAGCTGACTCCGGTGATCGAGGTCTTGAGGCGAGTGCTCGACCTGTGTGAGTCGAGGTCCGGTCTCATCGTCAGGACATCCGGAGAAGTCCCCGTGGCAGCTGGCTTGGGCTCATCGGCCTCTGCGTTCGTCTCGTCAGCTCTAGCTGCGTTCCGGGCGCTGGGCGTTGACCCGATGAGAGAGCAACTGATTGACGCTGCTATGGCTGGGGAGAAGATGGTCCATGGTAGGCCAAGTGGCGTTGACGTTGAGGTAGCTGTGTCCGGTGGGGCCCTCAGATACGTCAAGGGCGTGGCGTCAAGGTCCCTGAGGATCAGATCGGAGCTGCCGCTTGTGGTCGTGAACACCGGCGTCGAGAGAAGCACGGGGGACATGGTGGAGCGTTTCAGATCCAACTTGGAGGCTGGTGGCGCCGAGATGAGGGTGCTCCTTGACTCCATGGGTGGCATAACCGATCAGATCGGAGCGGCTTTGGAAAAGCCGGACCTTGACGTAGTCGGAAGGCTCATGGTCGCCAATCATGTTGTGCTGGCGAGGTTTGGGGTTTCGTTGCCGATCCTCGACAGGATCGTGGTCGAGTCAATGGGGCTGGGCGCCCTTGGGGCAAAGCTCACGGGCGCTGGCGGCGGTGGTTGCGCGATAGCGTTGATGAAACTCGGGCTCGTGGATTCGTTGATCGCGAGAATGGGACGGATGGGCCTAGATTCGTTCCCGGCTGTGTTTTGTGCCGAAGGGGCGAGAGCGTGGTCCAGTTGAGGCCCATAGTCCTCAAGCTCGGCGGTAGCGTCATCACGGACAAGACGGTCCCGTTCAAGATAAGGGACGAAGTGATAGCCGAGATTGCAGTCGAGATCTCCAAGGTGGGCAGGTCGGATTTGGTGATCGTGCATGGAGGCGGGTCCGTCGGCCACTACTTGGCCAACAAGCTCAACATCTTGGGCGTCAAGGACCCCAGACCGCTCGACGCCTCGTACATCCTGTTAGAGATGGACAAACTGACCGCGAGGATCGCGTCTCATCTGGTGGAGAAGGGCGTCCCAGCACTAACGGTGCCCACGCATGCTGTCAGCAAGGCCGGCGAGGATGGCAGTGTTGAGATCGATGAGTCAGTTGTCAGGTTGGCGTTGTCCTTGGGCTACACCCCTCTGATGAAGGGGGATGTGATCCTCGGAAAGAAGAGACCGGTCGACATAGTGTCTGGCGACAAACTGGCGTCGAGGCTGGCCCTCTCGTTGGGCGCCGAGAGGCTCGTGATGTGCATGGATCAGGACGGGATCATAGGGCCCGACTCGAAGCTGTTGGTCAGAGTGAAGTTGAGTGAGCCCTACGACCAGCTCCTCTGGCCATCTGAGGAGGGCAGGATGGACGTGACCGGAGGGCTAGGTGCCAAGCTCAAGGAACTCGAGCCAGTTGTGAGAGCTGGGACCCCCGTCGCTTTCCTATCACCCTTGAGGGCGAACAGGTTGCTGAACGCCCTTTCAGGCAAACCATTTAGAGGAACGGAGGTAGTCTGGTAGGAGGCGCTTCTCCAGTTGGAAGGAAGGAAGGGTGATCACGTTCGCATAGCCGTTGACGCTGCCCAAGACTCCGGCCCGCAAGGAATCGGCTTCGACCAAGTGCACCTCATAAACGACCCACTGTCCGACATCAACCTCGCCGACATAGACCTAAGCGCCAAGTTGCTGGGCAGGCGGATCTCACTGCCTCTCATCATATCATGCATGACGGGTGGGTATGAGGGAGCTCTGGCGTTGAACAGGGAGCTGGCGCTAGCCGCTCAGTCGGAGCGGGTGCCCATCGGGGTCGGGAGCGTCAGGGCCGGGCTGGAGAAGGACGCGCTCAGACCAACTTTCTCAATAGTCAGGAAGATAGCGACCTCCGTCCCTGTGATTTCCAACATAGGGGCGCAGCAGCTCGTCAAAGGTGGCCCTGACCTAGCGAAGAGGGCAGTCGAGATCGTGGACGCTGACGCGCTCGCGATACACTTCAACAAGGTTCAGGAGGCCGTGATGCCCGAGGGCGAGACGAAGATGAGAGGAACGAGGGTGGCCTTGAAGAAGGCGGTCGCGGGCCTCAAGGTTCCGTGCATCGCGAAGGAGACCGGGTCAGGGATGTCGAGGGAGGTCGCCGAAGCGTTCAAGAGGATTGGGTTCAAGTTCTTGGATGTCGCTGGATCTGGTGGGACCAATTTCGCTTCGATCGAGGCGAGGAGAGCAACAGAGGCTGGCAACGCGGAGAGGGCATCTATGGGGAGGCTGTTCTCCGCCTGGGGCATACCAACGGCAGCGAGCGTGATCGAGGTGTCGTCTGTCCCAGGGTTGAAAGTAATAGCGTCGGGCGGCATCAGAAACGGCCTTGAGGCCGCGAAGGCCATTGTGCTCGGGGCAGACTACGTGGGAGTCGCTAGGCCAATTCTGGAACAGGTTGTCAAGGGTGGCTCGTCCTCCGTGGCTAGCTGGATCAAGAACTTCTCAAGGGAACTCAGGGTCGCGATGTTCCTAGTCGGCGCAGACAGCACTGAAGCGCTCAAGAGGAAGCCCGTCGTCGTCACAGGTGGTCTCTACGCCTGGGCCAAGTCCAGGGGGATCGGCGTGGAGAGGTACTCGACGCGTTGAGTGACACGTCTGAGATCCTAGCGCTCGTCAGGCACTTGGCCCTGCAGAACGCGAGCCACTTCGGCAAGACATCCGCTGGGGTGGTCTCGGGACACTTGCTCGCTAGGAGGCCTGACTTGGCGGGCTCAATCAAGGAACTAATGCCGATGATATCGAGCGCCTGTGAAGAGGTCAATTCGCTCTCAAATGAGGAGATAAAGAGGGAGCTGGACGCGCTCGGTGAGGTCCCTCCGATCGCGATCCAGAGGGCCGCTCCGTCAGAGCTGGACCTCCCACCCAACCCAGAGCTTCCTGGTTACGTCCTGAGGTTCGCTCCAAACCCCGATGGACCGCTCACGCTGGGAAACGCGAGGCCAGCGTTGCTGTGCGATTACATCGCCAAGAAGCACGGCGGGAAGTTCGTGCTCAGGTTCGAGGACACTTCCCCTTCCGTCAAGCCGCCCTTGCCCGAGGCCTATGGTTGGGTGCTCGAGGATCTCAGCTGGCTCGGCATAAAGGTCGATGAGGTGTACTATCAGTCGGACAGGCTTGAGCTGTACTACTCAAGGGCGAAGCGACTAATGGAGATGGGAGACGCCTACGTCTGCCTCTGTGACCGCGAGAGCTTCAGGTCTCACGTCAGGAGTAAGACGCCGTGTCCGCACAGGGACCAGCCCCCAGAGGAGAACGTCCGGCTCTGGGAGCAAATGCTCTCAGGCAAGCTCAAGGCCGGTGACGCTGTCGTGAGAGTGAAGACCGACCTCAGCCATCCAAACCCCGCGGTCAGGGACTGGCCCGCGCTCCGCATAGATGACGCCCCCCATCCCAGGGTTGGGTCGAAGTACAAGGTCTGGCCGCTCTACAATTGGTCCGCTGCAATCGACGATCACGAGATGGGCATAACTCACATCATAAGGGCCAAGGAGCACCTCACGAATGAGGTCAGGCAGTCCTACGTGTTCAGGCACTTCGGCTGGAAGTTCCCCACAACGGTGACGATCGGCAGGGTGAAGCTCGAAGGCTCGGTGCTCAGCAAGTCGAAGATCATGATGGGGTTGAAGGAAGGCCTCTACTCCGGCATGGACGACCCCAGGGTAGGCACACTGAAGTCGCTCAGGCGCAGAGGGATACTGCCCGAGGTCATAAGAGAGACAATGCTCGACCTCGGCGCGAAGCCCATCGAGGCCACGATCAAGTGGGACAACCTCAGCTCGGCAAACAAGGCCAGGGTGGACAGGATCACAAAGAGGTTCTTCTTCGTGCCACAGCCATTGAGCCTTCTCGTCAGGGGTGCCCCTGCGGTGGAGAGCGTCAGGCTGCCCAATCACCCGGACAACAGGGAGTTGGGCGAGAGGATCATCGCGTTGAACAGCAAGGCTGGCGAACTGCGCCTGTGGGTGTCCTCACCCGACATATCTGCCTCATCCATGGGCCACGTCCTGAGACTCATGGGGCTCTTCAATGTCACCCTTGCCACCAGAGCCGAGACCGAGGCGACGGCGGACTACAGTGACGTGACAACTCATGTGAGCGATAAAGGCCTGAGGACGATCCAATGGGCACCGTCAGAATCTGCCATCGCCATGTCATTGCTGATGCCTGATGCTTCATGGATGGAGGGCCTGGCAGAGCCCAACCTGTCGAGCGAGAAAGAGGGAGAGCTCGTGCAACTCATGAGGGTCGGCTTCGCGAAGTTGGAGCGCGTGACTGAGGACAATATCTCCGCGGTCTTCGCGCATCGTTGACACCCCAGCTCACGCCAGTCACTGATCTTGGGGGCAAGCGCGATTCCTCACGGTGTCCCTCGATTTCTGCTGACAGTAAGCTTAAAAGAAGACTGATTCGCTAACGGGTCAAACGTCGAGGTGTCTAGTATGGGAAAGATAAGCACGGCAGAATATGAGACGCCGGAAGCGCTGCAGGGTCAGGCGCTCGAGGTGCTGAAGCTAGCCGCCCAGACTGGCAAAGTGAGAAAGGGCACCAATGAGACCACGAAGTCAGTGGAAAGAGGCTTGGCCAAGCTCGCGCTCATCGCTGAAAACGTGGAGCCCGTGGAGATAGTACTGCACATACCACTGCTCTGCAAGGACAGGAACACTCCCTACATAGTGGTGCCGGACAAGAAGACCCTCGGGAGTCAAGTCGGGTTGCCAGTGGGCGCGTCAAGCGTCGCGATAGAGAATCCAGGGGAAGGGGCCAAGCAGCTCAATGAGCTCTTGGAGAAGATAAAACAGCTCAGGTCTGGCTCATGACCTGACGTGGGTGACCGCCCTTGAGTTCTGAAGGTGACATCATCGCTGAAGTCGTGGAGCTGATAGGCAGGGGTGGGGCCACGGGCGAGGTGATACAGGCCAGGGTCAGGATACTGACCGGAAGGAACAAAGGCAGGGTCATACCTCGAAACATAAGGGGTCCGGTCCGCGTGGGCGAGAACCTGGTGCTGAGGGAAGACGAAAGGGAAGCGAGGAGGCTGAGGTAGATGCCCGGGGAGAGAAAGTGCTCCTTCTGCGGGAAGCCAATTGAACCGGGCACCGGGCTGGTGTTTGTCAAGAACGACGGCTCTCTCCTCTGGTTCTGCAGCTCCAAGTGCAGGAAGAACTCACTTAAGCTCAAGAGGAACCCAAGAAAGGTCAAATGGGTGGTGAAGTCTGTCTCAAGTGGAAAGAAGTCTAGTGCTGCTGAAGCCTGACGCCGTCGCTAGGGGGCTCGTGGGCCGAATCATAGGCAGACTCGAAGGGAAGGGACTGAAGATAGTCGGGCTCAAGATGACCAAGCTGGACAGCGCGAGGTTGGAGCGCCTCTACTCGATGCACAAGGAGAAGCCGTTCTACGAGGAGTTGACTGGGTTCATGGCTAGGGGCCCAATCGTGGCCATGGTCGTCGAGGGGCCGAGTGCTGTCTCCGTGGTGCGATCGATGCTGGGTGTCACGGACTCAGCCCGAGCTCAGCCTGGGACGATAAGGGGCGATTTAGCCGTGTCCAAGGAGAAGAACGTAGTTCACGCCGCAGACTCGCCTGAGAGAGCTGAGGAGGAGATCCGCATCCTGTTCAAGGATGAAGAGATAGTGAGCTGGGACCACCCGCTTTCAGATTACGTTTATTAGAACTCTCGGCTGTCAGCTCACACTTTCGAGGTGAGCCGATTTGTACCTGAGAGAGCCGATAGTCGTGGTTCTAGGCCATACCCCAACGGGGGCTAGGTGGACCACGGCAAGACATCCCTCCTTGACAAGATAAGGGGAACTCTGGTGGCAAGGAGGGAGGCAGGTGGCATAACCCAGCACGTGGGTGCCTCCTATCTGCCGCTCGACACCATACTCGACGTGGTAAGCGGAATAGAGGGAATCGAGATAGGCACCAAGCTCAAGATCCCTGGCCTACTCGTGATTGACACGCCCGGCCATCAAGCCTTCATGAACCTGAGGAAGAGGGGCGGGTCCATTGCGGACTTTGCGGTGCTCGTTGTGGATGTCACGGCGGGAGTTATGCCCCAGACGATAGAGTCCATCGAGATACTCAACACGCGGGGAACTCCACTTGTGGTGGCAGCCAACAAGATCGACGCGCTCAAGGGCTGGGTTCCGAAGCCCACGCAGTCCGTCATGAGGTCGATGAGGGATCAAGATCCACAGGTTCGGAGGTTCTTGGAGACTAGGCTCTATGAGATAGTAGGAGAGCTGTCTAGGCTTGGGCTGAACGCCGACCTCTTCTACAACATCAGGGAGTTCAAGGGCAGGGCACCGGTGATACCGATCAGCGCCAAGACGGGCGAGGGCGTGGCCGAGATGATCGCAGTCATGGTCGGCATGATCCAGAGTTACCTCGTCGAGTCGCTGACAGTCAAGTCAATGAAAGGAAAGGGTGCGGTCCTTGAGGTGAAGAGGGAAATCGGCATGGGTCCGACCCTCAACGTCATCCTCTATGATGGTGAGCTTTCGGTCGGAGACAGCGTGGTGCTCTCCGGTTCGTCCGGCCCGATAGTCACGAAAGTCCGGACGATCCTCGTGCCCAAGCCGCTCGACGAGATCAGAGACCCAAGGGACAAGTTCACCCAAGTCAACAAGTGCAGGGCCTCAGCGGGTGTGAAGCTGGGGGCCCCGGGCCTCGAAGGAGCGCTAGCAGGCTCCAGCCTCATAGTCTCCAACTCCGAAGTGGAACAGAAGGATGCGATTGAGGAACTCTCGAAGGAGTACTCGTCGTTCCTGTTCAGGAGGAACATCGAGGGACTGGTCGTCAAGGCTGATGCGCTTGGATCTCTGGAGGCCCTAGTCGCCGAACTGGAGAAGGGCAACATCAAGGTCAGGGCTGCAGACATAGGCCCGGTTTCGAGGAAGGACGTCGTGGAAGCCTCAACCGCATCCACTGACGTGACTCATCGCGCTGTGGTCGCGTTCAACGTCAAGGTCTCCCAAGAAGCAGAGGTCTGCGCGAGGGATTTGGGGGTCAAGCTCTTCACCGGAGACATCATATACGGCCTGACCGAGGAGTACACCCTCTGGAAGGACGAATACGAGAAATCGACAGATCAGGAAAAGTTCTCGATGCTCCAAACGCCAGCACTCTTGACGGTGCTGCCGGGTTTCGTGTTCAGGAGAAGCAAGCCGGCTATATTCGGCGTCAGGGTCGAGAAGGGACTGCTGAGGGGCGGATCCATGCTGATGGATTCCCAGGGTGAGCAGGTCGGACAGGTCCAGTCGATGAGGCTCAAGGACGAGGCCGCCAAAGAAGCCAACGTGGGCGATGAGATCTCGGTGTCCGTTCCTGAAGCTGTGGTGGGCAGGAACGTTCGCGAGGGTCAGAAGCTCTACGTAGATGTTCCCTCCTTGGACGCGTACGAGCTGAAGACCTCGTTGTCTTCGCTCACGACCCCGGAACTGTTGCAGGCGCTGGAGGAGACCGCATCGATAAAGCGAAAGAAGGAGCCATACTGGGGTTACTGGGGAGAGACCAAGCGGGAAGCGTAGGGTTTTTAACTTCCCTGCCCTGCACGACGAGAGCTGTTTGTCTCCGAGGATAAAGATCGACATAGCGGACAAGAAGGCCGGAAAGGCCGAGACCCTGACGCTCGAGGGCAATGATGCCGCTCGGTTCGTCGGGATGAAGATAGGCGACGTGATGGACGGTTCCCTCATAGGAAAGAAGGGGCAGAAGTTCAAGATAACGGGAGGGAGCGACACGTCTGGATTTCCGATGTTCACAGGCGTTCACGGAGCTGCTCAGAAGAGGGTTATCCTGACTAAGGGGAGGGGCGCGAGAAGGGCCAAGAAGGGGGAGCTTCTCCGGGTGACCATGAGGGGGGAAACTATATCAGACGAGACGGCCCAACTGAATGTCGTAAGCACAGAGTGAGATGAGTAAGGCAAAGGACGGCTTGAGAAAACCCGAGATCAACGTAGGCACAATAGGGCACGTAGACCACGGCAAAACGACCCTCGTCAGGGCGATCACCGGCGTCTTCACGAGCAGGCACAGCAAAGAACTTGCCAGGAACATCACGATAAAACTGGGATACGCGTCCGCAGGCATCTACCGCTGCAAGACCTGCGAGTCTCCCTACGTCTACTTCACCAAGCCGACCTGCCCGAGCGGCCACAAGTGCGAGTACGTTAGGAGCGTCTCATTCGTGGATGCTCCAGGTCACGAGGTGCTGATGACGACCATGTTGAGCGGAGCCGCTGTCATAGACGCTGCGCTGCTCGTGATCGCGGCGGACGAACCGTGCCCTCAGCCTCAAACCAGAGAGCACCTGTACGCTGCGAAGGTGCTCGGGCTGAAGAAGATGATAGTCGTGCAGAACAAGATCGACATGGTCGGAAGGGAGAGGGCGCTAGAGAGCTATCAGGAGATCAAGAGCTTCATGAATGAGGCGGGCTACTCAGATGTCCCGATAGTCCCGATCTCAGCCCAGAGGATGCTCAATATAGATGCGCTCCTCTACGAGATGGAGCAGAGCTTCCCGACCCCGGTCAGGGAGGCAAATGCGCCACTCAAGATGCCTATAATCAGGTCCTTCGACATCAACAGGCCGGGCACCCTCTTGAGCGATATCAAGGGGGGAGTGGTCGGAGGATCAATACTGCAGGGCAAGATCAAGGTTGGTGACAAGATCCTGATCAGCCCAGGCCTCCTGACTGGCTCCGCTGGCAACTTCACGAACATCGAACTCCGCAGCAAGGCCCTGTCCCTGATGTTTGACGGCACGTCGGTGAACGAGGCAGACTCGGGTGGTCTTGTGGCGGTCGGCACGGGCCTTGACCCGTCTCTCACAAAGGACGATAGGCTCTCGGGTTGCACTCTCACTAAGGCGGACTCCCCGCCGACAGTTGTGAAGGAGATGAAACTCGAGCTCAGCATCTTTGACAGGCTCCTCGGATCCCCCGATCTTCAAGAGGTGAAACCGGTGTCAATTGGCGAGCAATTGAGCTTGAACGTCGGGGTCGGACTGACCAGAGGGACCGTGGCCTCGAAGAAGGGCAGCACGGTCGAAATCAAGCTCGTGGCCCCAGTGGTCGCCGAGTGGGGCCAAAGGGTCACTGTCAGCAGGCAGATAGATAGGAGATGGAGACTGATAGGACACGGCATAGTGGCGTGACCGGACCCAGGGTCAACATCCTGATCATCCTTGACACCAGCGCGCTCATCTACCCGTTCCAGACCGGCGTGGACTTCGTCCGGGGGATCGAGGAGTCCTTCACTGCGCAGTTCACGCTGTCGGTCGCGGAGGGAACCCTGAATGAGCTCAAACGGCTGAAAGAAAGGGGGAGCCCCTCCCTCTCCAT
>Ga0172366_10000215_pt1 | contig 37817 bp, 40 predicted proteins | sample LakKivSesite69cm_FD_114533 | JGI IMG/M metagenome (GOLD analysis project Ga0172366, IMG submission 114533) | Sediment microbial communities from Lake Kivu, Rwanda - Sediment site 69cm | ecosystem: Environmental > Aquatic > Freshwater > Lake > Sediment | place: Rwanda: Western Province, Lake...
ACATTCAAGAGTTCCTTAAGATGCTCCTGCTTGACCCACACGATTTCTCGGAAAAGCTCTTTGTCGAATCCGGTTATCGCTTTCAGTTGTTCGGCAACTGCTTCGTTTTTCACGCTAGATATCAATTCTTCACCCGCGAAAAGCTTCAGCTCATCAAAATCTTGGCTTATGCCTTTTCCACGCCTTTTCAGGGCACGGGATATTTTGTAAGTTTTCCCGTTCTGGACAAATTGAACAGTGATTTTCCCAGTGACTGTGCCTTCACGAAGCAAATAGTCGAAGCTTCTGCCAACAGGGTCTCCGAACAACGCGAAATCTATAGAGTAAAGTACGCTGGATTTTCCGCAACCCAAGCCGCCGACGAGGCAGTTGAAACCTCTTGAAAAAGGCACTGTTGATTTCACGTGCGAACGGATATTTTCCAGTTGTACAATTTCAATCCTCATCGCACAAGCTCCTCTATTGTTTCTTTCACTTTCTGCTCCTGCTTCTTAGATAACGGTTCAATCAGGCTGACTGCTATGCGGGCTATTTTTTCGGCCTCTTCATGACTGTGACGTTCAGAAAAAATCTGCAAGAAGTATTCGAAAGCCTTCGTTTTCAAATCTTTGATTTCGCTTTCGAAGATTGAACGAACAATTTCCTCTGAAACTTCACTTTCACGCAACGAAACAACAGGATGTACGAGTAGGGCCCTTTCAGCAACCGCTCTTATTCGGGCTACGTCTACTTCTGCACGGCTGGCCTCGGCAGGCAGGACACCTTTTAAGAGTGGAATAATGATAACGCCGTCTTCATCTGCTCCCTTTACCATTTGAATAGCTTGCTCAGTAATTTTGGAGGGAGTAATGCCTGTGAAATCTTGCTCAATAACAACAAATTTTCGGCAATTCTCTAATTCTACAAATTCTAGGTGAACTGCTCCTTTTTCGTCCACTTTAACGTGGTAGAAGCCTTTTTTGATTTTGGCTTCAAGGTAATCTGCAGTCTCAGTGCACCCACTGTAAACCAGTAGCCCTGTTTTAAATTTCTCTTTGTAGGGTTTGTGCACATGTCCAGCGGCGTAATAGTGGAAACCCTCAGGTATCAGCTCAGGTGGAGCTTCAGCCTCAATGTATGGAGGTTTAACGGTTGGAAGGTCCAAAGCCATGTGGAAAACGAAGATATTGAACAGTGCAGGATCAGGTGTCGGTTTGTTTTGATCCATGAATGCAGGGAGCGACTCCTCAGTCTTATGTCTCGTCCTGTAGTTAGGCACTCCATACACGTAGCAGCAGTCCTGCTTCCGCCAGCATGCACCTTCGCGCTTTGGCAGATGATAAATCAGCCCTGCACTATCTAGAGGATTCAGAATAGTACCTGTTATAGCGTTCGGTGCTGAATCATGTGAACCATCAACTGTTAAGACGGGAATACCTGCTTCCCTCAGTCGGCCGAAGTTCTTGATTGCGTTTTCTAACGTGGCATTCGACGGCCTTGCTTGGTGGAACAAGTCTCCAGCGATGATAATGAAATCCGGTTTGAACTCAATGGTCTTGTCGACTAGCTCTTGAAAGGCTCGGTCAAAGTCTTCCCGTCTGGCTTCCAAGCCGTATTGGGAATAGCCTAAGTGCAGATCTGCAGCATGAACAAAACTGAAAGCCTTCAAACCTTATGTGCCTCCTTTCCACCGTGGATTGTCAACGCTAGATTATGCTTGTTATCGTTCGTTTTAAGGCTTTAGCACCTGATAAACGCATGTTTCATTGGCTAGAACTTGAGGGGAAACATATAAACGATCAGGTAACCGCATCTTAATCGTAACAAGGCGTGCAGACATGAAATGTCAAAAATGTGGGAAAGACACTTTTCTGCCTTTCAGATGCCAATATTGCGGGGGCTATTTCTGTGATGACCATCGGCTGCCCGAAAACCACGAATGCCCACAGATGGAACAGGCACGCTTGCCCAAAGAGGAAACGCGGCCATTGGTTGTCCAGAAACAAGGATCGTACGAATACACTTTTACCTATCCCTCCATTAGACCAGCAAGAAGTCAGTTCTACTTTAGTAGCAAAGAAATCAAACATTTAGCGATAGCCGCATTGCTTGTCATTGGTGTAGGACTGTCCCTGCTGGGATTTTCGAGTTTTGTTTATAGTGATTACTTGGCCTTGGTGCTGTTCATAACAATGTTTACAACATCTTTCCTTGGACATGAGATAGCTCACAAAATAATTGCACAAAGACATGGACTGTGGGCAGAGTTTAGACTAATATTGGTCGGCGCGCTATTGACCTTACTTTCTGTGATCTCTCCTCTTTTCAAGGTCATAGCCCCAGGCGCGGTCATGGTGTCTGGATCTGCTGACAGGAGAACGATGGGAAAAACATCCATTGCAGGCCCAGCTATAAACATAGCTTTGGGAACGACGTTCTTGGCGGCTGCGTTTCTTTTCATACAATATAATCCGATATTTGCACCTATTGCCTACTTTAATGCCTGGATAGCTCTTTTCAACCTCATTCCTTTTGGAATACTTGACGGGTTCAAAGTTTTTACTTGGGACAAGAAGATTTGGACATTGGCCTTCACAACGAGTGTAGCCCTTGCAATAGTTTCTTATCAGCGTCTATGATGAAACGCATATAGGAAAACATATATTCCAACAGAGTGGAAACACTAGATGCTGGTAGGAGCTTTTCGGTTGGTCTTGAATGGTTAACCGAGATAGGCACGAAATTACAATCGAAATATTGAAGAACACAGTTTCTGGAAAGAAAAAGACAGAGATCATTAGAGATGTTGGCCTGTCATACCTGCAATCAAAGCAGTATCTAGGCGAATTGCTGCGAAAAAATCTGCTGAAAACTGACGAGAAACACATTTTTAAGACGACCGAAAAAGGATTGGAATTTCTGGAAAAATGCAAAGAATGCCCATTATTCAAATGGGACAAAGGAAAAGATAAAAATCGTCTAAATGATTAAAGAAGTTCTATGGTAACATGAACTTCTTCTGGGACACGAATCCGCATAATACGCCGCATAACACGCTCTTCAGCGTCAATATCAATGAGGCGCTTATGAATACGCATCTCCCATCTGTCCCATGTCGCAGTTCCTTCACCACATGGCGACTTCAAAACCGGAACCTTTAGCCGCTTGGTGGGCAATGGAACCGGACCGTTGATTTTGACTCCAGTTTTCTGGGCGATGACCTTCAGTTCTTCACATACTTCCTCCAGTTTTTTGTAATCTGTACTTGTTAAGCGTATTCGTGCTTTTCTAACCATCGCCCATCACCCCTAAAGTTTCTGACTCTAGACAGATTTATCGGGTATTTACCTTAGACAATTAGCCGTAGATAAAAACTTATCGAAACAAATAGTAGTGGCAGCTACAACATAAGGGAGGATAAGATGTGCCCAACAGAAAGTTGAAAGTTAAAGGGATACTACTAGACTTGGACGACACAATAGTGGACTCAAGAGACGCGTATCGGGAAGCAGCAAGAACTGCTTTTGCAGCAATGGGACAAGAAGCATTTGACATCAAACTAGTGACGGAAATTCCTAAGAGGCTTGAACAGGACATTCCAATAGACGACTTGGTTACAGAGATTGATGTAAAGAAATTTTTGGTCGTATACCTCAAGGCATATTATCAAGCTACAGCTGTGAAAACAAAACCTTTCCCGAATGTTGAGGAGACGCTTAGAAGACTTTCTGAAAAAGCAAGGTTGGCATTAACCACTAGACGCAACGTTCCTAAAAAGGAAGTAATGGAGGAATTGGCAAAGTTCGGCTTAGCAGGATATTTTCACAATGTAGTAACATCGCTGGATACTCAAAACCCGAAACCTTCTCCAGAGGCACTAATAAAGTGTTCAAGACAGTTGCAAGTGAAAATTTTTGAATGCCTAGTTGTCGGAGATTCTGTTGTTGATATAAGAGCTGGAAAGAATGCTGGAGCCAAAACGGTTGGGGTTTTGTCTGGGATTTTCTCTCGCGAAGAACTAGAGAGGGAAAATCCGGATTTGATTTTGGAAAATATCAATAAACTCCCGGAATTTCTCGAATAGCTTCTGAAATTGGCTTTTAGAATATTTCTAGAAAGGTAATATAGCTTAAAACTCTTGAAAAGAGTTATAGAAGCAACTACGAATAAAGTTTAATAAAAGCGCGAAGGTCTAGATTAGGTTGGAGAAGGCTTCGAGACGGGATACCTATGAACTTCATTGAGATATTGCTGTCGGAGAAACTTAAGGATAAAAATCCATTGTTGAATATCTTGGGTTCAGACCGCAAGGTGCTCCAGATAGCCTGCCAAGACTTAACGAATTATCTTAAAGTTCATTGGGATCTTGTCGGAAAGGAAGCAAATGAATGTGAAGTTGTGGAAAAACTTGAGAAGTTCTTTAATGAAAGTCCAAACGAGCTGTCAGAGTTTCTGGAAGTTTGGACCGGAATTTGGCTTAGAAAATGGAAAGAACGAGTAAAACTATTGATCGGCAACGAGAATTCCAAGAGATGGAACCGTGTTACAAAGATTCTCAACAATGCCGAACCAATGTGGGGAACCCTTTCGAATCGTCAAGAAATGGAAGATCTAATTGCATCCACGCTTATCAAAAACGGGGAAATCTGTGGCACATCGATTCTAGCGGAAAACCTATTGAAAATGGAGCTGGGCGAGGAAAAGGAAGAATACTCAAACGATGAAGAACAAGTATTGAATGTTGTTAATAACACCTTGAGAAAAGCAAGAGAACTAACCCAAAGCAGCGGCCCGTTAATCTTCGTCAAGGTTGACAAGGCTTACTATCAATCGCAATAATGAGCTAGACAATCCTCTCAACGTGTCCTTTCCCTTTGAAGGGTTTTAGTTCGCCAAGAATAGGTCTTCGTGACTGAGGTTCCACCATAACCGCAGGCTGCGCACCGCTTTTTTGTTACGTTATATGACCTTCTTCCACATCTCCTGCATCGGATGTGAACCGTTTTTCCAGCACGTTTGCCAAATGAGGGTGTTCCCTTTCCCAATGATGTCACCTTGGAGGCGGTGAGATGAGAACTACATTGTCTCCGCGGACAATTATTAATCCTAGTTTCCTAACGTTTTCTGAAGTAGTGGTGTCTTCTGTTTCTTCCAGAACCAAGTTTAGATGCTGATCAAACCCCTTGAGTCTTCCACGCAGGCTTTTTCCACCCTTCAGTCTTACGAGCACAATTTTTCCAAGGTTTTGCTCAAGGATTTCAGTTGTCATTTCGCTCATTTTTTCACCCTCGACCTATAGTGTCATGCCTTTTATACTTAAACCTTATACATTTAAACCTTATCTAAGAGAGAAGCAGAATGCCTGAAAGATACAGACGGCATTTCTTGAAAGCAAAAGAATCAAAAGACCTTCTAAACAAAGCCTCAGAGAGATTCAAAGTCAATTTAGAGCAGATCTTCAAAGCTAAAGCCAAAGTTGAAGTAGTTGAAACAGAATTCGCTGAAATCTTTCTCATAAACCGGAAGCCAGTAATGGTTAAGACTGAAGAGAATTTTTACCCAACATTAACCTTCAAGGAATTTTTCGACCTAACAGCCAAAGTCGTTGTTGACATGGGAGCAGTTCCATACGTTTGCAAGGGTGCAAACATCATGGCACCCGGGATCAGGCGTTTTGAAGGAGAATTCAGGAAAGGGGATTTCATCTTTGTTATCGACGAGAAACATGGCAAACCGATAGCATTGGGTGAAATCGTATACAATTCAGAAGAGGCAAAAAATGTCAAGCAAGGCATTGTTGTTACGAACGTGCATTTCGTTGGGGACAAGATATGGAATTTAATCAAGGAACTCAGCGCATCAGCTTAATGAAGGCTAAATCTAAATCCTAGATTCATAAAACACTTTAATAGTTCAATCCATATTATCAATTCAGATGGGGAATTAAGAAAAAACTTAAACTCTTGAAAGTAAATAACAGTCTAAGAGAGGAGAAGCTTGCCAGGATTAAGTGGTATACTCCGCAAGTCCAAGAAGAACGAGAAGAAAGTTGAAGCTAAAGTTGCTTCTGGCAAGACTTATTTGAAAGCCATGCCTCTCCGTGACTTGTCGAACTTGGACGCTGTAAAGGCTGAAGTGAAATCCGGGAACATCCTGATTCTGAGAATAACTCCCCTTGCAAACAAAAGCATTGATGATGTTAAACGTGCAGTGAACGAGTTATCCGAGTTCGCGGAATCCGTGGGCGGAGACATAGCAAGGCTGGGTGAAGAACGAGTAGTCATCTGTCCTCCGAACGTGAAAATCTGGCGGGAAAAAGCATCAGTCTCAAATGAGCCTCTACCTACAGCAGCCTAAAAGTTTCCATCACTGCCGGAACAAGAGTCAGGACTTCACATCTTCTTTCAATGAAGTTGGCCATGCTTAGACACTTTGCCCTTTCACCGTGGCACACAACGACTCTTTCAGGCTTTGGCTGCAAATGCGTTATGTAATTGAATATCTGCCGCCTATCGGAGTGACCTGAGAAGCCTTCAATCGATTCCGTGCGCAACCTAACCTTCACCACGTCCATCTTACCTTCAGAAGTCATCAAGGCAACTTCATTCAAACCCTTCTGAACCCTTCTTCCCATCGTGCCTTCAATCTGATAGCTTACAAAAATTATTGTGCTATTCTCGTTATCCGCTAAGCTTTTGAAGTACTCTATCACTGGCCCACCTTCAAGCATACCAGAAGTAGCCATGACAATGCAAGGCTCGCCCTCAACTATTTCCTGCCTAACACTCGGATGCTCCACAACAGTGAAGTAGTCTGATTGGAAAGGATTAACTCCGTCGTGGAGGATGCTGTTGCGAACCTCTCTGCCCAAATACTCTGGGTAAGCCGTGTGAATCGCTGTGGCCTCTGAAATCATGCCCTCTATAAATACAGGAGCCTCCTTCATCAATCCGCGCCGCATGTAACCGTCGAGAACAAGCATTATCTCCTGTGCCCTGCCAACGGCTGGAACAGGGATCAGAACCTTGCCCTTACGTTCCAAGGTTTCATTTACAACGGCTGTTAACCGTTCTTCAGCTTCAACTCTTGAAGGCATAATGTCATCTGGACCGCCGTAGGTGCTTTCCGTTATTACTGTTTCAACCCTTGGAAACTCGGTCGTCGCCGCTTCCAAAAGCATGGTTCTTGAATACTTGTAATCCCCAGTGTAGACAACGTTGTGTAAGCCTTCGCCTATGTGGAGGTGAACCATGGAGGAGCCTAGGATGTGCCCAGCGTTATGCAGGGTTAAACGAACGTCTGGAGCTATGTCGGTGACGACGCCGTAGCGTAGAGGAAGCGTGTGTAAAACGCATTCACGAACATCTTTCTGATCATAATATGGGGTTACACCTTGCTTGCTTGCCACATCCAAATAATCCAGTTGTAGCAAGGTCATCATGTTTGAAGTTGGTGCCGAACAGTAAACCGGACCGTCATAACCGTACTTGTAAAGAAAAGGCAATAAACCGCAATGGTCAAGGTGAGCGTGACTTATGATGACAGCGTCTAGAGATTCAAGTTCAAAAGCCGGATTGTCAAGCCTAGGAAAAGCCTCAAAAGGCCTTGAAGAACCTGGGTTAACACCGCAGTCCAATAGCACGTTGCTCTCCCGGGTTTGAACAAGAAGCGCAGACCTTCCAACTTCTTGAACCCCTCCTAGCGCCGTGATCCTAACGTCCCCAACTTCGAAGGCCTTAGGCCTGAAAATCCTTTCGCCTATCGTGCGCAGTATCCGTTCCCTCTCTTTGCTTTCCGAGTGGAGATAATGGCGCATGTGAGTTACTATCTTGGACTTCAACGGGGGGCTTCTCAAAACATGTGGACGCCACTTAGTCCTTCTGATGATCTCCTGCAGAACTGCGCCGCTCTTTCCGATGACAAGTCCAGGCTTTTTGGCATCAATGATTATCTCGCCTAAGCTTGGATCAAAATTTATGTCAGTCACTTCTGCTTCAGGCGAAATTATCTCCCTTGCTACCCTTTCAGCCTCTGTTTCCTGAACCCTCACTGAGGGATCAGAACGGATGACTATCCGCTTTCTTATGATGTTGACTATGCTGGCGACGACACTGCTCTGTTCAACGAGCACCTCAGGCCTCTTAGTATATACGGCCAGGGTTGAACCTTCATACTCTATTCTCGTCACTTCAGCTTCTTTCGGAACGTGCTGAAGAATGTACTGGCTGATCTCTATCTTTTCTCTGTCAGAGTTTTGCGGCACGATTCATGCTTCCTCAATCTGTCAGAAGCTGCTTCTTCTCCTTTTCAGTCAGATCCCGATAACCTTTCTCATCTATTACTGCAACATTAAAACTGTCTCCGCTCGCTGAATCACGTTTCATGGCAGCGTTAACAGCCTTGACAATCACCGGCAACATCTCCCTCACAGACGCGCCCTCCTGATACTTGTCTTCCAATATGCCGTAAGCAACTGGTGAACCAGAACCAGTAGAAACGTATTTTTCCTCTGTCAAACTGCCAAACGGGTCTACTGAGAACACATGCGATCCAGTGTCATCTATTCCACCTACAAGAACCTGCGCTAGCAAAGGCACATACCTAGCTGAGAACAGAAGATTTGACAGAAGCCTTGCAGCCGAACTCACGGGCAAAGGTCTGCCTACGTTTATCCTGTAAAGATGCGCATTTGTCGTCAGTATATCAACAGCTCTTTGAGCGTCGGCAACACTGCCCGCAATGGTCATGGCCAAGTGATCATCTATCTGGTACACCTTTTTGCCATGCTTATGAGCCACATAGAAACCCATAGTCACACGAGTATCCGAAGCCAATATCACTCCGTCTTTACACACGACGCCGACCGTCGTCGTTCCTTTCAACGCTAATCGATTTACTACATCATTATTATTTGCCATTTTCAGATCTCTCCCAAAACCTAAACGCATCACTGAAATACTTCGCAAGGAAGTAGCATCATGTAATCATAACCAAGGCATTAATTAATATTACGCTTCAGAAATTCAAAACAAGAACAACAACCAACCTGAAGGCTTCAACCAGAACATCCATGTACAACCAATCTGACAGATCAAGAAAAATCATGGATTCAACAATCAAATCAACATCAAGAACAATTTAAACACTCGATCGATCTATACTACTGTACTCGTCGATCTATGAATAAGAGCTCCAAATTGTCCAGACAATAACTTTTCCAATTGTCCAGACAAATCAGCACCGACTCCGTTAGCCCTGTCTTCAGCATCGTTTAACATCCATAATCCCGACTATCGCCAGCTGAATAGTACCGATTATACTACAAATACTCAAAGCAGCACATTCACTCAGCTAGTCACGCAACTTTTTCACCATTGCAGATCCGTAGCTCACACGCCATATGCGATTGGTCAGCAAAACATGGACATATTTATTAAGGTTTAAACATAAATCGCTATAAAAACAGAACACAAAAATTAGCAGTGATTATTGTTGCCTCTGAAACATCATCGAATGCAGCTTCCAAGGGAAGTAATCGTTGGGCACGGAGCAATTGAACGTGTTGCTGAAGTCTCCCGACGATTAGGATTCACAGAGTCCGCACTCATAATTGCAGGCTCAAAAACTTACGACATTGCTGGAAAAAGGGTTAAAGAGCTTCTTGAAGAGAAAGAAAGAATGACAGTGAATACTTTCCTCGTTAAAACCGCCACGGTTAAAGATGTTGAAGAAGTTGAAGAGAAGATAAGGGCTTTGAAGCCGCAAATCGTGTTCGGAGTAGGCGGTGGAACAAAAATAGATGTTGCAAAATGCAGCTCAGCCCGTCAGGAAATCCCGTTCATAAGCGTTCCAACAACAGCCTCGCATGACGGAATTGCAAGCCCAGTGTCCTCTATCAAAGGCTTCGAAAAACCATATTCAGTCGTGGCTCAAGCGCCTTTAGCCATCATAGCAGACACAAACATCATAATGCAAGCTCCTTGGCGATTCACCGTGAGCGGATGCGAAGACGTAATCGCAAAATTCACCGCCATCAAAGACTGGAAGCTGGCGCACGAAGACAAAAATGAATATTACGGAGGATATGCTGCAAGCCTAGCTTTGATGAGCGCTAAACACGTCATGCAAAACGTTCAACTGATAAAAAGCGAAAACGAGGAGGGATTACGAGTGCTCATAGAGGCGCTAATAAGCTGCGGAGTATCCATGAGCATCGCCGGAAGCAGCCGCCCATGCAGCGGTTCAGAACACCTTTTCAGCCACGCACTTGACGTGGTCAAACCTAACCATGCCATGCACGGTGAACAATGCGGTGTCGGAACGATAATGATGGCCTATCTACACGGAGCTGACTGGAAACGCATAAGAGATGCGCTGAAGAAGCTAGGAGCACCAACTAACGCCCATGAACTTGATGTAGAAAAACAAGATGTGTTAAGAGCGTTGGAAATGGCCGCAACCATAAGACCTGAAAGATACACAATACTAAACAAGCTTAACCTGCGCTCTGAAGCTTACGAACACCTCGCAAAGGTAACAGAAGTCATCTAGAGAAGAATCCGTCAATTGAGTTCAAGAATCTTATTGAATAAGCTATGGTTAACAGGCTATGCAACGCTAGGTCTTTGCTTCCGCTTGCTCCACCGGCTTCGCTTCCTTTTCCACCTTAGCTTCCTTCTCCGGCTCAACCTCAATTTTCTTTTCAGCTTTAAAGGTTTCAGTGAATTTTACAGTAGTTATTTCTTGGAAGAATTTTTGCACGTCCAGTGCTATGCCTCTTTTCGCCACTTGGATTCCCTCTAAGTAGAAGGCTTCCTCAGGCATTTCAATGTTGACAGTTTTTCCTTTAACCGAAAATTCAAATTTACTTTCATCAACAGCAGGTATTCTGCGATGAATGAGCGCCGGTATCTTCTCTTCATTCGTCTCAAGCTTCTTCTTCACCGTAACCTCATAAACCAGAGTCTTGCCTGCTAACGGAGGGTTAAAATCCAGTAGAACACGACCGGCACCAACGGCTCGAACCGTAGCCATTTTGCCGCCGTATTCAACGCGCATCCCAAGGCTCGGAGTGATTTCTTTAGCAAGCAACTGTCTTAAAGGAACACGCTTAACTTTTTCGGGGTCCCTATCTCCAAAAGCTTTGTCCGGCGTTATTTCAACGACAGCCGGCTTTGCAACCTCCATCGTTGTTAAGCTCTCATCTAACGTCTTAATGACCCATCCTTCGCCTATCACTACCAGTTTGGATTCGTAAATGTCGCCTTCCTTGTACAAGTGCTCCTTCTTTGCGACATCTTCATTGGTTGTATCGAAAACCTCGCTTGTCTCCTTTACTCTGGCAACGTAGTCTATTAGTATGAAGTCGCCTTTCTGCAGACTCATAACACATCATCTTTCAAGGCAGTAAGTTTTGAACCTTAATAAAAGCTTTCTCTTAAGAATTCTTTTATCAACTTCCCATGGGCTAACCCCAGCAAACCAAATAAACTCAAGCTCAATAACCGATCAAGTGTAGCCGTTCATAAACCAAGTTGATGTAAAATGCGCCAAGAATCAGGCTTGAACAAACGAAAAAGCGCCTACAGGGCCATCCTGCTCCTTGGAATCGTAAGCCTGATGGGCGATACGGTCTATGAAGGTTCAAGAGGGATACTTCCCAGCTACCTCGACATTCTAGGAGCCTCAGCCTTGATTGCCGGATTGGTCGGCGGATTGGATATTTTGGCCAACGTTTTCAGACTGATCAGCGGTTTCCTTGCAGACAAAACCAACGCCTACTGGCCTCTCATATTCCTAGGTTACGCCTTAATCGCATCGATCCCGTTGCTGGGAGTATTTACAGGTCTAGGAACTATCGTGCTCTTAGTCGCTCTTGAAAGGCTTGGAAAGGCCATAAGGGCACCAGCCAGAGACACAGTGTTATCTGTCATAGGCAAAGACGTAGGAGCAGGCAGAGCCTTCGGCATCCATGAACTCCTAGATCAAGTAGGCGCCGTCGCCGGACCACTTCTCGTAGCCGCCGTGATGTTTTACGCAAAAAACAATTATGGCTACACATTTAGCATGCTAATCATACCGTTTCTCATTCTTCTAGTGGCTTTGGCCTACACCTATAATAGAATAGGCTCTAAGGCAATTGTCGAACCACGGAAAGCTGAAGAGAAAAAAGCGAAACTAGGAAGACCCTTTTACGTTTACGCGTTAGCTGTTTTGCTGAATACAGCCGGGGTTACACAGGCTACACTTATACTTTTCAAAGCTTCAACAATTCTATCTATCCAAGAGCAGTGGGTTGTGCCGCTAATCTACTTGCTTATTCAGGGTGTTGATGCGCCCGCGGCTTTGGTCTCCGGGTACGCATACGACAAGTTTGGAATAACAGTTTTAGTCATGCCATTTCTGCTTTCATTCTTTCCACCAATACTTACAATATTCGGCACCGACCTCTCCGCAATAGTAATGGCTTCCATTATCTTCGGTTTAGTACTTGGAATGCAAGAGTCGATTTACCGAGCAGCAGTTTCAGACCTGACACCACTGTCTTCAAGGGGCACAGCGTACGGAATATTCAATATGTCCTATGGCGTCGGTTTATTCATGAGCGGCGCAATCTACGGTTCATTGATGAATTATAGACTGCCTTCATCGTGGTAGTATTCTACGTTCTTATAATGCAAGTAGCGGCAACAGTCTCTTTGCTCAACGCCCGTTCAAAACTGAAGAGCAAAAGCCAAGGTGAAATGCGTCTGTAAGAATTAGTCATGTTAATGGTGAAAGAATTTATGAAAATCATTGGTAGATCATTTAGGAAGTAAAGGTGTAGCAGGCTGTGGATATGCAACAGGCTCCTGAATGGCTAAACCAGCAGACCCCGTTAGGACTGACGTTGACACAGATCCTATCCATAACCATCATAGCCATCATAGCCTTCCTTCTGGAAAGAATGACAACAAGATATCTGAGAAGATTCGCCAAGCGTGCAGGCTTGGAGCGAAGCGTGTCAAACAATTTGATTCTAACGTTTCGAATCTTGATCCTCATCGGGTCTGTAGTGTCTGTAATTAGAGTGGGCGGATTGGATACCCAATGGTTTGTGGCGTTTTCTGCTCTCGGAGGCGCTGCTGTAGGCTTTGCGTCCACCCAAACCATCGGGAACTTCATTGCAGGACTCTATTTACTTGCAACAAGACCATTCAAAGTTGGGGACTATGTCCGTTTGGGAACTATTGAAGGGATTGTGCAGGAAATCACAATAAACTACACGAAGATTCTAACAATTGGAAAAAATGTCGTTTCAGTCATCAACCTTCAGATCCTGCAGAGAGACATAACCAACTACCTGTACGAAACTGAGGAGGCCACTAATCTTTATTGTTATACCTTTGAAATGGGCTTTGACCACGGTGTTTCCACAGAAAAGACTGCAGAGATATTCAACCAGGTCTTCGAGCGATACAGGCACATGCTTCCGAAAAAGCCCAGCTACATGTTGACCCGATCAGGGGCGTTTGAAAGAGTTTACATGGTTTATCTCTATGTGCGGAAACCTGAAGAAATTTTTGATTTGAGACCGCGAATTGGTGAAGAAGTCTTCAACTGCTGGGACAAAGAGAGATCAAAAGAAAAGCCATGAACTCTCTTCCTTCATTCTTTCAACTTAAATAAGAAGAAACCAAGCACAATTTCACACACCGTTGCGAGTGATTGGATGTGAGCACAACAAACAAAGAAAAACCGAACCCTAATAAACAAGAGAAAGGTGCAGTCAAGAAGAAAAGTGTTTATACCACCCAGCCATGCAATGCCCAACGCCAAATGAAACTTGCATTTTCACAAGAAACGGAAGAATCTGAAATATGGTAGCATCCGAAACTACACAGTGTGCGCCTCAGTTAGGAATTTTTCGTCAAAGAACATTGAATAATAGAACTTACGCGCGGCAAATCTAAAATTGGGAGCTGTTATCCATAATTTACATATAGAAAATTATCCTATAAGATTCTTCCATAAGCAATCTGCAATTAGAAGCCTCTTGGTAAGTTTTGTACGTGAGGAGAATGGTAGAGGGGAGAAAGGGAGAAAGGAGAGCATTCCCCAAAATTATTTTTCTACCATCCTTCTCAATGTGACCAATTGGTTGCATTCACTTTTAAATTTTTCTGAGAATCTCTGATTTAATCTGCAACTTCTCCATACGAGGTCACAGAGTCTAGGGTGAATCTACGAATAGGTAAGATGGGAAGTTATGAGCCATTAACGATGGCTTGACAACTTCGCCGCTTCCACGTATTGAAGGAACAGTAGGTTATCTGTCTCTGCGAAATATTCCACATTGTGGCCGACTTTTTCATAGAGGCGCTTCATTATTTGAATCTCCAGAAGTTTAGCTCCATCTCCGAACATTTTTTCAATAGCGTTAGCGAACTCGTCAATTCTGTGCGGAATTGTGTGCTTCTCAATCTTGAAAGCCTTTTTCAGACTATAATAGACCGCCCGCTTGACCGATTCTCCCAGCGAAGACAGCTCTTCATCCACTGCTTCTAGCAGAAGCTCCTCGAAACAGCGTTTGCAGGGCGATGATTCTTCTAGGGTAGAAACTTCGCTGAGATCGCATTGCGCCTTGGCCTCTTCTATTGCGGGTAAACACACTCGATATATGTACCAGTTGGTTGTGAAAGCACGTTTCATCAACTTCACCTCTTCTTGTAGTTTTGTTGAACTGTTTTGTTGTTGTTCTTGCATACATATTGTATCGTATTACTTAATATACACTTTATTTCGCTGGGCGACATATATCGAAATTCGATATATGAATACGCAGGCGTACTAATATATGAAATCGGGAAAGGATTTAGATCACATGATACAAGAATTTTGTGAGAGGATAGAGTTAGATGAAGAGAGTCGTGGCTTACTGCGGAATAATATGTACTAATTGCCCAACTTTTAAAGCAACCAAGACGAACGATGATAATGAAAGGAGAAGAATTGCACAGCTGTGGACCCACCAGTATGGCAAAGACTTTAGAACAGAAGACATCAACTGTGATGGTTGTTTAAGCCGAGGCCAGAGAGTCTTCAGTTATTGCAACATTTGTGAAGTAAGGAAGTGTGCAAGGGAAAGAAATGTAGAAAACTGCGCTCACTGTGGAGACTATGTGTGTGAAAAACTTTCACATATTCTAAATGTATATGAACCAGCAAGAAAGGTCCTAGACAGAATACGAACATCAGAAGAAAAACATGATGCACGCTAAGTGGATTCAAGATGCTGCGTGTACCCACAGTTGAGAAGTGAAACTATCTTTTCATCTCTCTTGCCAGTTCTCAGAGTTTTGCAAATGATAAAATCTTTCAACCATCCAAACGTCATTGTCGCATGCACGTATGTATCTACAAAACATCAAACACGTATGTTAATACTATGGTCAGATACAATTCAATAGAAGATTCTTGCACAAATCATAAAAACTTGAAATAGAAGATAAGGTGGGCGATGAAACATGGAGAAACTGAGATCTACAGATTATAAGCTTTTGTTTGAGTTGATAAAGAATTCCCACAGAAGTGACAGGGAATTGGCAAGAGTTCTAAAAGTTTCACAGCCAACCGTGACTGGGATCAGAAACAAACTCGTAAAGGAGGGATTGATACAAGAGTTTACTATAATACCGAATCTCTCAAAACTGGGTTTTGAAATCATGGCAATTATCTGCGTCAAAGCTAGACCGAGTGAGGAGTTAACGGAAAAAGCAATAAAAGTGACGATGTCAAACCCGAATATCATATTTGCAGCTAGGGCAGATGGTATGGGAAAGAATGCCATGTTCATTTCTTTGCACAAGAATTACTCAGAGTATTCTAGTTTTATTGCGAACCTTATGATGGAACACGGAAAGGACGTAGAAGACTACGACACATTGCTTATCAGTATGAGAGGGTTGATTGTTAAACCTTTTTCTTTAAAATACATAGGAGACCTAGATGAAAAGTAGATTGTTACAGCTCACACCGTTCAATAATGATGCTCTTTCTGATTTTTCATGATGTCACCTCCATCTTGGCGTAATCGGAAGAATCGAAATCATACCTATTCTGATTGCACTTAGCCCATACAAGAGGGCAGAATAGGAACTTTTCCCTTCATTCATCAATGATCTCAGAAAATTGAAAATCACAACTTTGTTATCTTAGGCTTTCAAGATGAGCTGACATGCCACTTGCAGCAAGAACTAAATGTTCAAATGTATTATATGCCTCAATCATATTGCGGGCTGTATACTCCACATTCAATCCATCGATTCTTCTAATTATTGGCAGCAATTCTGCAACATCTGCGAAGTGGCTTATCAAAAAAGTTATTCTCATTTTGACTGGTTTCTTGGCTAAGAGTAGTTTGGCATCATCTTTAGACCTGACGACGGCTTTCCCAACGGCCTCTCTCAGTTCTTTCTCAATCTTTACCATGCTTGAACTTCTTGCTGAGACTCTGCTTAGAGAATGTTTCAAGACTACATTTTCAGCCCATGGCGCATACTGTTTAACATCATCCTGCAGAAGTTGAGCTTCACCAGCAACTAATACAACAGGCACCTTCAATTCTCCTGCTACATAGGCGTTTAAGAGAAATTCACTTGCCGCAATTCCATTCACTTCCACTTTATTGATGCTTCCTCCACTGTAAGTGTGATCAAATGAAGACTTTGGCGTTCCGAACTTGGCGTGATACCCAAGGAACAAAGCAACATCACATCCTTCTACCCCAGAAACCATGCTTACCGGCCGAAGGAAACCTCTGATAATCTCCACGTATTCAGGCAAATCATCGACCAAAACACTAACCATAGGCCCATGGCTATCTGCAATGACAACCTTTTCAAAACCATTTTTATTCAGCTCATCCGCAACTATTAACGTGACTTTGGTTGCAATTTTCCTTGCCTCATCATAAAGCGCACCCTTCAGGCTTAGATGACCTGGGGTAACAATATAGGGCATGCCCTCCAAGTCAACAGAAATAAACGCTTTCATAAATTTCACTCGCTATAGTTCTACGGCAAAAACATTAAAGGATTTCGATTTTCATATGGAACAAAGTATGAAGCGTAAAGAAATCTATAAGCGAAAACGTGTTAACTTCCTTTTCTTTCCTCAGCCAATTCTTCAAAAGTTTCGTTGATTGGTCTGACGGGATTCTTACGCTTCCTGAACATGGTTGATTTTGCTGTTTCACCGACGTACCAAGATCTTTCTCTGTCATAGTGAATGACTAGTATAAATCCAGCTGAAAGTATCGCGAAACCCACGATTGTCAAGATGAATCCTAGAGTAGCAGATTGGCTTAGAGGTTGCTGTATTATAAAAGGAAACAAGGTCGGTTCCCCGACTACGATAACCGTTACAAGCAAGCCTCCGATCAACAAGTTCATACCTAGAATCATCATTAAGAAGGCTAGGATCTCGTTGTGAGCATTCTGCTCTGCCTTTCTGTACAGCCATTCTTCGAAAGACAATCGCTACCACACTATGTTTAAAAGTCAAGTAAAACCATGTTCAACATTAGAAGTAAAGCTTATGATCTTGCAATCAAGATTTGAAATACAATTCTCCTAGAGGCTTGGTAGCGTGCTCGCTGTCTTTTTGGTGGCTAGGAAAAAAGCCATTCAATTCGAAACATGGACTGAAGTGTGCACTTATAGGAAATGCTTTGTGAACCCGCAACATGTTCAAACTGTGCTTACTGTAATGACTGCAAACGCAATAAGCTGCGAAGATTCCATAAATAATCACCCAAAGCAGAAAAGACACCGCAGGAAACAGGAAAACAACTCAAAGTAGATGCTACCCAGTACAAATCATAAGAAAGAGACAGAATATGGGATATGCGAGTTTCATTGGAAGTTTAGTTCGAAGGAGATCGGAACTTTTTCGCCCCATGATTGTCTTATTGGACATATTCTTTGTGCGATTTGAAAGACGGAATTGGTCTTTTTCCGTTCCCGCTCATCATCCTTCTCTAGTTTAACTTTCATGTTGAAATGTATGTTTGTGAAAATCAGTTTGTCGAGTCCTTCTGCATTCATCTTTACAGTTGCTTTGGTCTCAAGATTTTTGAGTTTCAAGTTGGAGTTTCTTGCAATTAAAAGAAACAGTGTATTAATGCATGAAGCCAAGGATGCAGCGAAAATTTCCTCTGGCACACAGTAGCCTTCCTTTCCACCAAACTCTGGGGGAGGACTGACCGTAGCAATATGTTTACCCTTTACTGTCAAATCGCATTCTGTCCCACTCTTCCAGTTAGCAACTCCCTCAAAAACGAATTCTGGCATAAAAATAAGTTTCACCTTTGTTTTTCTTAAATTTTTCCCTTTTTCATAGACTGAAGAGAACTAGGGTTAGTTACACCTAGGTCTTCTTTAGGAGCTGGTGAAAGATCGGGAAATAAAGGATTAAGAAGATAGGCTGAAGAGCTTAAGATTAAGAAATGAAGTAATTAGAGAATGATAGATGATGTAATATGGCTAAACATATAGGAATTATTGCCGTCAGTTTTGAAGGTGCTGCTCTCTGTTACCGTATAATATGCCAAGAAGCTATTGCTATTATGGGCGATTTAGCTCATCCTGAGGTAAGCATGCATAATCACTCTTTAAGTCGTTACATGGATTGCATCGAAAAAAATGACTGGGACGGTGTGGCAAATCTAATGGTGTCCTCCGCTAGAAAACTGGCTGCGGCAGGTGCAGACTTTGGGATATGCCCAGATAACACGGTTCACAGGGCTTTTGAAAAAGTCGCTAATCAGTCTCCTATACCGCTAATAAGTATTATAGAAACAGTGGCTGAAGAATGTCGATTTAGAGGATACAAGAAAGTGGGAGTTCTTGGCACTAAATATACTATGCAGGGACCAGTCTATAGAGATGCTTTATCAAAACTCGAGATTGAGATGGTAGTTCCCGACAAGAAGGATCAAGAGATGGTCAATTCAATTATCTTCAACGAACTGGTTCCAGAAAAAATAACAGTATCTGCGAGAAAAGGCCTGATAGGAGTTATTCAAAGATTAAAGGAAACAGGTTGCGATGCTGTTATCTTAGGTTGCACCGAAATCCCCCTCATTGTAAATTCAAAGAATTCACCTTTACCTATTATTGATTCAACACGTCTCCTTGCGCTGAAAGCACTTAAATGCTCACTTGGAAAGTCTCTCAGAGAGCCATAAATGGGAATGCACGGAACACAAGAAGAGGCGCACGCTAAGCATTGTCACAAAAGAAATCGAGATGGGAAATGGGAAATGAAGTAGGTGTGTGTGGAATTGCTGGTGAGAAATACCCTGAGTGGTTAGCGGCAAGTACCCAAATGTACACTCTCAGATTTAGATAGGTTGAATATGACAATTACGCATCTGAGAGCAAGGACAGAAGATTGCATACTTGAAAAGACAAAGAAGCAAGACGAGAGTTCGAGAGGTTACTTAATCAGGTTTTCATAGTAGCCCGCGATAGCTTCAAACACTCGTTCAAATTCTTTTGAAACCATCGTCTTGCAGGTAAATAATAATAGGAACGCTATCGAAAAGACGAGATTTCTATAGCATTTTCGCTATACAGGCGAGAGTTCGAAACAGCGCCCGTGAGTTCTATGTTGTCCTTATTTCTTCTACTCCAACGCCCCTCATCTTTTTGAGCAAAATCACATCTAGTATCATCAGCAACAACGACCATGCCACCAAGGAGGCCATAGCTAAACCTACATTGACAAGGATCTTCTCACCTTGAATGAGGAAGTTTCCTGTAGGCGGAATTTGACCTGAGAAATAGTAATAGCAAACCGATACTATGCAGTTGAAAGGCGAGAAGTATACGGCATTCTTGATGTCTACCCAGAGTGATGCGTACGCAGTGAAGGCAAGTATGAGCGGAAGGAAGGAAATGAAAGAGGCAGATTTGGGCGCCCTAAGGATGACGATTAGAAAGTCCAAGAAAAGAGACAGGGCATAGATGAATAGAGTACTTAGGAATATGCTGAACGACAAGCCAATCGTATCGACTGGCATGATGACAAGCCCAAATCGGGCGAAGAAAACGCCTGTGACAGAGATAAACATCACCGCAGAGATCGCCAACAGAGCGATAAGTGAAGATGCGAGATTCTCCAATAGAAAGCGAGAGGGAGAAAGCTTAGTGTATTTGGTGACATAACGGATAGATTTCGATGAGTACAGAAGTGACGAAGCAATGGTGACAGATGCTCCCGAAAGAGAAAGCATCAGCAGATTTCCATAGGCTGTAGCGGTGTAGATCCTTACGGCCTCTTCGACTTGCGGTATATAATTGCCGAAAATGTAGGCCCACATCAAAACCCAAAACTCAATGAAAAGTATAGACCAAAAGAGTATGTAAGGATTAGTCAAAAGAGATTTGGCATTCATCTGAAGATACCTAGTCACCTAGTCCCCCTCTGCGAGTTGATATATCCTATCAAGATTTTCAAGACTTGTAAGCAATGTGCCTTTGCCTTTTCCTCGAATGATATTCACTGTCTTGTCCGAAACACTCAACCGTAAAAGGGAATCAGCTTCATCTGCCAGTGATATTTCAGCGTTCAGAAGTTCTTCAACCAACAGTGGTCCATAGAGGACCCCTTCAAACATGAAAAACACTCCCCAGTTTCGAAGATTTTTCAGCAACCAAGTCTCATGTGTGTTTACGAGGATTACGCCATCATATTCACTCAGATGTTTGACCATCTTCCCCTTCTTAGCTGGATCAAGCTCCTCAAAAGGCTCGTCGAGGAGAACATGCCTAGCCTTCATTGCAAGTGCCAACGCAGTGCAAACGATCTTCGATTGCCCTGAGGAAAGCTCACTGAGCTTTCTCTTCCTCAAGAATTCTAGGGTGAGCCCAAGATCTTTAATCATGTTAAAAGCAAATTCGGGATCTCCATCAGACAAGTCTGTGTAGAGCCTAACAAGATCATAGACGTTTGATCCTAGAAGTGTATAGACCTCTTGAAAGTTGGTCGAAAGGACGCCTGCGGTGGCATAGAGATCTTCAATATTCTTTCCGTCAACCATGATTTCTCCTGATGCGATGTTTATCAAGGCACAGATCGCCCTGAAAAAAGTCGTTTTGCCTGACCCGTTAGGCCCTAGAATCAGAAACTTATTTTCGAAGGTTCCATTTACTCCTTTTAGGACAGGTTCTTGACTCCGTCCATAAGTAACATATAAGTCTCGACTCACAATCATTTTGAACACTCATCATGCTTCTTGCATGTTCCAAACTAATGCAAGAGGTGCGTATATCACCATTTCGGTTTACAGAAGTTTATGGATATAGTGCAGAAATAGAAAAATGAGATGCTGCAGGAGGCGTATTCAGTAGAATACGGATGCAAACCCCCATTCCCCGCACCTTCACTGAACCGAGAGTTTGAACGCTACCCTGACCTAGGGTTAATGGTAGCCCGGGAGAGATTCGAACTCTCGTCAGCGGGTCCAAAGCCCGCTATGCTTGTCCGCTACACCACCGGGCTCCTTGTCCACCGTGCTCTTGAAGATTCTTGTGGTAATTCTAGCCTCACCTAAAGAGTGACCAATAGGCTTGCTTTTGTCTGTTGTCCGCTTTGATGCCAGAGTTCTAGGTATTTCACTGCCCCTAATAAATTTTCTAAACTGAAACAAGTTACTAGGCGAGCCAAGATTTCTAACAAAAAACTCAGAAAAGTGTGTTCCTCTTGTGCAAGTTCAAATCTGACCATTCCATTCGAAACATTCGTCAGACATAGTTGACATGTCATAGTAGGCAATTTTAGTTGACAGTTCAAAAGATTTTTCCTTCGACCTGTCAAATCAGCAATGCCTTCTAAAGAATGAACATATCAACAAACAATAAGATTACAAAACATACGAGACCAGAAAACATTGTGCTTATAAAATGACATCTATGAACACTCTCACTCCTAGGCTAAAACATGATTTTTGATCAAAACTTTCCTGTCTTTCCGTATCCTAAGTATCATTTCTCGGGCTTTCTCCACCTCATGAGATGCAACAGTTTTGTCCATATCGCTTAGACCTAGAAACTTTACTATGTCCTCGTAGTTCTTGCGGTTTTTCTCTTCCAAGTTTTCTAAAGAATGTATCAATGTAGTATAGTCTATCTTGATTTTTTCAATTGAAGATTTGAACCAAGCATAGTTTTCAACAATGTCAAGTAGAATATACTTCAAATAATGCGATGCTTCAACAATCTTTTCAGAATCAATCAAAGAGGTTGCACGTATCAACGCGCCTTGCAGAAAAGCCGGATTCAGACAATAATTCAGCTTTGACCTGACCTTGAAATGAGAAGATTCAAGCAGTGAAAGATTCTGTTTAGCTATTACGTTTATCTCGTCCCAGATCGTCTTAAAAAGCCCCAGCTTATCCTTAACTGTTACATTCTCAACTTCGCTTAATCCTGCGATCTTAACATACTCGTTGAAAAGACTATGCGTTCCAAGCTTTTTCGTCGAACTCTCAAGTATTTCTATGAACCGACTGTTTGAAAACGGTTCCAAGGCAATTTCAATCAATACCCTTAGAATGTTTTCCAGAGCCACGGTCGCGAAAAGATACGAACTTCTAAAGTCTTGCCTTGAGAAGGCTGAGGTTGCGCGGCTTAGGTATATGTCTGATTCCACAACGTGAGCTTCTGTTCGAATGTCAACTCTTTCAGGAGAACGATAAGACTTAGCCATTAAAAGCTTCGTATTGGTCAGCGACCAGTCTCTGTCATAAAGGATCTGCAGTTCATACAGTTTCTGGTCTATCTCCGGAGGGACTGCTCCGTGAATCCATTGTTTCGGAACATGATCTAAATCTATGAAAAAGCCGCCAGTCTGGATCCTTTCAACATACTCATAAGAGAAGCTAGCCTTGTCAACTATGAATAGGTCAACGTCGCTTGATGCTGCGGCGTCACCTCTGCTCCAGCTTCCGAAAAGGCCTATACCATAAACATCGTCTCTAACTCTTAGCTCCTTAACAATTCTCTCCAATGTTCTTCGCAATTTTTCCGGAAGAGTTATCAAGTGAATCCACTTTTCCTTCTGAGATTAATAGCCGTTATAAGTATTCAAAATTTGTGAACAGGATATTCTTGATCAAACCGTAAAGCTTATATATTAAGACATCGCATGTGGATAGCTACGCGGAACCGAACGTACTGTTTTCTGAAATATGATGAAGAATCACGACGGTTCTACGTAAAAACAGTCGAGGCGAAAAGAGTTGAGTAAAAAAGAAAGCGGTGTTCGCCAGCGCTTGGTGGACAAATGTCCAGAGTGCGGTAGTTCAAACCTTATTCATGACTATGATACTGGCGAAACTGTCTGCGGTGACTGTGGACTTGTTCTATACGAGCAGATGATGGATAAAGGACCAGAATGGCGTGCTTTTACCCAAGAAGAAAAGGCATCAAGAAGCCGAGTTGGAGTACCAACATCTTACTCTGTTCATGATAAAGGCTTATCGACAGCCATAAGCCAGGTTGACCGTGACGCCTTCGGAAGAAAACTTCCATTATCCACACGTTTACAGATGTGGCGCTTAAGAAAATGGCAGATACGGTCAAGAGTACACTCTTCAATTGACAGAAACCTTGCCCAAGCAATGGCTGAACTTGACCGCCTATCAGACAAAGTGTACATCCCACCACCAATCAAAGAGAAAGCAGCAGTTACCTATCGCAAAGCCTTGGACAAAGGCTTAGTCCGCGGCAGATCCATCGCGGCTATCGCTGCCGCAGCGCTTTATGCAGCTTGCCGCGGAAGCGGAACGCCGAGAACACTTCGCGAAATTGCAGAGGCAAGCTTAGTTGACAAAAAAGACGTTGCCCGTTGCTACCGGCTTTTGCTGCGCGAACTTGAAGTGCACATGCCGATCGCTGATCCGCTTACGTACGTTTCAAAGATTGCTGAAAGAACAGGAATTTCGGGCAAGACTCAAGGAATCGCTATACAGATTCTTCGAGAAGCCAGAAAGAAAAGGGCAGCTGCTGGAAAAGACCCCATGGGGTTAGCTGCCGCAGCATTGTACATTGCCTGCTTACAGAACAACGAGAAAAAAACACAGAAAGACATAGCTGAAGCAGCAGGTGTTACAGAGGTCACAGTTAGGAACCGGTACAAGACTTTGAAGAAACAGCTGAGCCTGGAGCTCCCAGATTAACCGAAGGAATTCAATACGGTTAACCTTCCTCTTTTTCAAGCTCCATAACAATAAGACCCCTGTACCCGCAATCTCTGCAAACATATTTCTTAGGGGTTAACCAGTAGTCCAGGCCACTTGATAGATGAATACCTGAGCTCCCACATTTTGGGCAGTAAATCTTTGAGGGTTGTCGACGTTTCAGCGTCTTGAATACTTCACGCATGTCTCGCAAGAGTCCCATTTGATGCTGCACCTTTCATGTGGCAATTACTGAAGCTCTATGTTCTCATCAGGATATCCAAGCTTTACCAAAAACTGGCGAACCTTTTCACGATGGTCTCCTTGAAGCATGATTTGACCATTCTTTGCAGTTCCTCCACATGCACAGAAGCCTTTCAGTTTCTGGGCAATTCCTGCCAAATTCGTGTTTTTGTCATCTATGCCATCCACTATTGTCGTAGGTTTGCCAAATTTGCGTGTTTCAAGCCGTATGCGAATCCGTTGTTGCTCCTTCTCTATTTCGCCACAAGCACATAAGTCCTTAGGAAGCCCGCATGTTGGACAAATTTCAGCCATGATGCTCAGATGTACAATCGTTATTGCAGTATATAAGACTTTCAAATCTGTCCTCTATAAGTAGAATCCATGTAAAATCACCATTTCAACAATTGAAGGCTGCCTGACCCTCTAAACGTTATCGAACTCAAAAATCGTCTAATATAGCCCAGAAACTTGGACAAGCACTTGTTCATGTTATTTTGTTTCGATCTTTTTGATGAATTCCTTAGAAATCTTGACTTGTGCAAGCTTGGAAAGTTGGCCGAGGACTACTTTCATTCTAGGATTTATCTGTAAGGCCTGTCTAAATGCGTCAATTGCCTTTCTTTCCTCTCCGATCTTCAGGTACATTATGCCTAGATCAAGATATGCGTCGTCGCTGCTCGAGTTGAGCTCTATGGCCTTTCTTAACGTGGAAATTGCGTTTTCCGTATCTCCAGCGGTAAGCATTTCTTCCGCTTCATCAATTAGATAGTATACACGATGAAGTTTTAGAATACGCTTCAATTCAGCAATCGGGTCAGCATGGTCTTCCACCCGAAGGTCTATTAACCGATCTCCGTAACCTCCTCGGCCCTTTCCCTTTCCAACAACAAGCATTGCTGCTGATTGTCGACCTCGTGCATCTCCTCCAGCTTCCTCTCCGCCCTCTAAAGCAGCCATCAGCTTATCCGCAAGGTCTCCCTTTGTAACCTCAAATTTTCTGCCCATGCTCTTTACAACTTCTTCGCCAGCTAGGATGTTGCCCTGTACTGAATAGTACTTTCCAGTTTTGCTTCCAGCCCAATCCAAACATTTCTTTCCAGTATAAGCCGCTGATTTGCCATTAGCGTCTATTATTCCTAACTGCCTATATTCTCGTCCTTCGTCCTCGCCTGTAAGCTTATCAATGACTTCTTGGATGGTTAAACCCTCTTTCAAAAGCTGTAATCCTTTCGGACCGTAGGAAACATTTACGAAGGATTGTGTTGCAATCGCTCCAACACCGGCTTCTGCCCATGGAACAACAGGACCCACCGAAAAATATCGCGATTGAACTGCTACGCCCAGGTTTTTGGTCGAAGGATCAAATGCAACTATGGAAAACGTTGAAGCCAAACGTGCTGGTTTAAGATAGTAACTTTCCTGATTAAGCATAAAGACTGTCTGTTGAACCATTTATTTTACATTTTCCCTAAGCACACGTAATCAACGTATATTTCACCGTTGATAGACAGAACTGCCAAAGCTAAGCTGTCTTCCTATATCTCCTAGCCATAATCGAAAAAATAAACGGGGGTAGCCGACTTTGACAGGTCAAACTACCTTTAAAGTTCTGGTCTCTCCATGCGCGACGCGCTTTCTTCATAATCTTACAGAGGGGTAACAAAGGGCAAAGATTGTGTGGCACCTTAAACATCGATTTGCCACAAATTGAGATGCGTGCTAATTTCTTAGCTGCATTGTCTTTTCTGAAAGCAGAAGTGATGACAAGCATTAACTTAACTATGCCAAACACTTAAAAGTCATTAATGAAAGGGATATTTGCTGATTTGATGAATTAGGTGTAATTGAATGCCAATTCGCCCAGCTATAGTTGCTGTTGGAAGAACCAAGTTCGGAGAGCATTATGAGAAGGAACCGGAAAAACTGATTGAAGAAGCGTGGCTCAAGGCTTCAATAGAGGCAAACCTGGAACGCAGAGACCTAGAAGCATGCTACCTTTCTGACTACTTCCTTCCCATCACAAACAAGCTTGGACTGGAGGAAGGATTTCTTTCTGAACTTACGGAACTCCATGTTCCAATGGAAGTGACACGCTCATTCAGTTCAGCTCTTTCAAACGCATGCAACGCGATTCAAGCAGGAAGATATAACGTGGTTCTGGTGGGCGGAATAGAAAAAATGACTGATAGATGGGACAAGATCCGCGATGACTTAATGCTTCTAGAAGATCCATGGAGTTATTACGCAGGATGCACGCCAGAGGCAAACCATGAACTTATGCTTCGAGCCTACATTAAGAAATACGGATTAACAGGAGAAAATCTTGAAAAACTAAACATTGCTCTGGCACAAATCTCTGTTAAGAACCATTTACATGCAATGAAAAACGAGTATGCACAGTACCAGAGAAAGATAACTCTTGAGCAGGTTCTGAACGCTAGGAAAGAAGCAGGGAAACAGCTTGGCCTTTATGATTATGCACCAATTTCTGACGGCGCAGCAATCCTTATCCTAACTAGCGAAGAAATTGCTAAAAAGCTTACAGACAAACCAGTCTACATTCTAGGCTCCTCTTTGGCAACAGACTATCTAACCTTTCCAGCAAGAGAGGACATGACACACTTTCTAGTAAGCGAGATTTCAATGAAAAACGCTCTAAAAGAGGCAGGAAAAGGCCTGTGGGAAATAGGGCTTGTTGAACTTTACGATCAGTCTACCGTAATGGAAATGATTTCGCTTGAGGATTTAGGTTTTTGTGATCGCGGAACGGCGTGGAACAGCATATACGAAAGCTGCCGGAACTACGAGGGCTACTATGAGATAAACGGAAACAAGCTTTTCGTAAATATGAGCGGCGGGTTGAAAGCTGGTGGAAACCCCTTAGGAGCCACTGGCGGAGCTCAGATCTTCGAAGTTGTTAAACAGTTGAGAGGCGAAGCTGGTGAACGCCAAGCCAGAGACGATAAAGAGCTTAAAAATGGATGTGTGCTTGAGCTTGAGGGTTTCGGAACCAAAGGCTACGTCTACATTTTGGGGAGAGATTAAAGAATGAGCAGCGAACCGATAGAAAGAAGAGTCTCCTATCTCGGTGACAGGCTGAGGAGCAACCGCTGCCTGATATGTGGTAAAGAATATTTCGAAATCAGAGATTATTGCGGAAAATGTGGAAGAAAGAGCTTCGGAAAAATGGTTAGCACGGACCTTTTCTATGAAAAAGGCAGACTGGAAGTATGCACACTTGTAAATGAACCGACAAACAAGTTCACTAAACTTGGAAGCTACATCTACGGAATAGTATCATTCCACAACGGAAAAATCCGTGTCCCAGGAAGACTCACAGATCGAACGGCATTCTGCAACGAAGAAGTTGACTTCGGAGACCTTGAAGGAAGAAATGTTGTTCCAAGATTTCGAAGGCGTTACTCTGTGAACAAGAGCGACATGATTCCCACAATCTCCTTGGCGTTCACTTTTGCAGACGAGTATTACCTGCACCAAGAATACAAGGTTGGCAAACCAAAGAAAGAGTATGATTTCCCAGGTATTGTCGGCTACGGAGTCTACACTTCAAGGTTCAGGATAAAGGAAGGAAATCTTGAACGTTCAGTTCCATTCATTGATGAGGACTCAATAACTGCGGCGGTTGAAGCTGGAAAGCTCGCCCTAATCCATTCCGGAGTTGACAGTTCATGCATCGGCAAGATTTACGTAGGTTCAGAGTCAAATCCCTACGCTGTTAAGCCAATAGCTTCAAAGGTTGCGCAAGTTCTGAAGCTCGGCGAGGAAGATGAAGATGTACAAGGAGTTGATGCCGTAGACACAGAATTCGCATGCAAAGCAGCCACAAGTATGTTCAAGGACGCAGCATCGCTAGTTAACTATCCAAAATCAAACATTACATACGCCATGGTGATAGGAACTGACAATTCACAAGCAGCTCCAAGAGACTGCCCAGGAGGGGAGTTAGACTTGTTCGTTGGATATGGCGCAGCAGCCTTCATCTTCGGAAAACATGACGTAATCGCCGAAATCGAAGGGTGGTACTCATGCACTTCCGACACGCCTGACTTCTGGCGGAGAGATGGTGAACCGTACCCAATGCATGGCGGACGATTCACTGGAGACCCAGCCTATTTCAAACACGTTAGAATGTCATCTAAAAGGCTGATGGAACGGCTCAACTTGAAAGTCAGTGACGTAAACTATTTCGTCGCCCACCAGCCAAACGTTCAGTTTCCAATCAGAATTGCAAAGGAGCTCGGATTCAAAGAGGAACAATATTTGCCCACGCTTCAGGTAGCCAAGTTTGGCAACACATACTCAGGCGCTTCGCCAGTCGGTCTAGCAGCAGTGTTGGACATAGCCAAACCAAGTGACCGCATTCTGGTTGCTGGCTACGGTTCAGGAGCCGGAAGCGATGCTTATTCCTTTGTGACAACAAAACAGATATCGGACAAACGGCAAAATCAAAAACTTACAGTCAAATATCAAGCTGAAAATCCCTTCCTGCAATATGTGGATTACACAACCTACAGGCGACTAAAACTAGGAATGTAGAAAACCATTAATAAGCCATAAACAACTTATGAACGGAGCAATAGCCATTGTTTGCCTCTGACATATTAAAAGTCCTGTACTCACCAAAGAAAGCATTCCAAGAAATAGTCCAGAACCCTAAATACTTTGGACCTCTTCTCATAATAGTTCTGCTTGTTATAGCCAACGTGGGATTCGGTTATGCTCTTATGTCCAAGACTTACATTGAACAAATACTACCCAACGGTTTAAACAAAGATGAATGGACAGAAAACAGTACTCTGTGGGTGGCAACGCCAGGGGCGGCTATTGTTGACAATTACAATGATTTCATAAACGGAACTGAAGCCTATTCAGTTTACGGGGAAAAGAGCAAGGAATTCTCAATCAACAATAGTGCGCAGATATGGATGCAGCTAACTGGTATAGGACCGATAAACCTCCTCGGACCAGATGGTTACAAGAATTTGTCCTTAAGAATAAAGGAAATCAGTCCGGCAAGAAATCCTGATAACGCGACTATTTACTTGTTTTCAGTAGCTCCTTCAAGCTACTTTCATCGTAGTTTAGCACAGGATTTTTCGAATCCTATGGTCAATGTCTGGAACAATCTGACGATTCCGCTTGGCTCTGATGGATGGTCAAGTACGGGTGCTGCTGCGGATTGGAGCAATATTTCGGGTTTGAAGTTGGAGTTCACATGGCTTGCCAGTTCAAACATAACTTTACTTTTTGATGATTTCTTTTTCCGCGGGCCCTTCAAATCCCAACTGGAAGCGTATGGGACTACTTACCTGCTTCAATTTCCGGTGGTGGCTGTCATGCAGTTTGTTATTACATGGGTTTTTCTAAGTGGGGTAATATTCATAATGGTTAAGGGTTTTAAGGGTAAACTCGTCTGGAAGCCTTTGTTAATTGTTGTTGGATTCGCTCTCGTAACCTTGTTTGTGCAAACGGTGGTAAACGCTGTCGTATACATAACCTCTCCAACGGTTCGAGTTCCGCTTGAATATTTCGGCACCGAGAGAGAACATGAAACCATTTTGAACGCCATATCAGATCAGACGTGGCTCTTCTCTCAGATTATTAGGCTGACTCAAATAGCTGTGCCAATCTGGATTATCGCATTGTGTTCGCTCGCTATCCGTATGTTGGCCGAATTTAGCTGGGCTAAAAGTGTTCTTGTGGGAGTAGTGGCTTACTTTGTTACGACATGGGTTGAAAGCTTTCTAATCGGATAATGCCCCTAAGGCAACCAAGTTTATAAGAAAAGAAAACATGCTAGTTCTGTTCCGAAATGTCAGTGAGCGACATGGCGCCAATTCTTGACGTTCGACAGGTGAAAAAGAGCTACCGGATGGGCAAAGTTCTTGTTCCGGCACTATCCGGAGTAAGCTTTGATGTTCAAGAAGGCGAATTTCTAACAATTTTCGGCCCTTCTGGAAGTGGAAAATCAACCTTGCTTCACCTGTTGGGAGGCCTAGACCGTCCAGATGAGGGAGAGATTCTGGTCGATGGAGCTAACATCCTGAAGTTAAATGACAGCAATCTTGCTGAGCTTCGTTTGAACAAGATAGGTTTCGTCTTCCAATTTTTCAATCTGTTGCCCAGATTGACGGCCTTAGGGAATGTAGAATTGCCACTGACGATTGCTGGCGTGTCTGACGGCGAAACAATCGACAGGGCAAAAGAAATGCTGAAACTCGTGGGGCTGGAGACACGCGAGAATCACAGACCCTATGAATTGAGCGGCGGAGAACAACAACGCGTAGCCATAGCAAGAGCTTTCATAACAAATCCAAAAATCATCTTAGCTGATGAACCTACAGGAAACCTTGACACCAAGACCGGATTGGAAATAGTTCAATTAATGAAGAAATTGAACAAGGAGAAAGGACAAACATTCATTGTGGTCACTCACGATCCACGTATCGCCGAGCAGGCTGATCGGACAATTTACCTGAAAGACGGTTTGATTGAGGACATAAAGGAAGCTGAGACCGCACGGGGGACCATGCGATGAGAGTTAGTAAGATCTTGGGCATGGCGTTAGAAAACCTGAAGCAGCGAAAACTTCGGACCTCGCTCACAACGCTGGGTGTGGTAATAGGCATTACGTCTATAATCGGCTTGGCATCCTTAGGTGAAGGATTTAGAATAGAGATAAGGGACCGAATGCAGCAAGGCTTTGAGCTTAACAATTTAACGATCATACCGGGAAGTCTCTTTGCAGGATTATCGAGACAACGGTTTACAGACGACGATGTTCAAACCATCTCAAAAATCTCCGGAGTCGAAACAGTAACGCAGGTTATGCAAATTGGCAACATGACCTTGTATAATGGGAATAGATCGGTCCAAGCTTTTGTTGCCACAGCCGTCAATTTCACAGAGTTCATCCAGATTTTCTCAGATAGGTTCATTTTCGAAAGCAGTATGCCCTTAGCAACATACAAAAACGACACGATAACCATCGGATACAAAGTCAACCATCCATCGGAGAATGATACAAGACCTTTCGCAGTTGCAAATGACAGCATAGTTTCAACCCTAGCAATCCCTTACCTCGAACCAATACCTCATGTCGAAATGCAAAACTACACATTTGCCGTCGGTGGAACCCTGCAACAGAAAGGAACACCGGGGATAACGAATTTTGACTACTGGGTTTTTATCCCACTGGAAACGGCCAGAGAGATTTACAAAACGGTAGAGTCCGATCTGATTTTCGTTAGAGTCCATGACCCGGAAAAATCAGAGGAAATTGCCAAAGACATCGAGAAACTTTTCCCTCCATTCAGAATCACGATCCTTGTTCCCTTAACATTCATCAAACAAGTAGACAACATTCTGAACATTGTCCAACTGTTCTTGATAGCCATAGCCTCAATCTCTCTCCTAGTCGCCGGAATAGGCATTATGAACATCATGACAGTATCTGTTATGGAGCGAACACGAGAAATCGGAATACTGAAAGCGATTGGAGCCACAAGCCGAACTGTTCTCACCATGTTCCTTGCTGAGGCAATGCTAGTAGGCTTGATAGGCGGATTGATTGGCATCTTCACGGGATACGGAGTTTCCTATGGATTAGCCTATGCGCTGTCAAGGTTTATTCATCCACAGCAAGACACTACATTCCAAAACCCTGCACAACCTCAAAGATTAACCATCACTCCTGCATTTGCACCTGAATGGACAATAGCGGCCTTTGCGTTTGCAATAATCATCTGCATAATCTTTGGTCTATACCCGGCCAGAAAGGCTTCAAAACTGAACCCCGTTGAAGCATTGCGTTACGAATAGCAACTTAGCAAAATTTATATGGCTGAAGAACTTTTCTGCACTTAACTAGTCTTGACCAAGGCTCAGGTGTCAAAGAGTCGGCACAAGGGTTTCGATGGTAAAAGGCTGGTCCCGCGACAAGGACGATAACATAACATGCCAAGAAGGCTACCGGAAAAAACAAAAAACGCACCAAGAAGACCCAGAAGGTATGGAAGTCAAAGCAGGTTCCGTCCGAGCAGACCCTTTCTTCAATCAAGACCTGTGAAAGAAAACCAAGAGATAGAAGTCGTCATTGACGACATCGGAAGCAGAGGCGACGGCATAGCCAAAATACAAGGCTACATGATTTTTGTTCCACGCAGCAAAATAGGAGAACGCGTCAAAGTAAGAATTCGATCTGTAGGCGAAAAATTTGCTGTCGCGGAAAGAATAGCCTAAACCGAGAAGATAAAGTTGAATATAAAAGAACTTAAAAATGGAATGAAACGCGTCAGTGTAGAGGCTAAAGTCACTGAAAAATCTGAACCCCGCGAAGTCCTATCAAGATTCAAGGATGAAACCTACAGAGTTGCAACAGCCATGATCGCTGACGAAACAGGTACAATAAAACTGACACTCTGGAACGACCAAATCAACCAGGTAAACGTAAACGACACAATCAAAGTGGAAAACGGCTACGTCACAAGCTTCAAGGGCGAAATCCAGCTAAACATCGGCAGATACGGCACACTAATAGTTGAATAAACCTGCAGGTAACCAGGGAAGTGGAGTTTCTATCAACAAAATATGAGAGGTGAAACAAATGGAAGAAAGACGAGGATTCGGCCCAAGAAGAGGAGCATTCAGACCACGAAGAGAAGGCAGATTCGCTCCGAAACCAGTTGAAGTTGGAAAAGAATACGACGTGGATATTCAGGAAACAAGCCGCAGAGGAGAAGGCATAGCTAGGATACAGGGCCTAGTGATATTCGTGCCGAACGCAAAGCAAGGCGACCACATCAAAATCAAGATAACAAGGATAAGCAGAAGATTTGCAGAGGCCGAAGTTGTTGGAAAAGGAGAAGCCGCAAGCGAAGAGAAAAATGAATAAGTGAACAATCTGAACAGAAAAGGAAACCTCAATTTTTGAACAAGCCCAAACACACGTAACGCGTGCCACGAAAAAGCCTATGACCTTTTTTCAAAGTCCCCACACGTACTTATCAAGCCCGATTGCCTTGACAATTGCTGCAGGAACAGCTTTGACTATACTACAGGCTGTTTCAGTCACATCGAACATGACATATCTTTTGAAAAGACGCTTCCCACACCTCGCATATGGGATTCATGGCAGCGTGCGCGAAAAGTGTTCTTATTTTTTCTTGAAGAAAAGCCAATTCTTCTTGTCTTTCAACCTAACGAGAACATAGGAACCCCTGAGCTTCTTGCCATCGATTTCTACAATGAGCTTATCTTCTTTCCTGTCAATCAGCTTGTAAGTGCCTCTATCCCAAATCTCCACCGTTCCTGCACCGTATTCGCCTTCCGGAATTGTGCCCTCAAAGCTTGCATATGAAACCGGATGATCTTCCACCTGCACTGCGAGCCTTCTAACACCAAACTCAACGGGCGGTTCCTTCGGGATTGCCCAGCTTTTCAACACTTGATCCATTTCCAAGCGCAGGTCATAATGCAAATGAGTGGCAGCGTGTTTTTGGATAACATAGATGTTTCCCTGATTCTTTCCAGACTCTTCTTTCGGCTCGGTTGTTCTTTCAAAATTTCTCTTACTTCTATATTCTTTTAGACTCAAATTTCAAACCGTCCCCCTAAGCTTACAATGTTTATTATGCGTTCAAATCTTCAAATAGTTTTTCCATGCATCCGCCAATCGTTCCAACCAATTTATTGGGCAAGTGACAAAGTCTTAAATTTCATCGAGAAAATACTTGCAGGCGGTGATCACACTTGAGTCAAGATGTGATGGATCTATGCTTTAGCATCAAAGGGCAAACGGCAATCGTTACTGGTGCTTCCAGCGGATTAGGTGTCTCTTTTGCTGAAACCCTAGCTGAGCGTGGTGTAAACCTTGTAATTGCCGCGAGAAGGTATGAGAAGCTTGCTAAGATATCTGAAAACCTGTCAAACGGATACAATGTTAAAGTAGTACCCGTCCAAACAGACGTAAGCCAAGAAGATCAGGTAATCAACATGGTCAAAACTGCCGTGGAAAATTTTGGCTCACTCGAAATCTTAGTCAACAACGCCGGAGTGGGAGCCCTGAGCCCCTCCGTGGACATGCTCCTTGAAGAATGGAAAAAAGTGTTAGACGTCAACTTGACAGGTGTCTTCTTATGCGCGAGAACAGCGGCACGTGAAATGATCAAGAAAAAATACGGAAAAATAGTGAACATCGCTTCCATTTACGGAGCAGTGGGCGACATCTTTCCAACAGCGCCTTACTATGCTTCTAAAGGTGCGGTCATAAACTTGACAAGAGCTCTGGCCACAGAATGGGCACCTCACAAGATAAACGTGAATTCGATTGCACCCGGCTTCTTCCCAAGCGAAATGACAGCCCCAGTTTTCCAAGACGAAAAAGCAATGCAGCACATTCTTTCCAGAACACCATTAGGCAGAACCGGTGAGCCATTGGATCTGAAGGCAGCGCTCATCTACCTTTCGTCTCCAGCCTCAAACTACGTAACTGGACAAACAATCTTCGTTGACGGCGGATGGACAGCACTATGATATGCCCCTTCCCCCTTTTTCATCATTCACAATAGAAAAATGAGAAGGAAAGTGTGTCAGCCGTCCTGTTTGCCTTTAGCTTGTTCTCAATTCATCGAAAAACTCTTTCAAATCGGCTGTGGAGAAGCCGTTTTCGTCACTGATTTTCTGTTTTGCAGGCGGGTCACTTCGGTAGAAAGGTATTCTGCCAATGATGCGTTGAAGAAAAGTTGGTTCAAGCTCGTTCTTGTAAAACACGCCGATTGGAATTCTTTCACCCCATTCCTGAGCCTTATGCATGGCTGCCATCTTTTTCTCGAAATCCTCAGCCGAATCATGCACAACAGGATCATAACCGGTTTCTTCAAGCTTGTAAAGCCTAGGCCGCGGTTTTCCAGTCGCCGGATCCTTCCTGTCCTCACCTGCATACCAGTCTTTAGTGTTTATGTCATTATAGGTGGGACAAGGCTGCAATGCGTCTATAAACGCCAAACCACTGTGCTGAACCCCCTGCTTAATTGTCTCTTTCAAGTGCTTAACGTCATAAGCATAAGACCGCGCGACAAACGTGTAGCCAGCCACAAGTGCCAACGCAATCGGGTTTATAGCCTCACTTATGTTTGGTTTCGGAAGGGCCTTTGTTTTCAAGCCGAGCTTCAACGTTGGCGAGGCTTGACCCTTTGTTAACCCGTAAACGCCGTTGTTGTGAACGATGTACGTAATGTCCAAGTTTCTTCTCCCGGTGTTTACAAAATGTCCAGCGCCTATTCCGAGGCCGTCGCCATCTCCGCCAACTGCTATCACCACCAGTTCAGGGTTTGCAATTTTGATGCCCGTAGCGAACGGTAATGTCCGCCCGTGAAGCGTGTGGACGCCATATGCCTTAACGTTGTGCGGCACCTTGCCCGAGCAACCTATGCCGGAAACTATCACAATCTGATGCGGCTCCAGTCCCAATTCTGCAAGGGCCATCTGCAAGGCTGTTAATATTCCAAAGTTTCCGCAACCGGGACACCAGTCGGCGAAGACGTCGGTTTTGAAGTCTGACATCTTAAGAACCATAGGTTAACACCTGCCTTCTCAAGGCTTGACCACGCAAAATATTCCTGAGAGCATCATACACTTCAGTCGTAGTAACAGGCCGCCCATTATACTTCAAAACATGAAAATTCGCTGAAATCCCTGTTTCCTCTTTTATTATTCCTCCAAGCTGCCCTAAGTAGTTGTTTTCAACATCGATTATTCTCTCAGCGATCCTAAGCGCATTGGCAATATGCGCTTTAGGAAGCGGATGCAACATACGGACCTGCATGAACCTTAAACTGAAGCCCTCTGCCGTTAACACGTTGACCGCCTCAAGGATGGCTCCTTTCGGCGAACCCCAGCTTACGATTAGGTTTTCAGAGTTTTTATCTCCGAAGAAGTTGATTTTCTCTTCAACAGGTATCTCCTTGTCAACCATCTCGAGTTTTTTCATTCTTTTCTCAACCATAATGTTCCTGTTTGCAGGCTCTTCGCTGATGTGGCCAACTTCGTTATGTTCGTCTCCAGTGTACCAGTGAACACCGTTTCTTGTGCCGAGGAAAACTCTCGGAGAAATACCAGTCTCTGTGAAGTTGAATCTTTTGTATGCCTGGCCCTGAAGTTCATTTTCGCCGAGAATATTGCCACGCGCAATCTTGAACTGGTCGACATCAAAAACCGGGTAGGTTTGGGAACTGTTGGCCATGGCTTTGTCGATCAGATGTATGACTGGTAGCTGATATCGTTCTGCATAATTAAACGCGACTGCAGCGTCGTAGAAGCATTCTTTGATGTCGCCAGAGGCTAGCACTATGCGGGGGAACTCTCCGTGACCAGCATGTATTACAAAACTCAGGTCGGCTTGCCCAAACCTCGTGGGCAGACCGGTAGCGGGGGCACCTCGCTGATAGTATGTGATTACCACTGGAACTTCATCGTTTCCAGCCCAACTCAAGCCCTCGACCATAAGTGAAAACCCAGGTCCCGAAGTCGAGGTTGCCGCTCTTGCCCCGGTGAGGGCGGCTCCCGAAGCCGCGTTTATGGCCGCAATCTCATCTTCAGTTTGAACGACAATTATTGCCCCTTCGCCTGTCTTCGTTTTGAGAATCTCATGTGCTTCCAAATATTCGCTTTCATTTGCAGCAGGCGTTATAGGGTAGTATGTTTGAACTCTGCAACCGCCCAAAATCTTGCCCACCGCCACGGCTTGATTTCCTGAAAGAAAAATTCTCTGCTCACCTGTGCCGATTTTTGCCAGTCTATGTGGGAACTCATCCTTGAAAGTCTGCTTTGTGTAGTTGTAAGCTTGTCTGAGAGCCACAATGTTCATGTCAACGATTTTTGGTTTATCCGAGAAGATCGCCCGTATCGCCTTCTCAACCAGATTCTGATCATAATCGAGAAGACTGAAAGAGACGCCTATCGTTAACACGTTTATCATTCGGATAACAGTGCTTATCTTATCTATTCCCAACTTTGCCGCGGTTTGCTTGAGTAAATCCATGTAAGGAACCTGGAAAACGTGGATGCCAGACCTTCGGGCACTGTCAAGAAAGTCGCTTAACGTGTCTCCTAATCCTTTTTGATCCATGTATTTGCTGAGTTCATTCTTAAACTCGGTTGGCAAGGTTGGTATGTTGAAGACTTTTGTGTCGACCTGTTCTTTATCAACTACTATTCCTCCGTCGGAAACCACTTCACTTATGTGTCTGACCACAGTCTCAGCGTCAAAAGCAGCCAGCAGATCCACATCGTTCACGTTGGCTGAAACCGCATGATCTGAGACTCGCAGATGAAAGTAGCTGTGTAATCC
>Ga0172366_10000218_pt1 | contig 37678 bp, 40 predicted proteins | sample LakKivSesite69cm_FD_114533 | JGI IMG/M metagenome (GOLD analysis project Ga0172366, IMG submission 114533) | Sediment microbial communities from Lake Kivu, Rwanda - Sediment site 69cm | ecosystem: Environmental > Aquatic > Freshwater > Lake > Sediment | place: Rwanda: Western Province, Lake...
GCGGGTACCGCACGTGGCGGACCATGTAGTTTCCGGGAGTGTGCTCGGATGAGGGAATCGCGAGCAACGATAAAAAAAAGCTTGTTAAGGGACGGCTGGCGCTAGCCAGCTGGAATTTTCATTTTATTATCACGTGTTCGCTATTAATAGCGCGGGTTTTTGAGAAACGGTCGAGCCGCGCATGTAAAACTTCTTACTTTGGATATGAAAACGCAATCTTTTTACCAATTCAGAACTAGTCACTCTTGCTTCATCGTTATCGGTGACGAGAGTGAATAACGACCTAGACGAAGTGGATCTCAAGATCCTCGATTTGCTCAAGGAGGACTCGCGGCGCAGCTTTCAAGACATTGCTAAGGTGATCGAGATGACCGACGTCACGGTTCGACGCCGGGTGAAAGACCTCGTGCAGAAGGGCATCATAAAGAAATTCACCATCGAGACGGATTCGCAAAAGCTCGGCCGCGGGCTTCAAGGGCTCATTCGCATCGAGATGAAGGTGTCTGAACAAAAGAAGATAATGAACGAGATCGTGAAGTTCGATGAGGTGGACGAGGCCTTCTACCTCGCGGGGAAATGTGGTCTTTGGATCAAGGTCGACCTCGAAGGTATGGAAAAACTCGAGGATTTCATCAAGGGAAAGCTCAGCATGATAGACGGGATCACGAACATAGACACGTGCATCGTGCTCAAGACGCTCAAGTAAGCGGCCATCTCCCTGGTTCCCCACTCGTTTTGCGTGGCATTGGCCGCGTCAGTATTTATGATCAACGGCTGTTCTAGAGACAAGGACCGTCGAAAAACTGGCGGGTGACCGACTTGAGACCAAAAATCTTGCTGATGGGATTCGGTTTCATGGGAAAGATCCACGGGAAAAACATCAAGAACCACTCCGGCGCCGACCTCGTCGCCGTGTTCTCGTCGAACGAGACCGACAAGGCCGAAATCGAGAAGTTAGGCGCGAAATACTATTCCGATTGGCGAAAAATGCTGGAGAGCGAGGCGGCCGACGCGGCGGTCGTGGCGACACCCACGTTCACGCACGGGGAGGTCACCCTCGCAGCGTTCGACCGCGGCATGCACGTGTTCCTCGAAAAACCCATGGAACGGGCTGTCGCCAAGTGCCAGGCCATCAACAAGGCCGCGAGGAGCAAGGGGCTCCAGCTCGGACTTGGCCACGTCTTGCGGTTCGATGACGAGTACCTGGCCATCAAGGAACAGGTCACGTCGGGTGAAATAAAGGCAAAAATGGCACGGTGCACGCGCCGCGGGCCGCCGCCTGGTTGGGCATCCTGGTTCCTCGACGAGGAAAAATCGGGAACGGTCATCCTCGACCTGTCCATTCACGACGTCGATTTTATGTGCTGGCTCGCGGGCAAGGCGCCGGCCCGGGTCTCCGCGGTGGCTTCCCCGATCCCTACCAGCGGGAAACCATTCTTCGGGATCTCCCATGTCGTGTTGGACTTCGGGCCCGGGGAAGGGCTCGAGCTAGGCTTTGCCGAGGCATCTTGGGCAGCATCATCGACCTACCCGTTCTCGACCAGCATAGAGATATCTGGAAAGAATGGCTTGCTTGCGTGTTCGATACCGGGCAAGCACCCGATCGAGACATACACGGCCTCGGGCCGCGCGGCCATGAACGCGTACGCGCGGGATGGCTATTACAACGAGATCGACGATTTCATCACGTCGATCACCCGCGGGAAGCCCCCGAAGGTGAGCGGCGACGACGGGCTGCTCGCGGTGCGGACGTGCCTCGCCGCGCTGGAATCGGCGAGGCGCCACCAGACCATCGAGCTGGAGGGATTCGCGTGAAGAAAATCAAGATAGGCATCGCCAGCTTTGCGCACATGCACGCCTTTAGCTATGCGCGAGTCTTGAAGCAGATGGACAACGTCGAGATCGCCGGCTTTTGCGACCTCGACGATGCGCGTGCAAGGCGCGTCGTGAACGAGTTCAAGTTGCCGCGCCTCCCCACGTACGAGAAACTCGCTGCGCTGGATGGCCTGGACGCGGTTCTCGTGACGACCGAGACTGCAAACCACGTCGATGCAGCGCTGGCGGCCATGGAGCGCGGGAAACACGTTATCGTCGAGAAGCCGATTGCCACGCGCCTGGACGACGCGAAGCGCATGATCGACGCGGCCTCCAGGCACGGCGTGAAACTGTTTCAGTGCTATCCCTGCCGGTACCACCCGTCAGCACAAGAGGCAAAGAAAGCGATCGCGAGCGGGGAGGCCGGCGATATCCTCGGCATCACGTCGACGAACCACGGCTGCATGCCCGACGCACGGGACCCGGCGACCGCGTGGTTCTCCAGCAAGCAGCTGGCTGGCGGAGGCGCGGTGATGGACCACACGACACATGCGGCCGACCTCCTGTTCTGGTTCACGGGCTGGACGCCAAAGCACGTTTTCGGCATCGCCAAGCGGCTCTTCCACGATGGCATCGATTGCGACGATGCCGGCATGGTCCTCCTCTCGTTCGAGAACGGCGCGGCCGCGAGCATCGATCCCAGCTGGAGCCGCCCCGAGGCATATCCCACGTGGGGCGACCTCACGATGGTGGTGTACGGGTCGAAGATGACGATCGTGATCGACATGTTCAACCAGAACATCGATGTTTTCTTCAACGATCGTGAAAAAAGCGCGGAATGGCACCCGTTCGGTCCAGACGCCAACTCTACCATGCTCGATCACTATATCAAGGCTATTGACGAGGACTTGCCGCCGCCCGTTTCCGGCGAGGACGGTCGGCGCGCGCTGAAGGTGGCGCTCCTGGCCTACGAGTCGAACGACAAGGGCACGCACGTGGACTGGTAGGTGCTCGGGTGCCCCGGGTCACCGCGGCGGGGCGATCTCCATATTCCCTAGGGATTGGTGTGGAGATCCCTCCTTTTTTCGGGATTTTTCCGGGGAACCATTAAAAATCGCTTCCCATTTCACACATCGCGGAGTTCGAAGTCGAATGCTCAGGAGCAAGAAAATATTCTTCTTGGACCGGGACGGCACCCTGGCACTTGGCAAGCGAGTGATACCAGGGGCAAATCGCTTTCTAGAAGCACTTTCCTCTTCTGGAAAGATTTTTTACGTGCTAACGAATAACTCGTCAAGAACACCCGTTCAACATCATGAACGGTTGATCTCGCTCGGGTTAAATATCGCGCTGGACAATGTCCTCGTTTCCATCCAAGCAGCCATGTCATTCCTTCGGGACAACGGGTACCAGAAAATATTCTGGATTGCTAACAAGCCCGTTGACCAGTACTTGCGTGAAAATGGCTTCGCGTTCGAACAACAACGTCCTGAATGCATCCTGCTGACCTACGACACGGAGCTGACCTACGAGAAGCTCGTCCAGTTGACAACACTGGTAAGGCAAGGCATCCCGTACTTCACGACGCACGATGACATCGTGTGCCCGACGGAAACCGGATCCGTTCCCGATGTCGGGACATTCATCAAGGCGATTGAGATGACCACGGGCATCAGGCCCTCCAAGTCCTTCGGTAAGCCGAATTCCGCCTTTATCGATCCCATCCTTGCCAAGCACGGTTACACGAGCAAGGATGCAGTGATCGTTGGTGACAGGTTATACACGGATATCAAGATGGCCATCAATACCGGCATCACATCCGTTCTCGTGTTGACCGGTGAATCAAATCGGGAGGATCACGAAGCATCTAGCTATAAAGCATCGCTGGTCGTGAACTCGGTGGTCGACATCATCCCTTTGCTCTAAAGGGATGAGGTATCCCTTGTATCCCTCCATGAATATTCACGTTCTATACTTTAAGTTTTAAAAAAGGGCCTTGCCAGATCTGCTCATCCAATGCTTTACCTTAGCTGAAATCTCGACAGACGGACTTGATTGAACCCATGGCAAAAGTGTACAAGTTTATCGCGGTTGGCCTCGGCCACATAAGCGATCACTGGTTGCCCTTGTTCTCTCCAGAAGGACAATCGAAGCTATTCAACGGCACGAAGCGGGTCGAGATGACCGCGCTCGTGGATCCCGACAAGACCACTTGGAAGAAAGGAAAACAATACGGGCTCGGCGACGCGCCTTGCTTCGTCCAGCTCGAAGACGCCTACAAGGAGGTAGAGGCAGACACAGTGCTGATCCTCACCCCGCCGCAGTACCACGCACGATACGTGTGGGAAGCCGTCCAGAACCTGAATAACGTGCTCACGGAGAAGCCGTTCGTTACCGAAACCAACGACTTGAAGCATATGATGGGCCTGTTCAAGACAATAGAGGCGGAGAACCTGCTCTGCGTCGTAAACCAGCAATACCGCTGGGCGCCGAGGATCCAGGCCGTTCGCAAGGCGATCGACGACGGTAAGATCGGCCAGGTCGGCTTCGTCGTGAGCTATTTCAACGAAGCCGACTACCACTTCAACCTCTGGTGGCGCCAGCTCCACGGCGACATCTCCGCGTTCAACTGGTTCGTCCACCATTACGATACAATGCGATATATCCTCAAAAATCGCAAGCCTGTGGAGGTATACGCGAAACTGATCCGCGTGCCCTACTCGAAAATCGTTGGAGAATCGACCGTGTTCCTCAACGTCACGTTCGAGGACGGGATCGAGTGGACCTACAACGGCAGCCAGGAGGGCCGCGGCTGGACCACGCCCGGGCAGTCGATGTTCACGATCCATGGCTCGGACGGCATGATCGAGAACCCCCGGGATGGCCCCCCGATGCTTTACATGGGCAAGGACGAGAAGGGCGAGGCCTTGCTGCCCGATCCAGGCGATGCACACGCCCCGTATCCTGATTACTGGCACGTGACGCTCAAGAAGTTCGTGGAATCGCTCGATGCCAAGAAACCCATAGATGAAGATCTCACGACGTTCGAAAATAACGTCTGGACCATCGTGATCCCCCTCGCCGCGCGGGAATCCCATCGCCAGAGAAGGCGCGTGAATGTAAAGGAGTTTTTACAATCACTCTAAGAAAACATTCATGTAAATTCTTCGTTATCTCACCTTTTTTTGCACGGCATCACCTTTTTAACAAGCTTGGCACTTCACGGTCTTGTTAGACACGCAAGATGAGCGCCGGCTGGTTCGAGGCGTTCTGTCCACGTGGGTTTTTGCATGAAATACGACGATTGTGTGAAATGTGGCTTCAAGTGCAGCCATATCTGCACGGTCACGAGGGCCACCCGGAAACACGACCTCCACGAGTTCCTGGAGCGCTACTTGGGGAACGGCGAGGCGGTGGCCTGGCCTTGCACGGGATGTCGTGCATGCGACGCGATCTGCCCAGGGGAATTCAAGCCCTTCCAGCTGGTCCAGGAGGCCATGCGCGACTATTTGACGGATCATGAGAATTCCTTGTCCGATTATCATGTTGAGTTCGTGGAGCGCGGCCGGATCGGCGCAACGAATGTGTTTCTCGATGACCTGGCCATACCGGCTCGTTCAATTGGCACGCAATCCTCCTTGCAAGTATTTGACAAGATCATCGTGTTTCCCGGCTGTCTCGTCTCGGCGAGTTACCCGCGGCTCGTCCACCGGACTTATCAGCTGCTCGTGCTGCTCGGCGTTGACACGAAACGCATCATTGTCGAGGACGAGTCTTGTTGCGGTTCTTTTCTCCAATCGATTGACGATGGCGAGTTCATGGACAACGGCAAGCGGCTTTTCAAGGTATTCACGAAAAAGGCAGAAAAAACATTAATCCTCACCTCGTGCGGCTCGTGCACGAGCACGTTGCGGGACCTGCAAAAGCGCTTGTCCTCCACGGGCGCGACACAGATGATAACCGGTTCCCCGTGCGCTGCGACAATCAAGCATTACGCCGAGCTTCTCGCCGATCCAGAAAGCATTGAGATACTGCGCCCCGTTATCGAGAAAATGGCCGCCGAAAAGGCAAGGAACGGGAAAAAGAGGGCATATATACAGTTCCCGTGCCAGGCGATCACGGAAGCCGCGGCACGCACAAAGGCCATCGAGGGTATGGAGCGCCTGTTGGCGGCGGCCGGGTACGAGGCGACCCACGTGTCCCAGGATCTCCGATGTTGCGGAGCGGGGTTGCTGGAAACACATCCCGACCTCGCGATCGAATACGGGGTACGACGAATGGAAAACTTGACGAACGATCCCGAGACCACGCCGGGGACGATCGCTATTGCTTGCGGGAATTGCCACCGATCTCTCGTCGATTTCAAGCCGGCAATGGACGTTGAAAGCGAACGGGTCGAGGAATTGGACGTAAAAGTCCGTTTCTTTTTGGAAATGCTCATGGAACTGCTCTTTCCTATGAATACGTGATTGCGGGAATACCGCTCTTGATCGTGGGGAAGGTGGGGAGTTTTATTATGGCGTTTTTAATTACCACCGGTTCATTTAATTCGACATAGAGATCAGATGGCAAATAAATCCCCACGTGGCGAGTTCGCCGGCCGAAAGCTTAAGAAGAAGCGACAATCGCTTCGATGGAGCGACTACAATTACATCCAAAAGAAGTTGGGCCTGAAATATATCGCAGACCCCCTAGGAGGCTCGGCCATGGCATCCGGCATCGTTCTCGAAAAGGTGGGACGGGAAGAACGCAAGCCCAACTCCGGCATCCGAAAGTGCGTCCGTGTCCAGTTGAAGAAAAACGGGAAGACGATCACCGCATTTCTCCCTGGCGATGGCACCTTGAACTTCGTTCAAGAGCACGACAATGTCTACGTATCCGGGATCGGCGGGCCACGCGGTCGTGCGAGGGGTGACATCGCCGGCGTGCGCTGGCAAGTCATCAAGATCAACAACGTGTCGGTGCTGGCGCTGTTATCCGGCAAGAAGGAGAAGGCAACGAGGTAGGCAAGATATGGCCAAGAAGAAAGCTAAGAAGGAGGAAGTAGGCCAAGAGGCGCCCGAGGCATCTGCTATGGCAGCCCCGAAGGAAGAAGCACCCGTGGCCGAAGCACCCGTGGCCGAAGCACCCGTGGCCGAAGCACCCGTGGCCGAAGCACCCGTGGCCGAAGCACCCAAGATCGAACCCACCCAGGACGAGGAGGCCCCCGTCATCGAAGATTTCGAGACCGTGACTAATACCAACATCTTGCTTTTCGGCCGTTGGCCAACAAACGTTACGACACGCGATAAAGGCCTCCAGCGCTACATGAACTTGCGGGACATCGGCGTCCCGCATATGTCCGGCTTGTACCAGAAAAAACGCTTCTGGAAACACAAGCAGAGCATCGTGGAACGCCTTGCCACGCGCATGATGACTCCTGGCACCATCAGGGCGAGGATCAAGGGCAAGCGGACATCGTGCCGGGCGGGAAAGAAGCAGAAGGTATTGAACATCATCCGCCGGTCCTTTGAACTCATCAATTTAAAGACCGGGGAAAACCCCGTGCAGGTGCTCGTGAATGCTATCGAGCACGCCTCGCTGCGGGAAGACACGACTCGCATCAGCATGGGTGGCATCTCCTACCAGAGTTCCGTGGACGTTGCACCTGCACGCCGCGTCGACATAGCCATCCACCTCATTGCCCTCGGCGCGAGCCGGCGATCGCACAACAGCCCGGTCACGATCGAGGAATGCCTCACCGACGAGATCCTCGCGGCCGCGAAGGGCGACTCGGCATCGTTCGCGGTCGCACGGAAGGAAGAGAAGGAACGCATCGCCTTTTCCGCACGTTAAACGTGCCGTTTTTCCTATTCCTCCGTTTTTTACGTACTGTTCTATTTCTTCTATAAAATTGCCCGAGAAAGCTCCCGACTTCTTTAATCGGGGGTCACGCTCAAGATCGACGACGGCGCAGAGGAATCTGCTAACCGTTTCTTCAAGCTTAGCCGAAGCGGCGGCCTGACCTGCCACCGGGGGCGTGCATCGTGCCTTGATGCGTTCCGGGATACCACAGAATTAGGCCGTGGGTAGTTCACGACAAGCGTTCTAGCCCAAGCCCTGTTTAAGAAATGCATATGTTAAAAAATAGTATCATCCTGCAAACGTCGATCCGGCTGATTAATATTACTCGTACGTGCCATATTGGCCCCATTTCTTTACGATGTTTATGAGCACGTTCATTACAACAACGATTTGCTTCTTCCAGTGGATTAATTGGATGTCCAGTCTTCTCGGTTTGGTATTCATCGCGATCGGTATAATACACTTGCTCTTCGCCCGCATGTATACCCAACGCATTTATATCGCCCGTCTTGACGAGCGGCATGGGCATAAAACCTGTACAAGCAAGCGCGTGTGGCTATAACATCGGCACGTGAACGATCTCTAGCCGAGAATGGCAATAGCGACAAGAAAACGGCCAGCAGCACCGTTCTACATCTTGGTGAGGATGACCTCATCGATGTTGAAGTGGCGTTGGAGTAATTTCCGGCAGCGGTCGATCTTGGAACCGCCCTTTCCAATCGCCATTCCACGCTGGCTCGCGTCGATCTTTACCATGGCACGGCCCTCGGAGATCGTGATTTCCTGGATTTCGGCGGGTGCAAGGGCGTTCTTGATGAATTCTTGCGCGGTATCACCGTTCTCGATGATCTCGATTTCCTTCTTGAGATCGCGCATGGCCTTCTTGATGTTGGCGCCCTTTTTTCCGATGGCGAGGCCGGCCTGGCCTTTTTTCACGATGAAGATGATGCGGGCGTCCTCGGAGATGCAATCATCGACTTGGGCACCCGAAATATTCTCGAAATAGCTAATAAATCCCATACTCTTTTGATCAAGACTGTAACTCATGTTCGTTATCTCTGTATGGTGTTACTATTCGTGTTAAGAAAACTCTTTTACTACATCGATGATCTTACTGTCACCTGCTTGCTCGACGCCGATTGACGCCACTGAATGGGGTCTTCCTGCTTGATTCCCTAAATCAATCGACGAGCCTGGGTACGTGAACACTTCGATCTTGCGAGTTTGAAGGGACACGTGATGGAGCAACTCGTTTTTATATGGCACTGGCAAGTTATCTGCAATTATTAGCAATTTCATCTGGCCGGTCCTCAATTGTTTCAGCACGTTTTTCTCGCCCATTACGATCTTTCCTGTTTTCACCAGAATTCGCAAGTTCCGATTGAGGAGGGCCATCTTGCTCTTTGATTCAGACATGGAACCACGTCCTTGAGATGGGTTTTTGAATGACCCGTCGCATTAAAAAACCATCTAAAACGCATCGTCTTCACAAGAGTGTATGCGTTGCGGGCGGAATATAGCACCGGTGCCTTGAAAGAAGGTTGGAGATCGTGTTGTTGCTCGTGCCAGACAAGGCCTTCCAACCCATTAGCGCAAAAAAAAATGGCTCAGCAAAATAATCCTTTTTCGATCAACATCATGAATTTCGTGCACCTATAACCTTTTTCTTCGAAAAATTATATCCTCCGGTATCGTCCAATATAATCCAGGAATATATAGAACGAGGTGAGAAGCATGGTTGAAAAACTGTCGATCATCATTCCCGTCATTCCCGCCGACATGAAGAGGAAGATCGATGAGATAAGGGCCCGGTCCCTCGAGGACCAGTCCTCGCTGGTGCGGCGCTTGCTGCGCAAGAGCATCGCCGGGGAGAAACTCGACATCGCCGTCAAGGATTACGTTGATGACAAGATCTCGCTTGGAGCGGCGGCCGCGTTCGCTGGCATCTCCATCTGGGAAACGATCGATGAACTCAAGCGTCGCAACATCGGTTTGAGGTATAAGATTCTCGACGCGCAAGAGGAGATCGAGCAGCTTTTACTGCGGCATCAGGTGAAATGACGAGTTAGAGCTGTAATGGGGCCAGAAACCAAAGCGCGTGGCACGCCACGGAACTTGACACCGGATAGGTTCATTCCGAGCAAGATTGTGTTGCGATCCTCTCACAGACCGAAATAAACAATGAGGTCGTCGGTAGTGGTGGAATAAATCAGATGCGCTTATTCAGCATGATCTAAATCGAAAAGTATAATAAGTAGAATGTTCTACTTGACATCATGGCAAACGTGAAGCTGAACCGTAAGGCCTTGCTCGATAAATTCCAAGCAGAAATTCTCATCGATCGCGGGGAGAAAATAACACAACAAGATTTGCTTGATAAATGTATCGAATTCTGCCACGAGCATTTTGACAGCTTCATTTCGAGCAAGATAAGCCAACCTAAGTTGACGAAAGCAACCGTGAATCGCATCCTGGAGAATGCGGTCGATTGTGAGTTGCACGCCCTGGATAAAACTGACGATGAACTCATCTACGGGCTGTGAGAGTATGGCAGGGATATTACTCGATACGGGCTTTTTGTATGCCCTCCGATTAAAGAAGGACGAGCACCATGCCTTGGCAACAGAAATTTTAAAAGGTTTCGATTGGACCGTCCACGTGTCCATTCTCGTTCCCTCAACGGTCGTGGCGGAGGTCTACACGCTGACCAACTTCAGGACCAATGGAAACCGGCAAGCGATAGCGAGCCTTGATTTGCTGTTTTGGGGGGATGACCGGTTCTTCACGATTGTTCCCCTGCCGCAAGAGGAGTTACGCCCGATAGCCCAGGTGCTGAGTAAGCTCACTGAACCGGGTCGGATCTTGAGCTTCACGGATGCCTCTTTGATCTTCATTGGGCGAAAGTACGGCGTGAAGGATATTGTCACGTTCGATTCACATTTCAATGGCTTACTCACGATCCATGCAAAGACGTGAATTCACAGCGCGCGTCGGACAAAATGCTCGCGCCCCGAGTGCAGCAAGAAGCTCGCGTGAGCACTTATTCTATCTTCTTACTTAGTCTGACTTTTCCAATTTCGAGAGATTCCCGATTGTGTTTGGGACGGTCGTCAAGTAATTCATCCCGATGAGGAGCTGTATTACCATGGAGGCAAGACTTAATAGCAAGGGTCAGGTCGTTATCCCGAAGGAATTGAGGGACGAGCTTGGATTATCTATTCGAAACCAGCTCAAGGGTTTTCCTGGCACGGATGGACAGCAGCCACCCGAATAACAAGAAGGCCAAGCTCAAGCTTAGACCAAGCTCAACCCATATAAAATTCATATAACGCGTCTCTCCAACATATAGACAAGCAATTATTTGATGCAATTGCTCATCCGCACGATCAAGTGAACGACCTTCGTGCGACGACGAGCCAGGTTATCCTGAAGGTCGGGATGGCGACCGCGATCACTTGCAAGAACACGTTAGCCGGGCTCGTAACCAGGTAAAACAAGTTCGCGGCAAGGAAAATGTTAATGCGAGTGTATGCACGATTTTCGCAAGGGAAAAAGTCTTAACCTAATCAGGTATCGCAATCGGATACTTGCCATATTTCTGCGTCGTCTCCCTCATGGCAAGGAAGTTCTCGAGTTTCACTTCCGGGTTGATGCTATGCCCCGAGGCGATGATGAAGCCGCCACCGGGCGCGCATTCCTTGATCAACCGTTTCGTGTAGTTGATGATGTAATCCTTGCCCTTCGACGCCAGGTCTTGCGGGCTCACGTTCCCGTTCAGCGTGATCTTGTCGCCGTATCGCTGCTTGAGCTTGAAGATGTCGTAATCGGCATCCGCCGCCGTCGGTTCTATCGGGTTGAAGGCGTCGATGCCGCAATCGATCAAAGGCTCGAAAATCTTGCCAATGTTCCCGCAAGAATGCAGCAACACCTTCGCGCCGTGGTTGTGGGCATGGGTGCATATCTGGCGCAGCCACGGGAAGATATACTTTTCGAAGCTTGACGGGTGCATGAAGAGGCGGGTCTTGAAGCCGTAATCGTCGAAAAGGAGCATGAACCTCGCTCCCGCCTCGATCGCGAGCTTGGCTTGCTCCAGGGCAAATTTCCCCCGGTCATCGAACACCTTCTTGATCTCCTTTTGTTTTGCCATCATCCGGGAGAAATTCTCGATCCCGAAGCCTTCCCACGTGGCTTCCAGCAATGCGGGAAAGCCGGGAATCATGTAGATGTCCCCTCCAAATTCATCGTTGATCTCCCCGATGATTTTCATGGAAGTTGCACGGATCCCGTCATCGATGGACGGGTGGTGCTCGAACGATTCGTAGTCCTCGTAGCTGTTGAAGTACCCGCCATCGTAGAACGCCACGTCCATCCCGTCCGCGTGCCTGGTCACCCGGAATTTTCTACCGAACTCGTCGACGTATCCCCACGGGAAAAACTTCACGGGAAACAACGAGAGCGGCCCGACCGCCATGTCGATGCCGATTGCCCGGTACAGCCTCGCGTTCTTCGACAAACCGCCCTTCAACGTCGATTTCCACGAGAAGAACTTCCGGATGGCGCGGTCCTTGAAGGGGATCACGCGGGTCGCTATTCCCAGCATGGTCTTAATCCCCTTGAACACGTACTTTCCCCCGTAATGCTCCACGATCTTCAGGTTGTCGATCGTGCCCTCGCTCACGGGGACGCGATCGGGTTCCTCGTGATCCAGCGCCTTGTGAATGCGTTCCTTGGCATCCATGGAAGATTTCACCGCGTGCTTTTCCCGAAAGGTAATCTCAATTCAATCCGAGGGCATATAATGATGATAGCTCAGGATCCATGAATGGACATCGCGAAACACGTTATAATCCAGACCGCAAGTCTGCCCGTCCCTCCATGCGCGCCGCTTTAAGCAAGGATATCATCCGGATAACGTGCCATTCCATCATTCGTGCTTGTAATTGGCGATCCATCTTTTTTTTCCGAGAAAGCGGCCTTCCAACGCCTTGTAATAATCCTCGGCATTCATGCGCTCCTCGAACTTGTGTCATCAACAGCCCGGGTCGGTCGAGATCCAGATCGCCGTGCCGCCGGGCACTGGCGCCAAGGGTTCAGCTCTCAAGGGAACCCAGTTTCGTGAAGCATCACGGCCCTCCACGCCGATGTCCTCGAAAAACGTCCCGTCGCGCGCGTTCCACGTGAGCTGCAATATGGATGGAATTGAGATCTGCCCGCGTTTCGCCTTGATCGATCCTTTCATGTATTCTTCATCGATTCGGGCGAGCACGTCGAGGAAATCCGCGCCATCATCGACTTCATACGGTGTTTCATCCTTGATGACTTGTCTTAAATCCCGATCGATGAAAGACACCTTCACGGTCTTCATCATGTCATCCTCCAACTCGATTCGTCCGATCTCGCGGGGTTTTTCGGCGCATTAAGGTTTTCCCGCGTTGTCAAGAAGCAATCTCGTCTTGTCTCGGGCCTTGTACCCGTCCACGCCCTTGATTATGCGGGCCGCTGTTTGCTCGTCCATCATGCGTTCAATGATGCGCTTGACGACGGGGGAGATGCCGTCCTTGAAATCAACGAGCAAAAACGTCCGGCGCACTTTTATTTTATCACCTGTCGCCCGCGAGCACGCGTCGCAGTAAAAACACTTGTGCTCGTCAACCACGAGGCCATTCCCGGCCTGTACGAGCGCCCCAGTAGGGCAAGCAGCGACGGCGTTTTTCACGGTGGCCTCGTCCAGGTCAGCCGGCACGTGCAATGAACCGCGCAGGTACTTCTTGATAGGGGCGCCCGTTTTTTTATGCGCGAGGGTCTCGCCCGTGAAGTCGGGCAAGGAGTGCCGTTCGATCTGGTCCGCGGCCTCCTTCAGCTCGATGCGTTCCTCGCCGTTGATGAATAGTTTCAAGGCCCCGGCCGGGCAAAAATAGGCACAAACACCGCAATGGACGCATTTTCCCACGTCCACGAGGATGCGCTCGACCGGCGTGGTGCCCCACGAGATCACCTTGCCGTCCATGGGGCATGCATGGATGCACAGCCCGCAGCCGACGCACGCCTCGCTGTTGTATGCCAGATCCCTCTGGTGATTGAGCACCTTGATCGTGTATGTCCAGGTCGCTGGCGGCCTGAAATCCTTCGTTCGTGCAGGGAATGCCATCCGTCCACACCGTTTCCTCTAACGGATCCGTAATCCGTCTTTTTATTCTATGGGAAGGATAGTGTCATGGTATTTTTCGATCATCTTTTGGAAAATTGTTTTGCTTTCGTGCGAACAAGACGCGTTCGTTTTTCGATTGTAATAAGTTTAAAGTACCCTATTAACATAATTGATCAATAATGAAGCATGAATAGCGGCCTTCGGTCGTTCTCATTGCCTGGCCGCACCCCTCTCCGTTATCGGAGCGCGTGCCAGCCGGCGAATTGATCATGAAGCACTTCATCAAACCGCTATCGACATACTCGAATAAATCAAGCCCGTGAACCAGATGTCGGTTAAATATCAGCAATTATTGGTTGTCGACCCTGTAAAGTGTACCGGTTGCGAGGTCTGCGAAGCAGCGTGTTCATTTGCACATGAAGGAAAGTTCATGGCTCTGAATTCCAGGATCCAGAGGATCAGGATCGAGCCCGTCATCAACTATGCCATGAGCTGCCAGTTCTGTACAGACCCGCCTTGCGTCGCGGTGTGCCCGCAGAAGTGCATGGAAAAGGACGCGAAGACCGGGGTGATCCACGTCAACGAGGACAAGTGCGACGGTTGCTCATTCTGCATCCGCGTGTGCCCGTTCGGGGCCATTTCCCTCCACACAACGCGCAAGAAGGCGATCTTGTGCGATCTCTGCGAGTCTACCGAGGAAAAAGAACCGCAGTGCGTCAAGTATTGCCCGAAAGAAGCAATTTCGATCAAGCCGGTCAACGCCATGTCCCAGGAGGCACGCAAGGAGCAGGTCCTCGCGCTCATCAAGGGGATCGAGAAAGAAGCCAAGGAAACCCAGAAGGAGGCAAGCGCCGCGAAGGCGTGAAGATGAACGATCATGGTGAAAGGATACATCGGGAAAGTTGCGAAGATCAATTTAACGAAGGACAAGATAGAAGTCGGTAATCTCCCGGAGGAGTATTTGCGTGATTACATCGGGGGTTACGGCTTCGCAGCGAAAACATTATGGGACGAGCTCAAGCCCGGCATCGACCCGCTCTCGCCCGATAACATCCTCATCGTCAACATCGGGCCGTTCCCGGGCACCTACCTCCCAACGAGCAGCAAGTACGGCGTGTTTGCCAAGTCGCCGCTGACGGGCATCTTCGGCATGGCCATCTCCAGCGGCTCCGTCGGCCAGCAAATGCGGCAATCAGGCTTGCAGCAAATACAATTTTATGGAAAGGCTTCGAAACCCGTATACTTGTTCGTTGACGACGGCGACATACAGATCCACGACGCCAAGGACATGTGGGGCAAGCTTGACTCTTGGCAGACCGAGGACAAGATCCGCGAGGAATTCCACGACGAGCGAATCGGCGTTGCCGCCATCGGGAAGGCTGGCGAGCGCTTGTCGCGCATTGCTTGCATCACGAACGACCGGAACCGACAAGCGGGCCGCACCGGCATGGGTGCGGTCATGGGTTCCAAGAATTTGAAGGCATTAGCATTCAGGGGAACACATGAAATAGAGGTCGCCAAGCCGAAGGAATGGAAATCGATTGCCCTCGATCTCATCAAGCGAGCGAATGGACCAGCCACGCTCAAGTATCGCGATCTCGGCACGCCCATCAACACGCTTAATTTCCAGAAGCTCGGCTGCCTGCCCGTGGACAACTTCCGCGAAGGCACGTCCGACCGGGCGATCGAGATCTCGGGCGAGGTGATGGCAGAAAAATGGGTCGTCAAGAAGGCCGCGTGTTCCTGCTGCCCCATCGCGTGCGACCACCTCTGCCTCGCCAAGGAGGGCCCCTACAAGGGCTCCATCTCATCGGTCGATTTCGAGTCGCTTTTCGCCCTCGGCTGCTGCAGCGGCGTCTACGACATGAACGCGATCATCAAGGCGATCGAGATGTGCGACCGGGATGGCATCGACACGATCAGCGGGGGGATCTGCGTCTCGTTCGCCATGGAGGCATTCGAGAAGGGATACCTCACGAGGGAGGACTGTGGCGGGGTGGAACTCAAGTTCGGGAACGGCGACGGGATGGTCAGCTTCGTCGACCAGATGTGCTCGCGAAACACGAAGGCGGGCGACCTTCTCTCGAACGGGACACGATTCGCCGCCCAGAAGATCGGCAAGGATGCCATGCACTTCGCCATGCAATCGAAAGGCCTGGAGCTGCCTGGCTACCACCTGAGCGCCCTCAAGACCGCTGCGGTCGGCTTCGCGGTCTCCATCCGGGGTGGCTGCCACTTGCGCAACGGCGCGTATTCCCCGGACCAGAAGGGCACGTTTGACAGGTTCAAGGAAGACAGGCCCGACGAAAGGGCCAAGGAGATCAAGAAAGTCGAGGACAACTACGCGATCATCGACTCTTACATCATCTGCAAGTTCACCCGCGGCATTTACAAGAACGACGACGAGATGGCACAGGTCTACGAGCTCGTCACGGGATTTCCCTTGAATGGCAAGCAGATGAGCAAGGTCGGCGAGCGCATCGTGAACCTCTCCAAGTGCTTCAACATCCGCGAGGGCTGGAAGCGCGATGACGACACGCTGCCCGAGCGGTTCTTCTCGGAACCGCAAACAAGAGGGCCTGCAAAGGGGATCACCATCGATCGCAAGGGTTTCGAAGCGATGAAGTCGGCATACTACGCTGCACGTGGCTGGGACGAGAACGGGATCCCGACGAAAGAAAAGCTCAAGGAACTCGGCCTTGATTTCGTGATCGGCAAGTTGAAATGAACGAACGACGTTCTAGATGATAAAGACACGAGGTGAAGATGAAATGACTCTCGGAGACATGTTCCTATGCCCGAATTGCGAGAAGCGCGGTCCCCACACCCATGCGTGCCAGGAGCCAGTGAAACATAAGAAAATGACCATCGATGCTGTGCAGAAGTTGAACTTTTATTGCATCAACTGCGGCCGCGTCGGGGAAACGGAGGACACGTTGTGCCAGCCAGCCAGGCTGACTGACAAGGGCAAGGCGCTGTTCTTGCAAGCTGCGCTCAAGTCTGGTGAAGCCCATGTCTGCCAGGTGTGCGGGCAGCCCGTGGCGGAACCCGGCCACATCTGCGATTTGAAGGGATTGCCGCACACGTGCGAGTACTGCGGCAAGCAAGTCGCAAACATGTTCCACGTTTGCAAGGGGATTATCGACAACGCGAAATACGTCTGCAGGGATTGCGGGCGCATCGCCGTGAAGAAAGAATCCTTGTGCTCCCCAGAAAGAATACGTTAGGAGTCTTGATGCTAGCTGAACCGGAGGAGGTAATGCACCAGAATTGTAACCATCGGATTCCGATTCACGATTCATCGGCTATCGTGAAAGGAGAGAAAATAATGCCTGAAAATAATCAACAACGTCCAAAGGTAGGCGTTTTCGTCTGCCGCTGTGGCATCAACATCGCATCCGTGATCGATTGCAAGGATCTAGTCGAATACGCGAGATCTGTCGAGGGGGTCGCGTGTGCCGAGGATTACCTGTCGTATTGCACGGAAGGTGGCGCGCGCGACATCAAGGCAGCCATCGAAAAGTATCACCTCGATCGTGTCGTCATTGCTGCTTGCACCCCGAAGACTCACCAGCCGGTATTCCAGGCGGTGCTCCGGGATGCAAGTATCAATGAACGAATGCTCGAATTCGTCAATATCCGCGAGCACGCTGCGTTCGTTCATATGCATGACAAGCAACTCGCTACATTAAAGGCACACCAGCTTGTCAGGGCCGCCATAGCACGCGCCATGGAACTCGAGGAGGTGCCGACGGAGATCGTCGACGTCGATCCAAATGTCCTGGTCGTCGGTGGCGGCGTCGCGGGCTTGTCGGCTGCGATAGACCTTGCAAACCAGCCGAACGTGAAGCAAGTCATCATCGTCGAGCGGAAAAATACTATTGGCGGCAGGATGGCCCAGATGGATCGCACCTTCCCGACCGACGACTGCTCGATCTGAATACTGGGGCCGAAGATGCTCGAGGCCAATCGGGAGCAGAAGATCAAGATCCACACGCTCGCCGAGGTGGACTCCGTGACCGGTTTCATCGGGAACTTCAACGTGCGCGTGAAACAACACCCGCGGTACATCAACCCGAAGCTGTGCAACGGCTGCGGGCTGTGCGCCAAGGTATGTCCCGTCGTCGTCCCGAACCCGTTCGACGAGAATTTCTCGGCCCGGAAGGTCGCGGACCGGTCATTCGCGCAGGCAGTGCCCACGACGTTCGACATCGTCTTGGATTCTTGCATCCATTGCTATGAATGCGTCGCTGCTTGTGACCAATTCGCTATCGACTTCGGCCAGAAAGACGAGCTGATAGATTACAAGGTCGGCACGATGATCCTCGCGACCGGCTGGGACCTCTACAAGCCCATAAACAGCAAGTATGGCTACGGCAAGTACCCCAACGTGATCGACCAGCTCGAACTGGAGCGCATCATCGCCCCCAATGGCCCGACCCTTGGCCACATCGTGCGCCCGAGCGACCACAAGACGCCCCGTCGCATCGTCATGATCCAATGCGTCGGCTCGCGCGGCGAGGTCAACGCGCATTGCAGCCAGGTTTGCTGCTTGTTGGCCGCCAAGAACGCGAAGCTCATCAAGTCTGAGATCCCGGACGCGGAGATCATCATCTCGTACATCGACATGCGTTGCGCGGGGAAGGATTACGAGGAGTACTACAAGCGGTCGCGCGAGGCTGGAGTGATATTCGTCGGCGGGAAGGTCGCAGACGTGAAAGAAGATCCCGTGACGAAAAATGTCATCGTGACCATGGAGGACAAGAACTCGGGCGAGATCCTCGAGGTGACAGCAGATCTCGTCGTGTTATCATCGGCCTCGATGGCATCGACCGGCACGACGCAGATCGCCAAGGTGCTCAAGATGGAACAGAGTCCCGAGGGCTTTCTCAAGGAATTCCACTCGCGCCTTAACCCGGTCGCGACGAAGGTGCCGGGGATATTCATTGCGGGATCGTGCCAGGGCCAGAAGAGCATCGGCTCCTCCGTCTCGCAAGCCAAGGGAGCTGCATCCGCCGCCTCGTTGCTGGTCAACAACGGAAAGTACGAGATCGAGCTCATCCGGGCAGTCATAGAGAAGCAAGAAACGTGCTCGAAATGTTATCGCTGCGTGGAAGCTTGCCCCTACAGCGCGATCTCCATCGATGCCAGCGAAAATATCAACGTGGATGTCGTCGCGTGCCATGGCTGTGGAGCATGCTCGAATGTATGCCGCTCGCAAACGATCCAACTCAGGTACTTCCGGGACATGCAATACGAGGCCTATATCGATGCCATTTTCGAGGAAATGCCTGCCAAATAAGCGGTTCACTGGCGAACCGCTCGCTCATCGAACGGATGACGTTTCCACTAAAAACGACGATGTGGAAATTGACAGCCCGCGAGGCCCTTCGATGAAAACAATTTCTTGCATGAAGATATGGAACCGTTCATTATGGAAATGCCGAGGCACGGGATCATTCCCGTGCCGCGATTCACATGGATCATCGCTCGCGAAGATCCAAGACAAATTGAATGAAAGTAGTGACATCACGTGCCGACGATCAAGGTGAATTTCCTTTCACATCTGGCGAAATTCATCGGCACCCGCGTGGCCAGCGTGAACCTGGATGAACCGCCCACGGTAGCCAAACTTATCGAAGCACTTCAGGCCAAATATGGTAACAAGTTTACCGGCCACTTTATGAAGGATGGTGGGCTTGCTCAAGAGATGGTCGTGCTGCTCATCAACGGTCTCAACCTGAAACAATGTGCAAAAGACGGACAAGACCCGCACGATGTCCAACTCAAGGACACCGACGATGTTACATTCATCGTGCAATTCGGTGGGGGATAGATCGAGTGTCGCATCAATTGACAAGCTGCATACATTTATAGGAGCCTTTTTTGATTATTTCTCACAGCGTAAATGATCTCAAGAAAACCGATGCCCGAAGGATCCGTCGAGGAAACACGCCGAAGGGGTTCCTCGCGTAAGCGACGGGATGCCGCCTTGGTGCGGCATGGCGCGATCACCGCCCTCGTGGACATGCTGAATCATAGATGCGAGCACGACGCGTCCCCGGATCCTGGTAATACGCAACAGGCTTCCACGCCGGATCGCGTGCCCGCCGTTACCTCGTTGCCGCTGTCGCTCCTGCATCGGCCTTTACCACCTGCACCGGCAGAAACGGGATTTCTATCCCTCCGCCAAGAAATGTGTGAAGAGCTCAACCGGTTGAAGCGCGCATTGCGACGGGAGTTCGACACCCATCGTGATGGCGTTGTTCACGCGGCGCCTCCACGCCCGGAAATAACAGGATCCCAACGCCAAGATGATGCCGAACACGACGATGCAAACCAGCCGTATGGATTCTGGTCGCTCCGGCAAGAAATGCTCGTGGAATTGCGGCGCTTGAAGCGTCTCTTCGGCATGGCCCCGGAAGAGGATCCCGTGGCGAAATTGTCCCCCGGCGAGCGCGCGACTTACGACAAGTTCATGCGGTTTTTCGCGCGATGCCCCGCATGCGGCAGGCCAAATCACGACTTGTACTTGCAAGACTTTTACTTCACGCCAGGGCCCGACAAGGCTGCATTGCGGGATAGCCTGGTCCGCTTGATCGAGAAAACCACGGATTTCGACCACGTGTATGGGAACATCAAGCTCACGATCGGGATCCCTTGCTGCAATTGTTTCAAGATCGTCTTCTCCAAGAGCATCATCAAGATGTTCTTGATGCTCCAGCACGGGGTACCAAATAACGTTTGTTTCCGGCATCCGTTCAACAATACCAACCCGTTCATCGCCCATTTCGCCGAGACATACGCCAGGGGGCAGTATTACATGCTATCGAGCGATCGCCGGTCGAACGGCGCCGTGCAAAGGGTCGACTCCAACGATTACCACTTCTTCATGCTCGGAACCAAGCGGGCGTTCTACGTGATCATGGTGGAGGGCACGATCCCGCCGCAAGAAGCCGTGAAAATCGAGCGGCTGCTTGTGCTCGCCAAGCAGCATGTCGAGGAAAACTTCGGGACCTTGCTCAGCCAGCCGATCGTGAACGAAACGCTGCTCCAGCCCGTACACGATGCGATGCCAGGACTGGTTCAAGCCGCCGGGATCGACATTTGATCGAGGGCCGGGCATAGTAGATGTTGCAGTCGTGAACTAACGGCCTAATGGTAATATTAAATCCCTCGAGAATGATCGTGATGGTGTATGCCTAGCATACCCAAACACGAAACCTGTCTAGGGTGAATAAACATGCTTCTTGTCGAGGATTACAATTATTTGGTGAACCCACAGAGGATGGTCGTCGTTATATTGAACGTGCTGTTGTCCGCGGGTTCCATTACCATCGGGCTACTCAGCTTGTCCAAAGCGGCAAAGAGCGACATCGCGAGAAAGTATTTTTTGGGGATCGCGTTGTTTTTCATCGCTCTTGGTGTCGGCCGCGCGTTCTACGTGATTGATGATTACTTCACCCCAGGTTACACCAAATACGAGCTTACACCAGCGAACATCTATTATCGCCTCGCGACCTTCTCGACCTTGCTTGGCTTCACTGCCCTTGAATATTTGATCGAGAGCACGTTCATCAAGAAGACTAGATATACCTTTACCATCTTCGGAATCGTGTGCACGACATCCCAATTGTCTTTCCCCTTTATTATTGCGGACTCTATTAATTTTTATGCTATCCCGGCGCTTACAATTATCCCATTCCTCTTGTACTTATACTTGGCAATTACGCTTAAGGGATCCATCAAAATTCAAGCATTGATCGTCATTGTCGGGATGGTATTGCTCATTACAGGCTTCATGATCCTCGGGTTGCTCTATAAAATCGGTTTACTCGAGAGAATATGGACGAGCATCTTCGGCCCGCCTGTCTCGCTGGCCGGCCTGATCGTGGTCGGGTACGGGCTAATTTACAAGAAGGGAGAATTCTAAACCAAGCAAAACCATCGATGAGTATTCATTGGGATGTATTATGCTGTTAACTCAAGATTATCACTATCAGAACTGGGATCAAGGCACGCTTCTCTTCCAATGCGTGTTCCAGACCGTTGTGACGGTTTTTTTGTTACTAGTGTCTGCAGAGCTTTGGAGAAAGTATAGAACAAGGCGGACCCGCGTCATCTATCATCTTGGAATGGCATTTTCGTTGATTGGAATCGGATTTCTCACCGGCACGCTACCGATATTCATCGTGTTGACCTTTGGGGATGTCCCGATCCTCAACGGGATACCAGTTGGTGAGGGAATGTACCTCTGGTGGACGAACTTTTCCTTCGCTTTCGTGATACTGGCAAATCTCTTTCTTTTCAAGTTCCTACAAGGACTTTTTGACTCGCCGTCGCAAAAATTTTTCTACTTATTTGCTGTGGCGAACATCTTCTTGGCGATTCTCGATGTATACAGGGGAATATTCGTTGTTATCCCCGGAGTGAACGCGTTATCGGTCGAAATGGGAATGATATTCTTTTTCATCGAGCTCGTCTTGTGGGGGTTGATTGCTTCAAAGCTATTTCGTAGTTATAGAAAAATAAGACCATCAATAGACCGGGTGAGTATTATAACAATGGCGGTCGGTTCGGTGTTCATGATCGTCTCACTTTTTATGTTTGCGCTTGGAAATATAATCCAAGGTCTAGTCATCGACGGGCTCATTTACGCGACGCTGCTCCTGGCTTTCTATTGGCTCTTGATCATCCTAACCGTATTCTTCATCTATATCGGCTTCATCAGGCCAGACTGGTTCAAGGCTTTAATACGAAAGATAAGCCCTGAACTGTCTTAATACTTCGCGTGTCACGCCATTCGGGCTTTCGGATAAAAAAATAAAGGGTTTATCCCTTCAAGCGAGCACCAGGAGCAAGCCGAGGGTCAAGAGCGCAATGCCAATATCGATCGACCCGAAAACGATGCCCACGATCCCGGGTGCCTTTCTATCATCCTTTGCAGCCCCGACTATCCCGAGGATGAGACCGACGATGCCGAGGGCGAGACCGCCAAATTGGAATGCCGCCATTAAAAATGCAACGACTTCAGCGCCGTCCATAATGGCCAACCACAAGAACAAGAAGGGAAAGAACATCATCAAGACGAGCAGCACGAGGCCGATGATGGAACAGACCAGGCCTCCAACGCCAACTTTTGATATGGTATTGCGCCTCGCGAAGTACTCGAGTGATATAGAAAGGAGGAATATAAAAAAAGGGGATCTGCATAACTCGAACCGGATTTACCTTAATAATCCTAATACTTGACCTTGTAGCGCGTCAAGACTTCCCGGATCGATGGCACGTTGGCAGTCGTGCCGTGCAGTTTCGCCTGGAGCAAGAGGGATATCGACCTGAACGCGCTGGACGGGACGAGCTTCAGCAGGTTCACGCCCATGAACCTGGCAAGCCCCACGCTGGTTTCCCTGAGGTTGTTACAGCCGTCCGAGAAAAACACGTGTGCTTTCCCCAGCCGCTGGCGCAAGCGCTGGCCGACCTCGTCGATCGCGCAGTGGCCCGCCACGACCACGGGCCCCTGCAGGCCGTCGATCACCGCCGGGTCGTGCCCCTTCCCGATGACCAGGTCGCACTTGCCCCTTCCAGCATAGTCGAAACGGAGCATCTGCGCGACCATTAAGGGGTTGTTCAAGCAGCCCTCCCTACAAAGCAACGATTTCCCCTTGACGATGTTGACGTTCGGCGGCACGTCCTTGACGATGTCGTAATCGTAACGCGTCGTGTACCCAGAAAGATCCCCGTCGACGTCGATGTCATCGAGTCCTTGGATCCCGCCGCATAACTTTCGCTCCATAGCGATCTTGAACGAGGGCACCTCGCCCGCCGGTATCCCGAACACCCTCGCCCCGACGATGTCCGCGGCCAACACGTTCGGGCTGCCGATCAACAGACGGAACGGCTTGATCGTGCGATCATGAAACGCCACGAGCGGGTAGTGGCCGTGGATCGTGCCCTCGATGCCCTCGATGAGCGTGAAATCTGGCTGGATTTTCTCCAAGACATCGACCAATTTTGAATGAAGGTTGAAGTTGTGATCGTGCTTGCGGACGTGCTGGGCCGGGAATGCCCACTGGTTCTTGATGCCCAGCGTCACGACACCCATCGAGTGGGTCTTCAGCTTCGGCAGGTTGACGTACAGGTTCTCGTCCTTGTGATCGATAAGCTTGTCCACCAGGATCCTGGGCATCTCGAGCACGTTCGAATCGTATGCCCCGGCTTTTTGCGGATCGCGGGAAAATTCCATCCGGACGTTTTTTTGCTCGTCCAGGTAAAGCGGGATGGCTCCCGTGCGCCGGCAGATCCGTGCATACCCTATCCCATCGAACACGATACGTGTGTAATTGCTCTGGGTGGAGTTCTCCATCACGTAGATGCGACCGGCCCCGATGCCTTTGAAATAGTCGATGACGCGTTCGAGAAACTCGGGTCGAGTATAGACGAAGGGTTTGGTGTCTATCGCGTTGGGTTTAAGGTAGACCGCCCTTGAAGACTTCAATAGCGACTTGCCCCCGAACGCGTCGAAAATGGCAGCTATGGATTTCGATAGAGCGTCTATATAGTCGGGACCAGCGCCGGGATCGACGCGTACCTTCTCGATGATCACTTTCGGCCGGCAAATCATCGTGCACCAGCGTTCCTCTACCACTTTTGATAGAACTCCTCCGCCCACCCGAAGATCTTGTCGGTTTCCTTGACCTGAATAATCCGCCCGTCGTTTAGCACGAGCTCCCCGGTGAAGTACCCGTAGGTGCTGAGCCCTTTCATCGCCAAGAAGCCAATGTCCACGCCGGTTTTCTCGTGGAACTTGGGCACGAGCGTCAAGTCGACCCGCTTGTCCGGGCTCTTGATGGCCAGCGGCTTCTCGAGGTGTTTCGGGTCGTGCTGGTATTCCACGACGTCCAGATGGTGCCCCTTGCCATTATAGATGATCATGCTCTTGCTGGATTCGGTGCCGAAGCCGTAATCGATGTTGAACCCTATCGGAACGCCATCAACGCGGCCAGAGGCGATGCACCACTTCCAGTGGTTCTTGTAGGGGAAGACCGCACGTGTCCAGTCGAGCACCCCCCAGCTGTTATTGGTTTCGTTGAACGGGTACTCTTTATCACCGACACGGACCTGGCCGCTCGCGGGCATGCACATGATCTTCACCGCGTACACGAACTGCCGGGGATTTTCAAAGGGAATGAGGTTCACCATGGAATCCATCTGTGGATCCTTGTGGAGCGTGATTTCCCCCTTGATCTGCTTGCGCGGGAAGTCGACGAGCAAGTGCACGTCATCGCCCGTCCGGCTAAATTCCATCCGACTATTGCCCTTTCTGAAACACAAGGGACGTTCGTATCGCCACGAGGCGGGATTGCCGACCGATCCTCGCGTGAATAGCCGGAGCAAGCTAGCGTTGGTCGATTTTCCCGTGTTGAAGTCGGTCAGCGTGAACTGGGCAACGCCGGCAAGGCCAATGTCAAAAATATTCAACACGACACGGTAATTGTCGTTGAATGCCTCCCAGAAGTCCCATTCCTTGATGCGCAGCGGGCTGGCCTTGATCTTTTTCCTGTCGTAATTGAACAGGTCATCCCGTGCCCATCCCGGCCGCAAGACGCGGCCGTCATCGCCTAGAATGTCAGTTCTTTCGGTTATTTCTTCTTGCATGAAGGTTCATTGGTTCAAAAAGGAGATAAATGATCCGATGAAGGGAACCCTTTGCCTGGATACGCGTTAAAAGTCATCGTGACGTGCCATGCATGAATTCCTCTTGTGTCAATACTTGGTCATTGCCCAGACGGCGTTTTTCTGCATTGTGCTCGGGATCCGAGTTCAGCGTTCAATAGTGGTTGGATCATCGTCATCGCGGCATCTGGAATTTTCTTGCTATTTGATTTTGTATCGCTCCAGGTCACCGATAATGCCATAAACCCGATTATCGTGACGCGGGTCGCGGAACAATTAGCAATCGCGGTGCGGTCTTTTTTCTCTTCGATAGGAGGTCAACATACTTTGTTTTTAAGTATGAACTTGGTAGTAGTTAGTAGCAAGATCTCGGTATTACCAAGTCGACATAAGCCGGAAGGGACATTTCGCCACGAACCATCGTATATATTTCCCGTGGTTGCAACGCGTGGCCGGATATAAAACGTGAAAGCAGCGTGATGATGTTGGTATGGTTGAGGATAGTATAAACCTGGTCATCGAGAAGACGCGAGGCCTCGGTAAAACCCTCGCCATCTCGAAGGAAGCGGCGAGCCGGATTAACGTGAAGGAGGGAGACCTAGTTGATTTACTCGGCGTTCAATTACCTGTGCATCTAAGCGATGATGTGTATCCATTCCTCGTGAAAATCGACCCGAGCGTGATCGACGTCCTTAAAATAAGGACGCTCAACGTGACGATTTCAAGGTCGGCCTACAAGGCGCCGGCCGCCTCGCCCGCCACCGCCACCCAACCAAAGCCGTCGATGCTCGGCGCCCCGCCCCCATCATCACCCGTTCAAGCACCGCTTCCCGCCCCTTCCGTCCCTTCCCCCCCGAGTAATGTCCAATTTCCAGCGGCAAGAGCGCAAGAACCCACGCAGGCGACCAATGCAGAACAAGCACGCTGGGTTCTTGTCCCGAACCAGGTCGACGAGTACCAGCAGCAAGTCGTCGATGCCCAAGGAAACCCAGTGTATGGCCTCGATGGCGACGGGTATCCCTTGGACTCGCGGGGTAACTCGTTCACCGCTGCAAATTACTACGATCTCTGGGCTGGATCCGCGGCTGCTGCGCCGGCACCAGCAGCACCAGCACCTTCAGCTCGACCGGTTCCATCGCCGGCACAAGAACCCGTGCCTTCTCCACCAGCCCAACCGAGGCCCGTCGTGGAATCAACAGTCACGCCCCGACCGAGCCAGCCCCATGAAATTGCAAGCCAGAAAATGCAAATAATTGCTCCAAATCAAGTCGACAAGTACGGCGTGCAAATAACGGATGCAATAGGCAATCCGATCTTTGGCACGGACGCGTCTGGATGGTACGCCATCGACTCGGCAGGTAATCCATACCAAAACACGAGATGGATCGAGGTGGACGTCCAGCCTCAAGCCGCGGGAACTCGATTCAACGCCGTGCTGATCATCGACATCTCGCGAAGCATGCTGGCGAGAGATCTGGACGTTTTAAACATAGACGCCACGGTTCGTAGCATCAAGAATGCTATGCCGTCCCCCAAGATCCAATATTTCTTGAGCCAGTTCAAGGAGGGAGCACTTGTACCGAGGCGGATGGGCGCCGCCCTCGCTACGATCGCGTTCCTGGCGGAGAAAATGTCTCATGGCCAGGGCGACAAGGTTGCCGTTATTCGTTTCGCGGACATAGCCGAGACCCTCGATTTCGACGGGACCGCCTTCATGGACGGTGAAAACCAGGCTCAAGAAATGCTCGTTAAAACTGCCGTGGGCATCGTGGAAAAAATCGGGAACTCTTATGGCCAAGCGACCGAGATGGGAAAGGCCCTCTACCTTGCATTGGAGCTGGCGAAGCTCATGGGCGAGATGGAGGTAGCTTCTGGAAGCGAACCGAAGCCGGTCATGTGCGTGTTGCTTACCGATGGATACCCGACAGACCCGGAATCGTTCAAGGCTGCCGTCGATGCAGCGAAGAATATCCCAAACCTCACATTAGATATCATCGGCCTGGGTGCTCCGGACAAGGAACTCTTGGATCTGATGAAGCAAGCAGCCCAAGATTGCGGTGGGGATTTCATCATGCCCAAGGATTCGGGCCAGCTCCTTGCCTGGTACGCGGACAAGGCCGTGAACTTCAAGCCGCGGCAGCGCGCCATACCAAAGCAAGACGAACTATAGCGGATGAAAAAGTCCACTAGTTGCCTCGAGCACCGCGTTTTGCTTGGAACCGCTTCTTTTTCTAGTATTGTGCCGTGCATCGATCACGCCCACACGCGTCCATAACCACATCTGGTTGATCTGGCTCGCCGAGCGCTGGGGTTTTTATTGAAAGTGCCTTTTCTTCACGCAGCAGCTCACTGCAATTCACCGCGGTCAAAGGGTGGATCTGGGCTCCTCGGAGCGGGATGTTCACGTGAAGAACCGAGCCAAGTTTGCCGGTTATCTCGTGCTGGCAATCGCCGTGGCCTTCATAGCTCTTGGCGTTATCGACACGCTTTTTACCAGCTTTCTCGGAAGCGTGTGGCAAGCGTCCGTCCATCAATTCTACATAGGAACGGGCAACGTGTTCGTTTTACTGTTCTACGGGCAATTGGTAAATTTTTTCACGTGGAATTTGTTGGTTCACGTTTTTTCTATCGCCGTGTACATAATTGCATACAGCGCGGCCAAGAAGCATCGAGTCGGGAGCATGATTTTCGTGTATGGCTGCGTTGTTCTTTGGGTATGCCAGTTCCTTTCCACCATTGCCTGGAGCTTTTTCGCTCTGATAGGAAACCCGAATTGGAACACGGAGTCCAAGCTCATCATCACGATGGCATTTTTCCCGATGTTCCTCGTGTTCATCTTTTTCCTCGATATCGGATGTGACCTTGCCACTTTCATGGGAGACTTCATCAAGGACCGGGGCGAATACAAGAAGATCACGTACAAGGTCGAGGTCGACGGGAAGCGGAAGATCATCTACTTCGACACGAGCAAGTCCCGCATCAATTCGACGATCAACGCGTTGATCTTCGTCATGATCGACCAGGTGCTCTGGGAGCAAGGTGATTCGGGCGCGGGGTCGCGCTTCCTCAAGAGCACGCTAATGAACTTGTTCGCCGAGATCGCGACACACTTCAATTTCTGGCCGAAGTTCAAAAATGGTCTCTTCAAGCTCGTAGGTGTCAAGATCGGCCGCAACTGTCTCATCTCCCAATACACGCGCGTCGATCATATGCTCCCAAACCTGGTCATCCTCGAGGATTATGCACAAGTCGCCCTTTCGTGCAACCTCATAACCCACACGTTCATAGACAGGGATAACCGCCGGGCATTCCTCTACGGCCCCGTGCGGATCTGCAGCTACGCGCGCGTCGCGGCGGGGGTGACCATCACGCCAGGCGTCACCATCGGCGAGGGCGCGGTCGTGGCGGCAAACTCGCTGGTGAACGAGGACGTGGCGCCATACACGATGGTCGGTGGTATCCCTGCCAAGGTCATCAAGACCCTCGATCCCGCGTCGTATGCCGAACGTATAGAGAAAGACAAGAGGCTCGATAACAAGCTATTAGCAGACAAAGTGTAGAGTGACCGTCGTGGAGGTCGTCGAGGCACTTGTCAGGATCGGCCTGAAGCCCTTCCTCGGTTACTCGCAATGGGCGCTCGCCAGGCCCGAGCATCGGCAAGCACAACTCCTCGGCGAGATCTTGCGCCGGCACGCGTCGACCGCCTTCGGCAAGAAGCATGGCTTCGATGACATCCGCAGCATCAGATCTTTTCAAGATCACTGCAAAGTGCACGCGTACGACTATTTCAAGCCGTACGTGGACGCCATGTTGGATGGAAACCGGCACGCCTTGTCCAACAGCAAGCTCGTCGCCTTCGCACACACCACGGGCACCACGGGCAAGCCCAAGCTCATCCCAGTGACCCCGGAGATCGCCAAGACATATAGCCTGGCTTTGCTCCGGACGGCGGGCCATTTCATTGCAGAAGATCCCCCGCAAAACGCGGGCATCATCCGGGGAACATGGCTCTACCTCCCCGCACCAGCGATCATTCGCAACGCGGGCGTGGGATGTACCCCCGTGGGGTACATCACGGGCTTGATGACACTCCCGAGCGCGGCCCAAGCGTGGCAGTACCTGATCCGATCGAAATACTATACCCCGCTCCATTTGGCCAGATTCGGCATGAAGAACCAATTCGACATCGTCACGCAGGAATGCAGCGGTAAAGACTTGGCCATGGTCGTCGGCACGACGCCGGTGGCCGTGACCCTCCTCGAGCACATGGTGCGCGCGAGGGGTGCATCCGGGGTCCATGATCTGTTCCCGTCGCTGCGATTCGGTATCCTCTCGGGCGTCTCGCCGAAGTATTACGAGCCCCGCATCCGACGTATCCTCGGCCGCGGCTTCACGTTCCGAGAGGTCTATGCTGCGTCCGAGGGCATGCTCGCGGCCCAGCTCTCGCCACGACCTGGCCTCACGCCGTTGCACGATGATGTATTCTTTGAATTCGTTCCGATCGCGAATCCGGCCGAGAGATTGCTGTTGCACGAGGTGAAAAAGGGGGTCGATTACCGGCTCGTCATCACCTCGCATAACGGCTTGTTTGCCTACGATATCGGCGACGTCGTCCGGTTCCTGGAGGTCGACCCGCCGAGGATCGAGGTCGTCTCAAGGACAAATGCCATGGACATCGCCGGCGAGAAGGTGACGCCGGCGCAGGTGCTCGCCGCCATGAAAATGGCGGATGCATCTTATCACTGTAAATCGATCGACTTTTTCGTCATTGGCACGTACAGCCCGAAGGCACGTTACGTGTATGCAATCGAATTCGAAGCAAGGAAGCAACCGGCATCGCTGATGGATTACCTGTCGACCCTGGACCAGGAACTCAGGCGGCTCAACGACGTCTACGAGATCAGCCGCGCCAGGCGCATCCTCGTGGAGCCAGAATTGCGGATATTGAACCCCGGTTTCTTCCACGATTTCGAGCGTGGCAAGATGGCCGGCCAAGAACGCGCTTGCCAGATCAAGACGTCGCGCTTCTCCAACGACGCGGCGATCCTCGATCTTTTCGAGCAGCACGTGACCGATCGGGTCGAGCTCAAAAAGGCCTGACAGGTCGTGTCGCTCGTGGCCGGGGGATCCAGCTTATCAAGTCCCCCGTCGATGCTTGACCAGTTCAAGAACAACGAGTGAGCACGCGTGGAAAAGGCAGAATCACCTTCGAGCATCGAAACACTGGAACAGAAGTTCAAGGGCGTGGACCCGTGGAACCAGGTAGGATTCACGAGAACGCTGGGCGGTTTCTTCTATCGATACATGCTTTTCTTGATAGAGATAATCATCGGCGCCTTGATGGCGGGTTTCTTGCTCCAGACGTTCTACCCGTGGCCAGAGGCGGAGGGGTACCGGAACATCGTCGGGCAGTTGTTCGTGCTGCTCTTCACGGTATTCGACGTGGGGACGGCATACGGTATCGAGCGGTTCATCGCCGAATGGCGCATCAAAAACCCGCGCCGGATGCTTTTCTACTTGCAGTTCTTTATCTGGTATCAGATGATAACGGGTTTGGTGCAGACAACCACTATATCTTTGTGGGCAGTATATTTCGTGCCTAGCGGAAACCTTGCTCATCTCACGTGGGTGATTCTCATCGTCTCGACCACACAATATCCCGGGATGCTTGGTTTCTTCAGCGCGTCGTTGAAGGGATTGCAGCGGTTCGACCGGTTCCAGATCCTCCAGTTCTTGCACGGGCAGTTCTTCCAGATGGCGACGAACATCCTATTCATCCTGGTTGGCCGCTATCTCGGCGCGATGAATATCGCGGTCGGGGAACTCATGGGACTCACGCTCGGCGCGACGATCGGCAGCTACGTCGATGACGTGTTTGCCATGTTCCTCGGCGCGCATTATTTCAGGAAAGCGGTTAGGGACATCATGCCGGATCTCAAGATACGCGATTGCTTCCGTCACGATTTCGACCGGGCTATCGCGAAGGAATGCTTGTGGTTCGGCTTGCAAGTGTCGGCGGGCCCGCTATTTGGCGTCGTCGTCGGCCAGATTATCTCCTGGTACTGGATACTCATGGTGCCTCAGTATAGCACGTGGATCCTCCTCTCCGGCGTCGCCGCGGGCATCGCCCAGGCCGTGCAATGGGGCACGGGGCTCGAGCTGGTACCGGCCATATCAGAATCCTTTTTGAACGGCAAGAAAAAGCTCGCGCAGTTCTACATCGCGCAGAGCTGGCGCTGGAACTTCTTCCTGGCCATCCCGCTTCTCATGATGCTCACGAGCTACATGCCGCTCATCTTGACCGTTGCCCTCAGGTTCGGAGGTGCCGAGGTTTACATCCTCGCCGTTCCTTTCCTCGCGCCGTGGATCATCATGAAGCTGCTGGAGCCGATCTCGGGCTTTGCAGACCAGGTGATCGTGGGCGCCTCCAGGCCGAGGTTCATCACGATAATCAGGATCCTCGAGGAGGCGGGAAAACTCTTCTTCATGACACTGTGGATACCATGGCTGCGGGTTACCGACGCGGGCTTCACTGCCGTCGTGTGGCTCATGCCGCTCGGCACGTTCATCCCGACCTTGTTGAAAACCATCGCGTGCTGGGCTTATATCCATCGCCGGATCGTCAACGTGCGATTTCCCTTCGGGCAGGCCATCGTGGCCCCGGTGTTCGGCTCCTCGCTCATCTGGCTCGCCAGCTGGCTCTACATTTCATTCGCCTATCCAGCCATCGACGCGGCGGTCGGCTTGATCCCCGCCGTGCTCATCACGGTCATCTGGATGCTCGTCGGGAGCTTCGCCATCTATTTCTTCTCGTACGGGTTCTTCGGCGGCTTCGACGACTTCGGCTTGAAGACCATGTACGATGCGGTCAAGATCTCGGGCCCATCACGCCCGCTCATGAATTTCCTTACCTTGTTCCTCAAGGCGGGCATCAAGATCTCGCCCTTGCACAACAAGTTCCCGATTCCCGCGGGCGACGCGCACCGGGAGGCGCTGGAACTCATGGAAATCCGTTCCCGGAACGAGGAGACGACTAAAAAGGCCAGCCAATAGCATCGAGGTGAAGCACCGTGAACATTGCCACCGCATCGAAAATCGACGATCTCGGGAAGATGTTCCTGCTCCGTTATAAAGTCTTCGTGCTGGAGCAAAAATTTTCTGAATCCATAGAAATCGACGAGCATGATAACGAGTCCACGTTTCTCGTCGCGAAGGAAGGGAGGGACGTGATCGGCACCCTCCGGCTGTTCAAGGAGGGTGGCAACGTCGTGCTCGGGCGGATGGCCGTGGAGAGGGCATGGCGCGGGAAGGGCGTCGGGAAGGCGCTCGTCCTCGCGGCGCTCCCGATCGCGCGGGAGCTGGGCGGGGCCGATCTCGTGGCGCACGCGCAGGTACAAGCCCTGGGATTTTATACAAGGGCGGGTTTCTCCCCGCATGGTGAAGAATTCGACGAGGATGGTGCCCCGCACCAGCTGGTCCGCGTAAAACTAACTTGATCGTGCTATCCGGGTTATCTTTTACAATTAAGCCTTTCCGCGAAATAATCCACGTTCTCGCCCGTCATCGCATTGAATTTGAGGAGCGGGATGTGGCACAACTGCTTCATGATGTTGTTCGCACGAATCCGCGTGTTGATGCTTTCCCACGAGACCATGTCTAGCATATCACGGGGCAGCGTGGCTGGAATCCACACGAAAGGCTCCGGGCCAAGTTTCTCATCGAACGCGGAATAAACGATGCCCGCACCAGATTCGAAACCATGAGATGCACCATCTCAATATCGCGCTTTCAGGCAGCTTTTTCTAGAGGAGGACATAAAGATCATGGTGAGAACCGGGCGGGATAGCTTGAAATGGAACGAGACTCACGGGAGGATCATCTTCACGGACGGGTTTTATGACCTTGGACGACGAGACCAGATACACCAACGCGCCGAGAAACGAGACGGCCGCCGGCCCCGTGGCTAGTGGAAGCAGTCGTTTCAAGCTCGCGGTTCGATCCCTTGTACAAAAGGTCGGGCCGAAAATGAAACAGAAGCATAAGGAACCAGGCACGAAAGATGACCTCTGGAATCGCGTTGGATTCCATCGCATCACCGGGGCGTACTTGTACGGGTATATCTTGGCTCTAGGCGAGGCACTCATCGGAATCGTGCTCGTCGGCGCCATCCTTCCCATCTTCTTGCCCTACCCGGAGATCACGGGGTATAAAAACGCGGCGGCGGCCTTCGTCGGGTTCTGGTACGGGCTTTTCGACCTGAACCTCGGTGGTGGTGGCGGGTTTTCGGACGGCGTGATGCGGTTCATCGGCCAATACAGCTCCAGCAACCCCCGGCGGGCAATAAGATACATCCAGTTCTATTTATGGTTTCAGATTTTCACCGGCCTTGTCCAGGTCATGATGTTCTCCCTCATCGGTTTTTTCTACCTGGTGCACACGAGCTTGGCGTACCTGGTCTGGTTCATCATTGCCGATATGATGGTGCAATATCCGGGTATGCTGATGATAATGTCCGCAAGTTTGAAGGCGTTTCAAAGGGGGGACAAGCTTGGCATTCTCGTCTGGCTCCAGAACACGATCTTCCAGGGGTCGGTAAACCTTGCCTGCCTCATCGCCGGCAAGGCATGGGGCGCGAGCGACCCTCGCGTTGGCGAGCTGATGGGAATCGTGATCTTCTACATCTTGTCCATGTACCTCGACGATTGGATCAACCTTGCCCTTGGCAGTTACTTTTTCAACCAGGTCCTCAAGGATCGCGGGGTCACCGAGGGCGTCCGCATCGTCTTCAGGCCCGAGTTCGACCGGCGCGTGATCAAGGAGTGCTTGACGTTCACTGGGAAGCAGTGGATAGGCAACCAGGTACTCGGCGCGTTCGGGTACGTCGTCGGGCTGTACATCATCATCAACATGCCGTCCTTCGCCGCGTGGAGCGGGTTGTTGATGATCCCGGCCTTCCTCGGCCATCTCGTGTCCCACCAATCGGCCATGGTGGGACTTTCGAGCCCGGCCATCTCGGAGGCATACAATAACGGCAAGATGGAGTACACGAATCACGTGCTGAAGAGCGTGCTCAAGTGGTATTGCATCGTCACGTTTTACATGTTCACGTCGATGGTGATCATCAGCCCCCGCGTGATTATGACGGTCATCGAAGTGTTCCCGGCCTTGCAGAACTACCAGCTCGGCATCGTCATGATTCCTGTTGTCCTCGTCGTCGACATGACAGGGCCGCTGCGGAACTTCTGGTCTTCTATCTTCATCGCGAGCAACCGTCCCATGCCCCCCATCTACATCAATTTTATTTTCACGCTACCGGGCTACGCGTTGAAGTTCTTGTTCATCTGGCTCTGCTTGACGGCCGGCGCGCTGCCCGTCTGGACGCTGCTCATGGTGCCGGACGCGATCAACGGCTGCTTGCAAGCCCTCGCCGGTTACCTCTGGATCCAGAAGCGGGTCATCAAGATCCAGTACCGGAAGATGCTCTACCAGGGCATCATCGCCCCCGTCCTGGCTTGCGCTTGCTACGCGGGCGTGCTCCTCTTGTTCACTTACATCGCGTGGCCGGCCATCGAGGCATTGCTCGCCCTCGCCATCGGCACCGCGGCGAGCTCGATCGTCATGGGAGCTTTCGCCCTCCTGGGCATGATATTTCTCTTCCCGGGCATATTTTACTGCCCGTTCTTGGCTCTTCTCGGGTCGTGGGACGATTACACGCTCGAGGAGCTGCGCAAGTCCATCGAGCTATCAGGGCCGAGCAAGTGGGCGATGCGGTGGATGTTCAAGATCACGGTCTTCCTCGTGGCGAGATGCAAGTGGCGGAACGTGCACCCGCTTTCCAATTACGAGCGCGCGGAGCAAGAGATGGACGAACTCGTCTCTAACGCGTGAATCTATCCCGGTCTTTCGCCGCCCGAGTTCACGCATCACGTGCCTTCGGGAGTTCCGGCGGATGCGGCATGATGGTCATGTTTAAATGATCGCATACGAATTCTGGAATGAACCCGGTAATTCGTATGGTGAATGAAAATGGTTAGCAAGACACTAGAATGCGTTGCCAGGGCATACCTGGGAGAGTCGCAAGCAAGGAACAGGTACACGTTCTACGCGAAAGTGGCAGCCGACGAGGGCTTCGAGCAGATCGCCGGGATATTCAGGGAAACGGCCGACCAGGAGAAGGAACACGCCAAGAAACTGTTCGGCATCATGCAGACCTTGAAAGCGAAGGAAAAGGTGACCGAGTTCAAGGTCGACGGCGTCGGTGTCCCGCTGGAGTTCGGCACCACGCTCGAGAACTTGAAAGCAGCAGCCGGCGGCGAGAAGTACGAGCACCAGATAATGTACCCCGATTTCGCAAAAATCGCGGAGTCCGAGGGAAACAAGGACATCGCCGTGGCGTTTGGTACCATCAAGACGGCCGAGGTACACCACGAGGAGCGGTACAACAAGCTCATCAAGGAAGTCGAGGGCGGGACGTTCTTCAAGAAGGCAAAGAAAACGTCTTGGGTCTGCCGGGAATGCGGTTACATGCACGATGGTAATTCCCCGCCCGAGAAATGCCCCCTCTGCGGCAAGCCCAAGAGTTTCTATCAGGTCAAGGCCGAGGAATACTAGATCCATTTTTATTTTTATCCCCCTTCTACAACATAAAGGTTCTTTAATGATGGTTTATCACGGCAAAAAAGCGTGCCTCCTGTTATTGCCTGGCATGATACTCTCTGGCCTCTTGCTGGTCTTGCTAGATAAACCCACCAGAGGAATATACGGCGGCCATCGATTGGTCGATGTCTCGGGTCAAAGCCCGCTACCGAGCGTGATCATCTTCATCGGGGACGGGATGGGGCCCAACCAGATCGAGCTTGGAAGGCTGGTCGAATATGGTCCGAGCGGCAACTCGAGCATCCTCCAGCTGCCGAACCACAAGCTCATCGGCACGGATAATATCGACGGCACGACCACGGACAGTGCCGCAGCCGCCACGGCGATAGCAACTGGGTACAAGACCCACAATAACGTGATAGGAAAAAATGCCATGTATCAATCGGTTCCCACGATCCTCGAGCTCGCAGAGGCAAGGGGATATGCGACGGGCATCATCGTGACGAAATACATGAACGACGCGACGCCTGCCGGGTTCTCCGCACACAACGACTACCGCGGTAACTACGTCGACATCGCCGCGGACATGGCGGACGCGGGCATCGACTTGTTCCTCGGCGGCGGGAGTAGCTCGACGTATTTCGGCACGCAGATCACGAACCTTCAAGCGAGCGGGTACACGCATATCACGAACCGGACAGGGCTTGCAGGAGTGGACGCGTTGCCGGCCCTCGGCTTGTTCAACGCGGTCTCCTTGGGCTTCGAGATGGACAGGACAATTGCTTCCACCGAACCCACCCTGACAGAGATGGTCACGAAGGGCATCAACCTCCTCAACGCGACCGGCAAGCCGTTTATACTCCTCGTCGAAGGCTCCCAGATCGACACTAGCTGCCATGCCAATGACATGGTTGGACTCGCCCATGAGGTCATCGAGTTCGAGAAGGCATTTCGCCATGTAAAGTCCATCGCGGATGTGAACGACAACCTCCAACTGCTCGTCTGCGCGGATCACGAAACCGGTGGTTTTAGCATTTCTTCATACAATTTCACCACCAGCTTGCCATTGGAGCAAGATGACCTCGCCACGAAGATCGCCAAGCGCACGAACAGAACGAACGAGATGGCCGTCTCCTTTTCCACGACGGGGCACACGAGCACGCAGGTGTACCTGGCTGGGATAGGCCCGTACACGGACAGGATCGTGAATGCGAGCCACCACATCGACACGTTCCAGATCATGCGCGCCGCTATCGAAGCGCCGATCCTCAGCGTGTCCTCACCAGCGGATATAACGATCCACGATTCAACAACGGGCAATTCAATCGGCTGGATTATCACGAGTTCGAACATAATTGTTCCAACCTTCTCGATCTACAAGGATGGAACGATTTTTCCAGGATACGAGAACCAGACCTGGTCAAACGGCACGCTGGTGAGCATCAATCTCGATGCCTTGCCACCAGGCACCTGCAACATCACCGTTATTTCAAGCCTGGTCAAACTTGGACATCAAGGCCAAGTTTGTCCAAACTAAGGCTTGTCGATGTTTGACAAGCAAGCGGGCGATAACGGGCGCCCTCCCCTTTGGCGTGTAGC
>Ga0172366_10000220_pt1 | contig 37600 bp, 46 predicted proteins | sample LakKivSesite69cm_FD_114533 | JGI IMG/M metagenome (GOLD analysis project Ga0172366, IMG submission 114533) | Sediment microbial communities from Lake Kivu, Rwanda - Sediment site 69cm | ecosystem: Environmental > Aquatic > Freshwater > Lake > Sediment | place: Rwanda: Western Province, Lake...
AAGGTCAACGCACGCCTCTACGAGCTTGAGAAGGGGCGGACGATGCCCGTGAAGTCGGCGGCTAACTTGGTCTCCAGCATCCTGTTCCAGAACCGTGAGGCCGGGATGCCCCTTCCCATGCAGGCGATAGTGGGCGGCTTCGACGACACCGGCCCGCATGTCTTCAACCTGGACCCCTTCGGCAGCCTCATAGAGGAGAAGATGGTCTCGACTGGCTCAGGCTCGCCCTTCGCCTACGGCGTCCTCGAGCAGATGTACAAGGAAGACAAGCCGGTCGCAGAGATGCTGCCGGTGGTTGTTAAGGCCGTGGACTCGGCCATGAAGAGGGACGTCGCGAGCGGGGACAACTTCGACGTCGCGGTCATAGACAAGACCGGTTTCAGGGAGCTCTCCGCGGAGGAGAAGGAAGCTCTACTCAAATCCTAGGTTAGATCACGATGCAGAAGCCCCAGGGCCTATCCTACGAGGAGATAAGGAACACAATACTGGAGAAGATACCTTCAGAGATAGGTATAACCAGGATCGAGTTCGAGGGCCCCCGGCTCGCCATCTACACCCAGAGGCCCGAGGCGCTCCTCGAGCAGAGCCACATAGTCGGCGACATCGCAGGCACCATCAAGAAGAGGATAGTCATCAGGAGCGACCCCTCCGTCCGGGCCGGCGAGTCGGAGAGCGAGCGCATAATAAAGGATATACTGAGCGATGCCGGTTTGGTCCAGTCGTACTTCGACCCCAGCCTAGGAGAGGTCGTGCTCGAGGTCGAGAAGCCCGGCGTTGCCATAGGCAAGAACGGCTCAAACCTCCTGGAAATAGTGAAGAGGACCCACTGGAACCCCAACATAGTCCGCTCGCCACCGATCCCGTCGATGACGATCAAGCAGATCCGCGGATTCCTGTACGGCAAGAGCAAGGAGAGGGAGAAGTTCCTCCACGAGACAGGGGAGTCCATCTTCCGCCCCATGTACCAGCAGTCCGGGGACGTGAGGATCACCTTCCTCGGCGGGGCCAGGCAGGTGGGCCGCTCAGCCATTCTCATCAGGACGCGTGAGAGCAGGATACTGATAGACTGCGGCATCAACCCAGGCACCGGGAACCCCATCGGCGCCTACCCGAGGATCGACGCCGAGGAGTTCGACCTGAGCCGCCTCGACGCCGTGGTGCTTTCACACGCCCACCTCGACCACTGCGGCTTCATCCCATACCTATACAAGTACGGCTACGAGGGGCCGATCTACTGCTCCGAGCCGACAGCCAGCCTCATGGTGCTGCTGCAGAGCGACTACATCGACGTCACGGGCAAGGAGGGGAGGCCCCCGCCATACTCGGCGGAGGAGATAAGGGAGGTCATACTCCGCACCATGCCCCTGACCTACGGCGAGGTGACCGACATCTCCCCGGACGTGAGGCTGACTCTGCACAACGCCGGCCACATCCTGGGCTCATCCGAGGTCCACCTCCACATAGGGAAGGGGCTGCACAACATCGTCTACACTGGAGACTTCAAGTACGGTCAGACGCAGCTTCTGCAGCCGGCGAGCACCCAGTTCCCCAGGGTTGAGACGCTCATAATGGAGAGCACATACGGCGCCCCCACCAGCACGACGCCTGAGAGGGACGAGACGGAGACCCTGTTCTGCGACATCGCCAACCTCGTCCTCAGGAAGGGGAAGCTCCTGATACCCGTCCCAGCGGTCGGCAGGGCCCAGGAGATAATGATGGTCATCAACAAGTACATGAAGGAGGGGAGGATGGTGGAGGCGCCCGTATACATCGAGGGCATGATCTCCGAGGTGACCGGCATCCACACAGCCTACCCGAACTACCTCTCAAACGACATCCGCGACCAGATACTGAGGGACGGCATAAACCCATTCGAGTCGGACTACTTCACAATCGTGAAGCAACAGGACAGCCGAGACGAGATAGTCGAGGGCGGTCCATGCATCATCATGGCGACGGCAGGCATGATGGAGGGGGGCCCCGTCATAGACTACTTCAAGAGGCTCGCCACAGACCCTAACAACGGCCTATGCTTCGTCAGCTACCAGGTCGCCGGCACCATGGGGCAGAGGCTCCAGGCCGGCATGGGCTCCGCCCAGATGTACAACCACGACGGCAAGCTCGAAATAATCAACGTCGGAATGCAGATATACACGGTCGAAGGCTTCTCCGGCCACTCAGACTGGAGGCAGCTGGTAAACTTCGTCAGGAGGCTCAGGCCGCAGCCGAAGCGGGTCTTCGTGGTCCACGGAGAGGAGTCGAAGTGCGAGAACATGGCGAGGATGGTCGCGAAGAACCGCGGCGTCCACGGCATCGCCCCTGAGAACCTCGACACATTCGTCCTATCCTGATATCAATCCCTCCGCCTCCTCCATCCATCGACTTATTAGCCTATGGGGCAGATCAGATGCGAATGGGCGAATCCGAGAACAGGGTGAGGAGGAGGCGGGCGCTCAGGAGGAGGGACGCCGCCGCCCTCCTCGACGAGGCCTCGGTGATCGTCGGCACGGTCGAGGCCTCGATGGTCGAGGAGGCCCTGACGGAGGATGGCAGGACCGTCTACCTCCTCGACGACGAGATAACCTTCTTCAGAGACGAGGGCTCCCTCGTCCCCACGCTGAGGAGCCCGTGCGTCGACCGACTGCCGGCGGCCGTCGTGGACATGGGGGCTGTCCCGTTCGTCTGCAAGGGCGCCGACGTGATGGCGCCCGGCATCGTCGAGGTGAGGGGGGAGTTCGATGTGGGGCGCCTCGTCGTCATCAGGGACATCAGGCACGGCAAGGCGCTAGCGGTCGGGAGGGCTCTCATACCCTCCGAGGAGATCATGGCGTCGAGGAAGGGGAAGGCCATCAGGAACCTGCACTATGTCGGGGACAAGCTCTGGGACACTGAGGCCTGAAATGGCCCCTGGAGCAGCTCTCGCCGAATGCAGCGTAGAGGCGTCTTAGCACACCGCATAAGCTTTATCAGCCTTGAAGAGTTTTTTCAGGGTGTTCGGTGAAAAGAGATGGGCATGCTCGACGATATCCGCATCCTCGACTTCAGCCACGTCTACTTCGGCCCATACACCACCATGATCCTAGCCGACATGGGGGCCGAGGTGCTCAAGGTGGAGCCACCGTGGGGCGAGGTCGCCCGCCTCTACCCACCACTCTTCGGCGGCATGAGCAGCGTCTTCCACTATTTCGACCGCAACAAGAAGGGTCTCGCCTTCAACCTGAAGGACCCCCGAGCCCTGGAGATAGTGAGGAAGCTGGCGGAGAAGAGCGACGTCGTCGTGGAGAACTTCAAGCGGGGCACCATGGACAAGCTAGGCCTCGGCTACGAGGACCTCAGGAAGGTCAAGCCTGACATAATCTACGCTAGCCTAAGCGGTTTCGGCCTGGACGGCCCCTACAGGGACAGGCCGAGCTTCGCGCCGATAGCGAGCAGCTACGCCGGCTGGTACAGGCTCACGGGGGACAACGTCGATCCGAACGGTCCGCCTCTGGTTCCAGCCGAGTGGCACGGGGACCTAGACCCGGCCCTCTTCGCGGCGATAGCCATCCTAGGCGCCATAAGGCACAGGGACAGGACGGGTGAGGGTCAGATCGTGGACGTCTCCCAGCTCGACGTCATGATCGCCCAGACAGGCGTCTCGATCACAAGGTACACCCTGAGCGGCGAGCTCCCATGGCAGGGCAGGGGCAAGTACATGGGGCCGGACACATTCGGCATATTCAAGGCTAAGGACAGGTACGTCTACATAGCCGCCGACCCCAACATGCAGGAGAGGCTCAAGCAGGCTATGGGGGTCGAGGACCTCGGGGATGGGCAGGACGTGCTCTCCAAATGGGCGGAGGGGCTGACCTCTGATGAGATAGTCGGCAGGCTCAGCGCAGCCTCCGTGCCCGTCGCCCCCATACTTCAGATCAACGAGACGCTTGAGGACCCACAGGTCAAGGCGAGGGGCATAATCAAGGAGATAGACCACCCGACGGCCGGGAAGGTCAGGGAGCCGGGGTACCCGGTCAGGCTCAGCAGGTCGCCTGCCACGGTAAGGATGCCGGCGCCAATACTCGGGCAGCACAACGACGAGGTCCTAACAGGGCTCTTAGGCTACACTAAGGAGCAGATAGACGAGCTCCGTAAGGCCGGGGTCGTGGTCTAGCCCACTAACACTTTAAAATAGCCTTCAATTTCTTCTTACATGATAATATGCCGAGCTTCGCCGAGCAGAAGCGCCGCATGGTCGAGAGGTACAAGCAGGCAGGCTACCTGAAGACCGAGTCGATGGCCCGTGCGATGCTCAGGGTCCCCAAGGAGGAGTTCATGGAGCCCAGCCTCGTGGACTACGCCTACGCCGACCAGCCGTTCCCGATCCCTGGCGACGGCAGGCAGACCATCTCCGCCCCTTACATGTACCCGGCCACATACGAGCCCCTTGGGATCAAGGAGGGGGACAGGGTCCTCGAGATCGGGGCGGGCTCAGGGTACGGAGCGGCCCTCGCCTACGAGCTCGTCGGCGAGGGGGGGCTCGTCGTCGCGGTCGAGATCAACGAGGAGACCTTCAGGTTCGCGAAGGGGAACCTCGAGCGATCCGGATACGGCGCCGTGAGGCTCGTCCTCGGCGACGGCTCCCTCGGCTACCCTGAGGAGGCCCCCTACGATGCCATAAGCATCACGGCGGCGAGCCCTGACTTCCCGCCGCCGCTGGTCGAGCAGCTCAGGGCCCCGGGGAGGATGATCGCCCCCATAGGCGGCATCACCCTCTTCGGCCAGGACCTCGTCCTCCTCGAGAAGGACGCGAGGGGGAGGATGACAAGGAGGACCCTCATGCAGGTCGTCTACGTGCCCCTCCAGGGCAGGCACGGCTGGGGCAGGCGCTAGGCGCCCCTCTATATGCTTTAAATCGGCGTCGCCTATTCATCTTGAGAGCAGCCTTGAAGGTCGGGGTGGTATCTAGGACCGACATACCAGACGTGGTCCCGGTTACTAAGAGGGTAGTCAAACTACTCAGGGAGCATGGCGTCGACGTGCTGGTTGAGACGGACACGTCCATGGCCCTGAACATGAACGAGGACGCCGTCGACCTCTCGGACCTCGATGCGGACATCATAATCACCATCGGCGGGGACGGCACGATCCTGAGGACCGCGATGGACATGAAGGACCCCTCGACTCCGCTCCTCGGCGTCAACATGGGGAGGAGGGGCTTCCTCAGCGAGGTCAGGAAGGAGGAGGTGGAGCAGGCGATCAACAGGGTGGTGGCGAGGGACTACTTCGTCGAGGACTGCATGAAGCTGGGTAGCCGCTGCCTCGACGCCGAAGAGGAGTTCCCAGACTCCCTCAACGAGGTGCTCGTCTCATCGTCGCTGCCCTCGAAGATGCTGGTCACCCGGCTGAGCGTAGACGGCGAGCAGATAGCCGAGATCCAGGCGGACGGCGTGCTTGTTTCGACGCCGACAGGCTCGACGGCGTACAACCTCTCGGCCGGCGGCTCGATCCTTGCACCGACCATCGACGCCATGATAATGACAGCCATCTGCCCATACAGCTACTTCAGGAGCATCACGTTGCCGTCGAAGACCCGGGTCTCGATCGAGCTGCTGAAGCCGAGGGCCGACGCGCTGGCCATAATAGACGGCAAGGTCTACATGGCTCTCAAGCCCCTATCGACTGTCGAGGTGTACGCGTCGAGGCACAGGGCTAGCTTCATCAGGTTCAAGCCCTTCTACGCGAGGCTGAGGGGCAGGCTCACCCACCTCCAGTCGCAGTGAGGGACGGGGCTTGAAGGCGATCATCCTAGACGCCTCAGCCTTCATACAGGGATACGATTCGTCTGAGGGCGACGTTATCCAATACACCGTGCCGGCCGTCAGGGAGGAGCTCAGGGATGAGATCACCCTCCTCAGGTACGAGAGCTCCGTGGCATGCGGCAAGCTGAGGGAGGTCGAGCCGGAGCCCGCCTACGTTGATCGGATCGAAGGGGTCGCCGAGGAGATGGGCGAGGCGCACAAGCTTTCGAGGGCGGACAAGCAGCTCCTCTCCCTCGCACTGCAGCTCCTGGCCGAGGGTAACACACCTGTCATCGTCTCAGACGATTACTCTGTCCAGAACATGGCGGACAGGCTCGGAATCGGTTATAGGGGGCTGACGACCAGGGGCATCAAGCGCAGGCTGAGGTGGTCGATCTATTGTCCCGGTTGCCGGAGGACCTACGGCATCATGCCCGAAGGGGGCGTCTGCCCGGTCTGCGGTACGGCGCTGAAGAGAAGGCCTGCTAGATTCAGCAATAGGTCATAGCCTTCTAGCTGGTCTGAACAGGAAGAACATGGAAACAACCTGGCCTCAATAGGTGGATGTTGGGGAATCTTTAAAAGTGCAAACTCATTCCAACGAACGAAACACAGGAGACAGTAAGGTTGACAGACGCCATCGTCGTGAGCGATCTCAGGAAGAGCTTCGGCAACATCGAGGCCCTCAGGGGGGTAAGCTTCGTCGTCAGGGAGAACGAGATATTCGGCCTCATAGGGCCGAACGGCGCCGGGAAGACCACGGCGCTGAGGATCGTTAGCACCTTGATCAGCCCGACTTCAGGCAGGGTGGAGGTCTTCGGCCACGACGTTGTGAAGGAACCTGACAAGGTCAGGGGCATCCTCAGCTACCTCCCGGAGGAGGCAGGCGCATACCAGTACCTGAGCGGCATGGAGTACCTAAGGTTCATGGCCGAGTTCTACTCCCACGACAGGGCCGAGACGGATAGGATGATAAAGAACGCCGAGGAGATCTCGGGCCTCGGGGAACGCCTGAGGGACAGGGTCAACGGCTACAGCAAGGGCATGAAGAGGAGGCTCCTCCTGGCGAGGGCGCTCATGATGAAGCCCAGGCTGGCCATCCTGGACGAGCCCACCTCGGGCCTCGACGTCATGCAGGCCTACCACGTCAGGGAGTCGATCAAGGAGTACTCTGACAAGATGGGAGTCACCATACTTGTCTCCAGCCACAACATGCTCGAGGTCGAGTACCTCTGCCACAAGCTCGCCCTCATAAACGAGGGCGTCATCATCGCGGAGGGGACGCCTGCGGAGCTGAAGGAGAGGTATAACGCCATCAACCTGGAGCAGGCGTTCATGGAGGCGACCCAGCTTGGGTAGCCTCACATCGCTCACACTGAAGGAGATCAAGGAACTCGTCAGAGACCCGAAGATCCTTTTCGGCGTCGTGCTGATGCCCCTCCTCCTGTTCCCCGTGATGGGCTCGGCCATCCAGGTGAGCCAGCAGTCGGTTGAGAAGGCGATAGTGACCTCGACCTTCGCGGTCTATACCGAGGACTCCGGCGTGGTTGCCTCGACGATGCTCGATTACCTGGAGACAAACAGAACCGTGACCGTGATCCAAGCCGATAGCCTGACCCAGGCCATCGCCCAATTCCAAGGGACCACGTCAAACGCCATGGTATACATGCCAAGCGGCTTCTCGGACAACGTCACAGCCGGCGTCAAGGGCAACATGATCATCTACGGCAACGTAAAGAACATGAACATAGCCGAGACCCAGAGCACCAACGTCGTAGGCACACTCGTCAACATCTACAGCTACTACTATTCCCTGGCCAGGATAGAGAACCTGCTACAGGCGGCCGGGGAGGCGGCCAACCCGGACGCCATCAGGACACCGATATCGATAAACTACCAGTCCATAATCAAGGGGACCGTCCTGAACATCTCGCCTGACGCCATCATAAGCGTCGTGATGAACCAGAGCATCATGCTGCCGATCATGATCATGGTGATGGTCATGTTCGCGATACAGATGGCGGCGACGAGCATAGCCCTCGAGAAGGAGCAGAAGACCCTAGAGACACTGATGACCCTCCCCGTCGGCCGCCTAACAGTCCTAGGCGGCAAGCTCACCGGGTCGATAGTGATCGCCGTCGCAGGCGCCATAGCGTACATGATCGGCTTCGGCTACTACATGGGCTCCGCGATGAGCTTCACCCAGTTCTCGACCGTGAACCTCGGGAGCGCTGGCATTGGCATACAGCCTGTGGGCTACGTTCTCCTCGGCCTCAACATATTCGTCACGTTGGTCTCCGCCCTAGCCCTGGCGATCTGCCTCGCCGTCTTCGCCGACAACGTCAGGAGCGCCCAGAGCCTCACGGGCATCCTCATAGTGCCCATAGTAATACCCGCGATCATACTGATGTTCAGCGACATCGAGATGCTGCCTCCGACGTTCCAGTGGATCTTGCTGGCGATACCCTACACCCACAGCATCCTGGCGAGCAAGGCCGCCTTCCTCGGCGACTATTGGACCGTCCTCAGGAGCATCGCATACATCAGCGTCTTCACCGTCGTGGTCCTCTACGCGGCCGCGAAGATATTCTCGACGGAGCGCATCATAACGGCCAGGTTCACGAGCAAGAGCCTGAGCGGCCTGTTCAGGAAGAGACAGGAATAGAGGGCACCTGGATTTCAAGCTGACCGAAGGGGAAGCGGGCAGCCCCTAATCGGGCTCCGCCTCGGCATCGGCCTCGTCGAACCGCCACTCCTCACACTCCCTGCGGGCTATGACCGACTCTATGTAGCCGAGGCGCTCACAGTAGACGAACTCCCCGACGGCGTATCCCTGCCTGAGGAGCATGTTCAGTATCTCCTTGTTCTCCTGGGACAGCCTCAGCCTGGTCTCCCCGTCCAGCCCCCTCCGCCATTTGCAGTCCCTGCAAGTCACCAAGTGGAGCCGCCGAGCATAGATACGCGCACCTGAAGAAAAAGGGTGGGACGGGGTAAACGTTAAATCGGCGTGACCCAATACGCGGGGGAAGGCTCGGGTGACCGCCTTGGCTAGGGGGAGGTTCAGGGGGATAGTGTTCGACCTCGACGGGACGCTCGTCGACTCCAACATCGACTTCAGGAAGATGAAGTCGAGGATGATCAGCCTCCTTGAGGAGAACGGCGCGCCGAGGGGCGTCCTCACGCCTGAGCAGACGAACGTCGTCATCATGGAGAAGGCTGAGAGGCTCTGGGAGGAGCAGGGTAAGCCCCGGCGTGAGCGGCAGAGGCTCAGGGACATGATAACTAGGATAATGGACGAGGGGGAGATGGAGGCGGTCGATACGCTCACAGCAATAAGGGGGGCTCCTGAGGCGGTCCACAGGCTCAAGGGGATGGGTTACAGGCTAGCCATCCTCACCAGGAGCCACCACGACTACGCCGTGAAGGCGCTCCGGAAGACGGGTATGATCGCCGACTTCGACATCGTCCTCGGCAGGGGCGAGACGCCGCAACCCAAGCCCTACGCCGAGGCGATTACCCACGCTGCCAAACTGATGGGGCTCAGCCTCGACGAGGTGCTCCTCGTCGGCGACCACCAGATCGACGCCACATGCGCCCTGAACGCAAGGTGCCACTTCGTCGGCGTCGCCACGGGGCCTAGGGGAGACAAGTCGTGGGAGGGGGGCAGGCCTGAGGTCGTGCTGAGCAGCGTCTCGGAGCTCCCGAGCTTCCTCGAATCGAAAGAGTAATTATTGTGTGGCACAGGCTGGAGACGATCGACGTTTTCAACTTCTTTCATCCATCTCACCCGCCGTGGAAGGATAGGTTTTTAAAAGCACCTATTACTCATAATTCCGATTAGGGCGCCAGGCCCGTGCCTATGGAGGTTTGATGATGTCAAGCAAGAGCGAGGAGTATACAAAGAAGCTCAACCAGGCGATGGCCGTTCTGAACACCATCGCGGACGACAACACCACGCCGAGGAACATAAGGCGGGCCGCCAAGCAGGCCTCCGAAATGCTCCTGGACCCGTCGCTGAGCACCGCCGCCAAGGCGGCCAACGCGATCTCCCTTCTCGAGGACATATCCCAGGACCCGAACATGCCCATGTACAGCAGGACCCGGATCTGGAACGCGATAAGCGTCCTAGAGGGGATAAGGGACTAGGCGTCGGCACATTCCCAAAATGATGGGCGGACCATAGTGACACACCTTGCTCGTTGAGACGCATGCCCACCTCGCCGACATAGGCGATATCCCCTCGGTCATCGGAAGGGCGAAGGCGGCGGGCGTCAAGGCGATAATAGCAATCGCCGTCGACCTTGAAACCTGCAAAAAGAACATATCCCTGGCCGAGGAATACCCAGGCTACGTCGTCCCGGCGCTTGGCATCCACCCCACGGAGTGGTTCAACGAGGACGTTGATGGCACGATGGCATTCATCAGGGGGCACGTCGGCTCCTGTGGGGTGATGGGCGAGATAGGGCTCGACTACTGGAGGAAGGAGATCAGGAAGAGCAAGGATCTCCTCGAGAGGCAGAGGACGATCTACGTGGAGCTTCTCAGAGTGGCCAGGGAGAACGGCCTCGCCGCCTCGATCCACAGCAGGGGGGCGTGGCGCGACGCCCTCACCCTCGCCGAGGAGCACGGCCCGGACGGGGCTGTCTTCCACTGGTACAGCGGCCCAACAGACACGCTCATCGAGCTCCTTGACCACGGCTACTACATATCGTGTACGCCGGCGCTCGAGTACAGCAGGGAGCTGAGGGAGGCGGTCGCCAAGGCGCCGCTTGAGCGCATCCTGATCGAGACTGATTCCCCCGTCTATATCAGGAGCCTGGGGAGGGCTTCGGAGCCGGCTGATGTGCGGATCACCCTCAGGCATCTGGCTGAGGTCAAGGGGCTGCCGGAGGATGACGTCGCCGAGGCGACTACGAGGAACGCCGAAACGCTATTCAGCCTCTAGCCCCTAGATTCCGGTGGATCGACTTTGTCCGATCGCGGCAGGATGGTATTCAGGCCCTTCAGCCTCGTCTACCTTGTCATCCTGCTACTCCTGCTCATCGTCTTCCTGCCCTTCGCCGCGATGTTCATGAGGGAGCTCCTCGTCAGCGGCCTGGGCATACCGCCGGAGTACGTCGGCGCCTTCCTACTCGTCAGCCTGGTCGGCAGCTACGTCAACATACCTGTCGCCACGATAGAGAGCAAGGTGCCAATGTACAGGCTCAGGGAGGTCGTCTTCTGGGGGGTCAGCTGGAAGGTCCCCGCCTTCGGCCTCGGAGTAACAGAGACCCACGTGATGGTGAACCTGGGGGGAGCCGTCGTGCCCGTCGTGACCTCGATATACCTCCTCGCGGACTCCATACCGAGGCTCTCGTCAGACCCCGTCGGGTCGTACATGGGCGCCGCGGTGGTCATGATCATGGTGGCGCTTCTGATCAACAGGACGTCGAGAGTGGTCCCCGGCCTCGGCATAGCGACGCCCTCCATCCTTCCGCCGCTCTTCACAGCCCTGGCGGCCTTGATCGTGAACGTGGTCGGCCAAGTCCCCTGCCTGACCCAGATTGCCTATGTCGGCGGAACACTCGGCACCCTGATAGGGGCCGACCTCCTCAACCTGGGCAGGGTGGGGGTCGTCGGCGCCCCGGTCGTCAGCATAGGCGGCGCGGGCACCTTCGATGGCGTCTACCTGACCGGCCTCATCTCGGTCCTTCTGCTGATCCTCTAGCCGGGGCAAGTCTCATCTAACCAAAAGGCCCATGTTAGGGCATGCAGCAGGTCGTCTTCGAGGTCTCCGGCGATCCAGTTCCCAAGGCGAGGGCGAGGACCGTGAGGAAGGGGGGCAGGACGTGGAGCTTCACCCCTAAGAGGGTCGTGGCGTGGGAGAGGACGATCAGGGAGGAGGCGGCTAAGCACTTCGATGAGCCGATGGAGGGGCCCGTGATGATCAGCCTCGTCTTCCACATGGCGAGGCCCAGGTCGAGGAGGAAGGAGGTTTACGTCTCCACGACTCCGGACTTGGACAACCTGGAGAAGGCGGTCCTCGACGCCCTCAACGGCGTCGCCTACGAGGATGACAGGTTCGTGGTGGCGAAGAACGCCCAGAAGAGGTACATCCTCAACGGTAAGCCGAGGGTCTCCGTGAGGGTCACGAGCCTCAGCAGGCAGGCGCCGATTGAAGGCTTCATCGGCAAGAAGGACGCCTGAGCTCACCTCCGGCCATCATCGATAAAGATTTACACCTGCGCCGCAGACTCTCTGTGAAGCCGGGGTAGCCAAGCGGACTACGGCGCCAGTCTTGAAAACTGGTGCTCCTCGTGAGCCCAAGGGTTCGAATCCCTTCCCCGGCGCCATATAAAATCTCTCATTGGGGTTGTTTTTGGGGTTATTTTTGGTATTGTGTCTGTTTAATTAATTCTCCATTTTTACCCATGGTTTTGGTTTCTAGAGAGCGTTTAAATTCGTGATTTTGGTGTTTTATTTTGTATGAGCAGCTCCTCCTCAGACTCACCCAGCAGCCTACCAACCAGCTCCCTGTAACGCCTGAGACCCCTCGCAGCAGCCTCCAGAACCTCCGCCAGCTCCCCATACTCGCCACTCAATCCTCCTCGTCCCTCCGCAGCGACCTGCTCCTCTCCACCCTGATCTCACGCTCCAGCGTCTTCTCCTCAAGCGCCAGAAGCCCCTGAACCACGATCTCACGGATGTTGCACGCCACACCACGGCCCTTCAACTCACGGATGATCCTCGCAGGCTCACCACGCAGCACACACTTCACATAGACGACATCCTCACCCAACACGAACCTCTCTACAAGAGAGTCAAAACACCGTGCACAACTGCAAAAAAAACGTGCACCCCCTGAGAAATCCCCTATATAAGCTCTACGCCTCACCCCCAAACGGGGCCACCCAGTACAGGAACTCCTCATCCACCACGACGAAGCCCTTCTCCAACAGCTCCCTCATCGCAGCTGGAGCCGTGTTCCTCTTCACACCCAGCACGTGCCTGATGCTCAGCAGCGTCTGGGGTTGGTGGCTCCGGAGAAACTCGTATATTAGCTTAGCCGTCGGAGACCTGAGTCTCCTGATCCTCCCGTAGTGGTGGAGCTCATCCCTCTCCCGCGAAGCATGAAGCAGCTCCTCGAGCCTCTTAAGAAGCTCCTCATCCCACTCACCGAACCCGCCACCGGACAAGGAATCCACCTCGGAAAGCCCGAGGCCCGGTCGAGGCGAGACCCCTCAGACGCATCTCCCTCAACCCGCAGCCACCGCAGCCGCCCATCGACCAGCCCTAAACCCGCTCTCAAAGACACCCCCAACAACGCGCCTCCGAGCAGAACCCTACCTAGATCTGGGAGGTGAACTTGGGGTCAGACCTGGAGGAGAACGGCTCAGAGGCAGAAAAGGCTCAGCCAGTCAATATTTAAACCAAGTAGACCGGCACATCGGGAGAGAGACTCCGGAAAGTGGACTTCATAGAATATTCTAAAAAAACTTAATTAGAGAAGTACCTTAAAACCCAGTTCCTGATCTCGTCCCTCGTGGATCTGAATGCTCTAACCTTCTCCTCCTCACTACCCTCAACATCAGATGGATCGTCGAAGCCATGCTCAACCCACTGCTTCGCACTAGGAATATTAGATCTGATAATGTCCGGCCTACCGGCAGAGAGAGGGGTCGAGCAGAACGGGCAGGACAGCCTAGGTGTGTTCTTACACACCGTGACAACCACATCTATGTCTCTCCCCCTAAAATCCTCGATGCTCTTCGACGACTGCCCCGAGATGTCTATCCCAATCTCCTCCATGACCTTAACTGCGAGTGGATTCACCTTCGTCGGAGTCGCCCCAGCGCTAAACGCCTCATACCTGTCACCGTAATAGTGCCTGAGCAGTCCTTCAGCCATCTGAGAGCGAGCCGAGTTATGGGTACACAGAAATAGAACCTTAGTCTTAATCATAATTCTATACCTAAATACTTGGACGACACTGCTCAATATACACCTATGTAGGTTTTAACTCGTTCACCAACTCCTTTTCAGATGGAAGCGCTCGCAACAACACACAACGTAGCCAAAATGAAGAATAACGAGTTAATATGCATCAAAAATAAGCCCCAAAATAAAGAGAAGTTATAGAATCACTCTTTCAGATGCTTCTCTAAGCTAAGTAACTGCTCGTCAGCTTTCTCGAACTTGCCCTCAGAGATCATCTTTCGGGCTTCTCCCACGTGCTTGGAAGCACACCCATGTAGATTCTTAGCATATTCGCATCCATGACACTCGTTCTTCTTACTCATTCATCTACATCCAGTATAACGCTTATATCTTGCGAATATTATAAACATTTTGATAATATTGCAGGGGAACTAGAATGTGCTGCGACAACCCAAACTGCGGAAAACTGAGGGAAGTGATGAAGTTCCAGAAGTACTTCAGAGCCCTCCACTGCATGACCAGATGGAACATAATCAAGGCAATCGGAGAACAGGAGAAGGGTACAGGGGAGATACAGGAAGAACTAGTTAAAATGGGGGAGACACTCGCGAAGTCGAGCATCTACTATCACCTCTCCGAACTCGAGAAAACTGGAATCATAGAGCAGTCAGGATACAGGGAGGAGGGCGGCGGAGCACCCGAGAAGCTCTGGAAGCTCAAGACAAGAGAGATCAGAATCGATCTACTCAGCAGCCAGCCTGAAGGCACTCAGGAAAAATGAGAGTACATGTCTTTGAACTAGTAAGAATTGAGAGATGATTGGTAGTGCAACCAGAATACGCGATTCAAGTATCAAACCTAACGAAGAAATATGGAGACTTGGTAGCGGTAGACCACATAAACCTTGCAGTGAACCAGAGAGAGATCTTCGGGTTTCTAGGCCCTAATGGAGCCGGAAAAACGACCACGATACGCATGCTTACGGGGATCTCAACACCTGCAGAGGGAACGGCGAAGATAATGGGCTATGACATTCAGCACCAAACAATAGAGGCAAAGGAGCAGATGGGCATAGTCCCAGACATAAGCAACGTTTACAACGAGCTCTCAGCCTGGGACAACCTAATCTTCACGGGAAAACTCTACGACATGCCAAGCGACTACAGGGAGAGCAGAGCCGAGGAACTCCTGAAGCTCTTCGGACTATACGAGAGACGGGGGGAGAAGGTTCAGGGATTCTCCAGGGGCATGAAGCGGCGCATATGCATCGCGATGGCGCTGATGAACAGGGCCAGCATCATATTCTTGGATGAGCCCACCTCGGGGCTGGATGTGCAGAGTGTCCTGATAATACGTGACCTGATCCGCAAACTGAACCAGGAGGGACTGACGATCTTCCTGACAACACACAACATTGAGGAAGCCAGCCAGATGTGCGACCGAGTGGCGATAATCAACCAAGGAAAAATTGCGATAATCGATACACCAGAGAAGCTCAAGAGGACGGTGGAGAGCTTACAATCAGTTGAGGTCGCCTTCGAAACTACTCCAGAGAACGCTGCATTGATGCTGGGAGGCCTCCCCGAAGTCGGCGAAGTGGTTAAGGAGGGAGACAAGTTCAGGCTGTTTACAAGCAACCCATCAACCGTATTAGCAGCTGTATGGGGGTACGCTCAATCTAACAATCTCAAAATATTTACGATGAACACCGTTGGACCGAGCCTGGAAGACGTCTTCGTGAAGTTGACGGGCATAAGACCAGCAACCGAAAGCGGTGGCTCAGTTAAGAAGGGTCAGGGAACGGGTCAGGGCAGAGGCAAAGGAGCAGGCCAAGGTAGGGGAAGCCAATGAGTGGGATTCATAGAAGCCGGATCGGTAGAGAGGCGAGGGTGGCGTGGGCGATCGCCCTCAAGGACATGCTTACTTACTATACTCGCCCGCCCTCCATCATGTTCGGGGTACTCTTCCCCTTCAGCCTGTTCCTCTCCTTCAGCATAGGGAGAAACGTGCCAATCGCTCAGCAGATCCCTGTCCTGATCGCTCAGACACTGTTCTTCGCCTCGTCATCTATAGGCCCGGTAGTTATTCCCAGCGAAAGGGCTAACCAGACCTTCGACAGGTTCCTAACGTCGCCAGTCTCCCTCCTAGCGATACTGGTAGGTAAAACAATAGCAGGAGTCATCTTCGGACTAGGAATATCAGTTATCCCAATTCTCACAGGCGTAATCTTCTTCGGGTCACAGATATCCAACATCGGGGCGCTGATCACCTGCATGGTTCTATCCACAATAGGATTCTCCGCCATGGGCATAATGTTCGCATCAATGCCTGGCCAGAGTCCTGGTAACGTGATGATGCCCCTAAACTTCGTCCGCATTCCCTTATTATTCATAAGCGGCGTCTACACACCTGTTAGCGAGTTACCTTCATGGGGGCAGGTTGGGTCGATGCTTTCGCCTTTGACTCACACAATCGAGCTGGCGAGGTACGCTATGGGTGGAGAGACGTTCTTTGGGCCACTCGTAAACATATTGATCTTGACTATTTATACCGCTTTATTTCTATTCATGGGTATACGCTTCCATGTGATGAACCAGAAGAAGGAATAGAAAAGTAATGAAAAAATAAATGGATGATGTGAATAGACTTGTTAAGCGCGCGAAAAATTGTCTAATACTATGCTACATTTACCTGCTAGAAAATCGTTTTAAAAAATGATGTTAAACGAAAGAGATTATATCGAGCGCGCTGGTTTAAAACAGATGGCATGATTGATTTTCCCTTCCGCTTGAAGCATATGGCTTCAAACCATACCATGAAGCGGAGGAGAAGAAGAGTTGATGTATGTTGGACTCGACGTGCACAAGCGCGTCTGCCATGGAACCGTAATGGATGAGGAGGGCCACGTCGTTAAGCGGGAGCGCTTCAGCAACGACCCCGGCTCCCTCAGTTCCTTCATGAAAGACGTCGATGAGGCGAAGGTGGTGATGGAGTCTGGCTACTGCTGGCAGCCCATCTACGACCACCTCGAGGAAGCCGGGTACGACGTCAGACTCGCCCACCCACTTAAGGTGAAGGCCATAGCCGAGGCCAAGATCAAGACCGACGAGATAGACTCGGAGACCCTCGCCCACCTGCTGAGGGCTGACCTCCTACCCGAGTCCTACGTGCCGCCCAGGGAGATCAGGGACCTCCGGGAGCTGGTCAAGAGGAGGGCGTTCCTAGTCGGCATGCGGACCAGGCTGAAGAACAGGATCCACGCCGAGCTCGCCAAACGAGACATAGACCCAGGGACGCCGCTGTTCACCAAACGTGGCAGAGCCCTGCTGGCAAGCCTAGGCGTAGACGCGGTCAGCCAGCTGCTGCCCGTCATGGAGACGTTGGACCTGCAGATAGGGGAGATCTCAGCGGATCTGAAGCGGGCTGCAGCTGAGGATGGCCGCGCTAGGATACTCACCACAATACCCGGGGTAGGCTACTACACGGCGCTGCTCCTCGTGGCCGAGATCGGTGATGTTAATCGTTTCCCCGACGCGGAGCGGCTGTGCAGCTACGCTGGGCTTGTCCCTTCTGTTAGGAGGAGCGGTGGGAGCACCGTGTATGGCCACATTACGAAGGAGGGGAGCAGGTGGATGAGGTGGGGTCTCACTGAGGCCGTTCACTCCCATCTGCGCTACGATACGGAACTCACTAGGTTTCACAAGCGGCTCTCCTCTAAGAAGCCGGGGCAGGTCGCGACTACTGCTACGGCGAGGAAGATGTTGAAGGCTATCTACTGTATGCTGAAGGCTGGGGAGCCGTTCCAGCCATGAAGAGGCATATACGACCCCGTCGCTAGCGTGCGGCTGGACCGCGTTAAACAGATTGGGGCGCCCTAGGCGGAACACCATAGTGCGGCGCTGGACCGCGGATAGGAGAATGCCGCTTTGAGAGCCTCGATGAGTTCGTCGTAGGGAAGGAGATAAAAAGACGGTGATGGAAGAGTAGATTGGAAGGGTAAATCAACATAGGAGCTACCCTTCACTTCTCAACCATCTCCATTATCTTCTTCACTGCTTCTCCAAACGACTTCGCCGCCACCGTATCTGGATACGTCTCAACGAAGGGCTTTCCCGAGTCGCAGGCCGCTGATACCCTGGGATCTATAGGAATAGATCCTAGGAATGGCACACCCATGTCCTCCGCCACCTTTCTACCCACACCGCCCTCGAATACCTCGATCTTCTCTCCGCAGTGAGGGCAGACCAAGCCGGACATGTTCTCCACGATGCCAAGGACCGGTATGTTCAGCATCCTTGCGAAGGTCACAGCCTTCCTTACTACGTCGCCTGAGACTTCGCTTGGGATCGTTACAATTATGACGCCATCAGCGTCTTTAAGGAGTTGGAGAACCGTGAGGGGCTCGTCACCTGTACCTGGTGGGAGATCGATTAGCAGGTAGTCGAGCTCTCCCCAGGCAACCTCCGACAGAAGCTGCTTGATTGCGCCCATCTTCACCGGCCCACGCCAGATCACAGGTGAGTCGTCGCTGGGGAGCAGGAAAGCCATAGAGATAACTTTCACTCCTCCTTTAGAGTATACGGGGAATATCCCCGCCGGGCTGGACTCAAGTCTGTTGCCCTTCAGGCCCAGCATCTTGGGGACACAGGGGCCGTGGATGTCGGCGTCGAGCAGCCCAACTCTGCCGAAGCCCTTCTCACGAGCCAGCGTCGCGGCGAGGTTGACCGTCACAAGTGTCTTTCCGACTCCTCCCTTGCCACTGATCACGGCTATCTTATGCTTTACCCTCCCCATACGCATCTTGAGCAAAGCATCCTCGGACGCCTTACTCTCAAAGGCTGTCTGCGGCTTCTCCTCCAATGGTTCACTCATAGTAGTTACCTCTCTTAGTGGAGTCGCTCCGTATGGCTGTCCAGTTTGCCGCTGATGTACGCCTTCGCAGCGTCCTCAGTATATTCCAAGTCGGTTATGAACGGCTTCACACCTGCTGCTCTGATCGCATCAAAGGCGCCCAACCCCATGCCGCGTGCTATCAGCACCTCACAGTCCGAGATGTTAGCCAGCATAGAACTATGCTTCGCATCAGCCTCAGGCCCGCCGTGCCCGCCTTCACCATGCTGGTGAGGCTCCCCACCCGAGTGGTGAGCAGTCTTTGACCTCGTCTCAGATCCCTTAATCACTCCATCCTGTACATCGTACACGATGTAGTATCCGGCTCTCCCAAAGTGCTGAGAGATGGTCTTCCCATCATCAGTAACCACAGCTATCTTCAATTGTTTTTCACCTTACTCGAAAACTAATGCCGCCACTCGCTTCTTCGCATCCGTGACGACCTCCTGGATCCTGCTAATCTTACCGTCATCGATGTCTCCCTCATTCATAAGGACCATCGACTGCATGTCCTGAAGGTCCTTCATGAATGAGAACCGCCCAATCCTCTCAGCGTAGGCCTTACCCGCCTTAAGCCTCTCAACAATCTCAGGGTTATCCTCTAGATACTTCCTCCCCTCTAGGGTGAGGGAGTATATCTTCTTACCCTCCATCTCGTCCGAGGATACAAACCCCATGTCCTCTAACTCCTGAAGGGTTGGATAAATTAGCCCAGCGCTAACTGGTCGTTGACTGGTCTTCCCGATCTCTTGTATCAATGCGTAGCCATGCATGGGTTTCTCCGACAGAGCTAATAGGACGCGATACCTGAAGTCACCCCTCCTTACTCCGAAGCCTGAGCCCGGGCCTAAGCCAAAGGCTCCTCCAAAAACTTCGCAACAGCATCTACGATTAAACCCGCGTCTGCATCCAGCTCTCAAGTCAATTCTATATCTATAAATATATTATTAAATATATACTTAGTGATTCGAATGATGACAAGCAAACATTTAGGCTTCCTGAGAGAGCTTAACCAAATGCATTTTAAATCGTGGTTGGATAGGAACGCTTCAAAGGTTCTTTCGGAAATCGGAGTAGAGATTGGCCAAAGGGTCTTGGATTTTGGCTGTGGGTCAGGCACCTACTCGTTAGCCTCCGCTAAGCTTGTAGGAGTAAAAGGAAGAGTATATTCGATGGACGTGAGTCAGGACGAACTCGGTAAAGTATTAGATAAAGCAAGGAAACAAAAGATTAGAAATATCTCTACTGTACTATCAAATGGGAATCTTCTACCTTTCGATCAAGACTCCTTTGATCATGTGTTCCTGATCGATGTTTTGCAGGAGATTACAGATAAAGAGAAGATTTTTGAGGAAGCTAAAAGGGTTCTGAAGAAGGGAGGCCTTGTTACGGTTTATCCCATGCACTTGGATATTAACGAGGTCTCCAGGATCGCGACAGGATCGGGTTTGGAATTAAAGGAAAGGAAATACCAACTGCGAATCTTGGTATTTAGCAAATCTGAAAAATAGTGCACATATCAGTTTATTTCCGCGCGAGTGTATTGGTCGCGCACACTCGCGCGACTTATTCGCTTCAGAAGAGTATGACTGCCGTTATAAACCTCTATAGTGAGTGGACTCTGCCCCGGTAAACTATGTGTACTGCATCCAAAACACGGGTCATATGCTCGGAACGCCATCTCAACCCTATTGAGCAGGCCATCACTGATTTCACCACCTTTAATGATCCCCTTAGCAGCATCTCTGATGCTGCAACAGATATCGGCATAATTATTTGTTGTAGCGACTATGAGGTTCACCTTCTCTACCATCGCCTCTTCGTCGAGCCGGTAATGATGAAAGAGAGTCCCGCGGGCTGCCTCTACAACTCCGACTCCCTCGCCTGGTTCCCTAATATGGTTGCGTAGATCGTTTCCCGTAATCGAGGAGTCGGTGCTGAGTTCTACAGCGTGCTCCGCAGCGTATAGGAGTTCAATTAAGCGCGCCCAGTGGAAGGCTAGGGTCGACTGGATAGGCTTGCTCCCAAGTGTTTCATACATTCTCTTATACTCGGAGTTTGCAAGAGGGGTGGCCATCCCCTCTGCAGCGTTGAGTCTCCCTAGTGGACCTACTCGGTAGATGCCACTCTCTGGTCCAGCATTCAAGCCCTTCCAACCAACCTTCTTCAGGTAGGTTAATTTGCTATACGTCCATGGCTCGACACGCTCTGCGACGTGATTTAGATACTCCTCAGCCTTGAAGCGTTCGAACTCATCACCATCTTGGTCTGCAACGCGGATTTCACCATCGTAGAGGTTGACGTGGTCATTCCTATCTACAAGCCCCATATTATAGGTGTTGAGCTGATAGGGGTCGCTGAGAATCATGTCAACGTAAACATGATTCTTTAGGACGATGTCATCGAAGATTCCGAGGCTGAACTTCGCGAACTCTATGCAGCTCCGAGCCATCTCCTCAATCCTGTTTCTCTCCTCCTCATTGAGGCCCTTACTTACGCCACCTGGGACGCCGCATACTGGATGAGTAGCCTTACCCCCGATGATCTCAGTTATCTTCTGCCCATAAGCGCGGTGCTTGATGACCTCTTTCCCCACATCTAGGCCAACGCGCTTGATGACTCCGAAGATGTTCCTCTCCGAAGCTGGGGCATCTGGCCCTACTACATAGTCAGGGCCGCCTAGGAAGTAGAAGTGCAGGATGTGGTCGTAGATGAAGTATCCCATATTCATGAGTTCCCTTAGCTTTTTTGCGGTCTCTGTGGGCTCGACACTGAAGCATGCGTCCAACGCCTTCGTCGAGGCTAAGTGGTGTGCGACCGGGCACACGCCACAAATCCGAGGAGTGATTATCGGCATGTCCTCCGCACGGCGGCCTTCGCAGAACTTCTCGAAGCCTCGTAGCTCTGGGATTTGGAGGTATGCATTCTCGACGTTCCCGTCGTTGTTGAGGAATATAATTATCTTTCCATGGCCTTCAAGCCTAGTAATCGGGTTTATGGTTATCGTCTTCATTTCTGATCTACATCATAATTTTATGCTTCTGCGATTGCTTCGATGATGAGCATTATTAGCGAATTTATTTAATTGGGTGACTTGGACTATTCCATGATCCATTTCCCTGATACACCTCTTATCCGATATCAATCTCTCCTCTTTACAAGCCTGTCAATTAGTGTAGGGTCAGGCGACGCAATCTTATCCTCGACCCAGCCCCTCTTCCTGAGAATGCTCATCACATCGTCCCTCATTGTGAATGGGACGTCCTGGAGTCTTCTGACATATAGATGCAAGTCATCGGGCATCGAGCCGTAGTATTTTTGGTGCAGGTCGATGTAGTGGGTCAACTTAACGGCTCTCCCCTTGTTAGTGTCGTTAGGCCGCATGGCCAGCTTCGAAATCATGACGATGGCTTCCTCCATTGTCTCAGCTGAGTAGAAGAGGTGTTCAGGCACCGGGCCGACGTAGACTTCCTTCCCATCACGTGCATTGAAGACCTTCCAATCCTCCTCATTCTCCTTTTTCCCGAGGAGCATGCGCCTATACTTGGCTCCGTGGGGACCCACGACGACAGGAATCCCTAGCCTCCAGCAGCCAGCGGCTATAGAAGCGGCCTTTTGCGACATTGCCCCCCAAGCCACACCGACAGCCCCAACTCGATTGAGAACGTAGTCGGCTATCTCCTCGTAGTTACCCCTGAGGGGTCGCTTAGCGAAAATGTTCGCGATCTTGATAGCAGCCCCAGTTATGTGGGCGTTTGAAACGCAGCTGCCAACATTTACGAGTCCACCAGCGTCAAAGTTGCCGGGGTACTTTTGGTAAAGGTTCAGACCCTCCTCATCTCTCGTCATGGCTATGTTCATAGCTGAGCAACCCGAGGCGACAACTATGAAACGCCGCTTAAGGAACTCCTCACTGATCCTGGCTACCTCACCCGCTCCCGCTGGGTAGTTGGCGCATCCAACCATGGCGATTACGCCGGGTATCTCGCCGAATACTATAGGTTGGCCAACCTCTCGTATCTCGATATCCTGTATAGCCCCGCGCCCGACCCTTATGGGGAACTTCTCAAGGATTGTGGCCTTCTCGTTGGCCTTAGTTATCATCGATATAATCGGTAGATCCACGGGGCAGGCGCTTTCACATCGCCCACACCCCACACAAAGATCATACAAATCGATCAGGGGATCGTAATTTTTCACCTTTGCAGACTTCACGGCTTCGTCTATGGGCAGGTTGTTTGGGCAGGCTTGTACACAGGCGCTGCAGACTCTACAGCTCTTTGCAAGCTCCGCGATGTCGGTGATTTTGAACCTCTTCTCGCTACCCCTCCGTTTCCATACATTCATAGCCGTCTTAACTGAGACCTCACCGACCTTCCTGGGATCTAGGATTAGTACGCCATCGCTTTTTCTCGTGGAGAGGTCTTCAATTATCTTCTCAGGGTTGTCTGTTGTCCTGTTTAGGAGGCCTAAGCAGCTCTTCTCGCTTGTGGCGATGACCGGGACACCTATGGCCTTCGCTTCCTGCAGGATGTCGGTTCTGATGCACTGTTCATCGACGACGACGAGATCAGGTATCCCCGACCTGATGAACCTGAGCTGCCACGATATGGGGCCTACTATCTTCGCTCTCTCGTTGTATCGACTCGTGTCGAGGGCGGTGCAGCACAACCCACCAACCTCGACTTGGCCGAATAAGTCGTGATCCATCAGGTAGTCGATGATATCGACGCTGGGGAGAACATTGTGGCCAATACACATTATAACGGGCTTAGATGAGTCGATTGCACCGTATCCTATTTCCGTGAGGCTTGTTTCAGGCTCCCCTTTCGGCATGTTAAGAGCCGAGATCTGGGATATGTCGGCTACCTCCATCGCCACATGATCCAGCATACCGGCGTGGAACGCCTTTGACTCGAAGTCAATGTTGTCCCCTTCTTGACCGGTGTGAGCCGCGGCCACTAGCTGAACTAGCTGAGACTCGACGTAATCTAGAACGTCGTCTAGGTCCTTCAGAGTCTTTGGACGGATCCCGCATACAAGACGCGTGTTCGGTGCCTCTACGTTTGTGTTGAGTGCGACATCAAGGGGCACGTCTCTCCCATACTCCTCGATAAGGTGTTCCAACACGTGTCGGGCGTGTGCGGTGTGTGTTGAAGCGCCGATGAAGGCTGCTATGAGGACGATCCGTGATTGCTGGGCTGCCATGTTGATGCCGCATGCGCCTCTCTTATCCCCTGTTAGATCGCATTTGCCGAAGGTGCATAAGCAACAGAGGTCGCAGTCTGGCATGTAGAAGGGCTTGTATCTGCTGAGCAGCCTTCTGTCCCATTGCCGGAGGGCTCCGACGGATGGCCACGGTGTGGGGCCCATAGATTCGTCCCAGTCATTCGGATAAATCCTCCCCACCTCTATCTCGAGGCCCTTGATTTTCCCTATTGAGGAGGAAAATTCATCGATTTTTAATTTAAGATCCCTTTTTGGCAACTTTTCACAACCCACTGATTCCAATAAATATGCGCATTTTGTTTATCCGCACCTCACGTACAGATTATTTATTTAAACACTTTTCATACCATTTTATCCCGTATCTTCGGAGTTGATCTTCGGTCATATCCCAAGTTCTTTCTTTTACCTCATCTAAGAAGATCATGCGGTCGGTGCAACTGAAGCACGGATCGATGCCAGCTAGAACGATGGGAATGTCCGCGATGTATCCTCCCTTGAGCTTCACAATTAAGCTCGGGATGTTACCCAATGTAGGCGCTCTTATCTTATACCTGTAAGGCTTGTTATCGCCCCTACTGTATAGATAATGGATATCCTCCCCACGCTGCGCCTCAACCATATTCACTGCTTCACCTTCCGGTACCTTCTGGAAGGGGGAGAACTTCTCACTGATTGAGCCGTCCGGTAGGTGGTCTAAAACATATTTAGCTATCCTGACACTCTGTATGATTTCACCAACGCGTACGAGCACGTTAGCGAGGACGTCGCCACTCTCTTCGGTGATGACATCGAATGGGACTTCATCATATGCTAGGTATGCATCGTCGCGGCGGATATCCCTGCTAACCCCACTTGCGCGTGCGTTAGGCCCTGTGCCACAGAGGCGTATCATGTCCGCTTTGCTACAGTAACCGACTCCGATTGTCCTCTTAATTATCGTTGGCTCGGTTGAAGCGACTTGCAAGTAATAATTCGTGCGCTCCTCGAGGAAGTCCAGCATCTTCTGGAACTTTGGTATCTTGTCGCTCTGGATGTCTCTACGCACCCCTCCGATTGTATTCCAAGCGTAGTTGACTCGGTTCCCGCTTATCTCCTCAAAGATGTCGAGTACTACCTCGCGGTCGCGCCAAACATAGTAGAATAGGGTATCGAATCCAATTTCGTGAGCTGCGACTCCTAACCAGAGCATGTGGCTATGGATCCTCTCTAGCTCATGTACGAACATGCGGAGATACTTAGCCCTTGGCGGGATCTGTATACCAGCGACGTCCTCAACGTTTATTGCGTAGAGTGTCTGGTGGGCGTTGCTGCAGATGCCACAGACCCGTTCGACGAGGTAGAGGTTTTGAATATAGGTGCGGGACTCCATCGCCTTCTCGATGCCTCTATGGTTATACCCGATTCGGGGTTCGACATCGACAACGATTTCGCCGTCTACCTTGAAGAGGAAGCTCTCAGGCTCTTTTAGAGCTGGGTGCTGTGGGCCAATTGGTATACTGAACTCTCGATCACTCACGTTCATCCCTCTTGTTTCATTTTTTCCATTACTAAGATACGATTCTTCACGCGTGCCTTCGGTAGTGGTTGTATGTATCTATAAATATATTATTAAATATGTCGAGAGTAATGATTAGACATGCGTGCATAGTTCCAATGGTAAAGAGCGCGAATATTGGTCCTATTATAGGTGTTTCGAGTTGAGCGATATAGATGTGGTGAAGCTCAGGCCAGTTGGCGTTGTACGGACAAAAGCCTCTGATGATATGATAAGGGAGGAAGTAGATGGAATTGAGTCAGTAGTAGAGATATTTCCTGAGTTTGAGGAAGCCTTAGATGGAATCGATGGTTTTTCCCATATCTTCATTCTAGGATACTTCCACAAGCTTAGACCTGACCAGATAGGGCCATTAAAAGTCAAGCCCAGACGTCTTGTTAAAAGAGGCTTCATACTTGAAGATCTTCCTTTACTAGGAGTATTTGCGCTAGACTCGCCGACTCGCCCCAATCCCATAGGGTTAACACTTGTTCCTCTTGTCAGAAGAGAAGGGAGAAGACTATTCGTCACAGGACTTGACCATTTCGACGGCACCCCAGTACTAGATATCAAACCCTATCAGCCAGATTATAACACGGAGAACTATCATCTCCCAGAATGGTACGTCAAATTGATGAATAAAGCGGGACATATCTAACAGGTGCGCGCGCCAAATATTGAGAAATGTTCTAACACAATATTTGAGGAACGTTATTAGGATGCGTGCGTTAAGATGTCTTCCAATAATGCCGAGTAATTATATAGAATAGAAGATCGTCGTCTATTAGTGCGTGATGGTTAATTATATATAAATTTCACAATCATATTTAAGTGGAGGTGCGAAAAGTACGGTCAATAGATATGATTTTGAGTATTGGTCTAGCCTGGACTCACGTTATGTTAATCTTACGATCGAGGCTGAATCTGAGGCAGATGCTATTAAGAAGTTTAGGGCTAGACACCCACATAAAAAATATAGGCTGCTCGAGACAGAAAACGAGTAATACGCGCGCCTCTCAAAGAGCCCGAGACAGATCAAGAATAATAAGAAGCTTCTTACACGTCGAAGAAAACACGCGAGTGATCGATTATCTTATTTTTAGCATCTCTTTTTCTTATAGTAGTTTGTAACAGTTGCTACTGCTTGATTAAGCTGCCTCATATCATCCTCTCTCCTCAGCGCCCACTCCAAATTATGCTTGTTCCTATCATAATCAAAGATAACCGGAATCCATTGGTCATGCAACTCTACTTCAAATACTACCATCTCATGATTCTTATTTCTCTTAATAGGTTTAAAAAAAATACCATCTTTAGACAAATACTTGACCCCTTTTAGATTATTTTCAGATAAAATCGTTATGTTTACTATCCTGTTTGTACTTGGAATCATTCAAGGATTTTAATAGAACAGAGACCTCGGCGTTTTTCTCAACTTTGCGATATTTGATTTTCATCTCCTCAAGAAGCGTCGAAGTACCTACTCCAATCTCTGGCGCTAGCAATAGCTCAACTCCATTATCACTTAGGATTTTTACAGATACCGGGCCAGCCCCATGGGAAAAAGAAGCAGCGGCATTATCAATGACATTTATACATTTAGGCTCGTGATTATTAACATCAATTATCGTAAAAAAAGGGGCTCTGCTGAAGACCTCAGCCACCTTTCCCTTCAGCCCCTTTGAGTTAAACGTAGGGACGGCGACTCTCAATATGGTCAAACTCCACTACTTGGTTTTTTCATCAGATTCAACTTCACCGAGCCTCTTCCTCAGCGTAGCGATGTAGTCCTCAGCAGCAGCTATCTGCTTCTCAATAATCTGCTTCGCCTGCTCAGCAGATGGAACGACGGCGCCAGTCACCGTATCAGGATAGGCCCACCACCTCCGGGGCAACCACGGGAACCTCATACACGAGTATAGATCGCTGGCTCCAGTCGCCTCTAAACCTACCCCGTAGACCCACCCTGGCCTCTGCCATGGCGGCAGGTCTCGGAATGGTCCGTTTCCCGGATAGTAGCCTCGGTTACCTCTTCCTCTGTATCCCATTATTCTTTCTCATCTCCTATTCTGTGTCAGTGCACAGAATTAATTATGTGCATGTGCACAGAAAGATATAAAGGTTTCCAAATACTAACAACTACCGTGCAGAGAAGAGCTAGAAACCGTAGAGGGCATAAGGGCAGGATACCAACACCAGTCTTCATAAACAAGAGTGTATCTGCCGACAGCTTCACGCCAAAAAACCCTTCGACAAGAGATCCTATTATCCTCGAGGGAGCTGAACTGGAGGCTATGCGGCTGGTTGACCTCGAGGGACTAAGCCAAGAGGAGGCTGGTAACAGGATGGGCGTGAGTAGGGGTACAGTCTGGAGGCTTTTACAGGAGGCTCGACGCAAAACTACTACCGCATTATCTGAGGGTAGACAGATAAACATCAGGTCTGAGGGATAGCTTATTACTGCATGAATTTATTTAACTGGAGATTGATTTAAGAATTTTCAGCGCTAATTTCATAATTTATTTCAGGTTTTCCCTTGAAAGTGTTGGCCACGTAGCAACGGCTGATGGATGCGAGCAGTCCCGTCTTAGCCTCCTCTGAGATGTCCGCTTTCAAGTTCAGTTTCACCTTGAAGCTTCCGACTCTGGCAGGCTCTCTGGCCTCAGTGGCGTCAACTGTTACGGTTAAACCTTCATCGGAGATGCTGTGCCTCTTCAAGTACCATGCGGCATAGAGGCCCACGCAGAGTCCTAGCGACGCGACCATGAGTTTGCTTGGGCTGGGGCCCTCAGGTGGCGTATTGTCATCGATTCGGCCGCTTATTACTTCGAAGCCATCAATGTTAGCTTTCAGCTTCATGCCCTCGATACGGGTTATCTCTATTGTCATAACAACGAATTTAACACGCTTATGGATAAACTTGGCTTATATATGCGTATACTTATTGACATGGGCCTGTTTTTGCTCAGTAAGGCTTTCAGGCTGAGCCTTGGCCACCGTTGGTCTGTCTCCTCCAGCAATATCCTAGTTCTTTGGATGCTCCTGCTTTAGAGCCTGTCTCAGTACGTTATTGGCTTCATGTAGCTTCTCGCTCTAATTTCAGGAGCTTTAAACTGGATAATTCAGGAAGCATGCCTCAAAAAGTGTTCAGAAACTGTTGACTTCACTAGTTAAACATAGTTGCGTGGGCCTAAAGGTTAATAGGATAGGTTCGAGAGGAATTGCGATATCTATGGTTAAGGTTGGAGTGATGATATGTGACAGGAACAGGACCTGCACTGGCAACAAGTGTTTCAAGTCAATGATTGAACGTGATGGCGTATTCGCTAAATACCCTAAAGACGAACCCATTGAGGTAGTGGGGTGGATGGCCTGCGGCGGATGCCCGGGTGAGCGCCTCGAAGCAGCACCGGCGGATATGAAGAAGTACGGGGCAGAGGTGATTTACCTCGCCAGCTGCTACCTGGCAGGGTATCCCATCTGCCCGTACATCGAGGATCATAAGAAATACATTGAGAACGTCGTCGGTCTTCCAGTTGTGGTGGGTACTCACCCTATGCCCACTAACTACATTAAGGCGCATACGAAGGCGGGTGACTGGAAGAGGGTTGGTGCCGATAAGTGGCTGAAGGATATAACGGGGAACCAAGGGGATGCCGATAAGTATGATTCGACTAATCCCAACTTCCTAAAAAAGTGATTCTGTAATTATTTAATGTAACCTAAATTGTGTGCTTTGCGACTAATGGACCCCTACGAGTAATAATAGCCTGTAAACTATTCCGCCCAATGCAATCGCAAGAATCACCTCAGTTAAGCTGATCGCGGTAGCCACCTTCGCTCCAAACTCCTTCCAGAGTACTGAGATGGTCGCAATGCACGGAATATAGATCATGACGACAAACGAGAAGACGAACATCTGCACCGGCGTGAGGATCAACGCGAAGTTTGTTGTGCCCATGATGGATGCTAGAAGTATGAGAGTCAACTCCTTCCGAAGCACACCGAAGATTAAGACGATTCCAGTGGCTGCGGGTAGCCCTAGCCACAGTACAGTCACGGGGCTGAAAGCGACCTGCAGTATGTTAAGTAAGCCAATCGTATTCGCGATGTCAATTATCAGATTCCCAGCTACAATAATGGGAAAGGCCTCGTAGACAAAGTCCTTGAGTCTAAGCCACGTCCTCTGCAGCGTAACTTTCGCTGTGGGTACTTTGTAGCTTGGCATCTCCATTATTAGCCCCATTGGCTCGCCCGGCAGCACCTTGAAGGCGATCCTGCCAAGTATGAATATCAGGAGAAAATCGAGGGCGTAGAGTGTAATCGCCCAGCCGAATCCGAGATACGTGGCGACTAGCCCCATTATGACGATGCTCCTAGCGGCGCATGGAACGAGGCTCGAGACGAAGGCGCATATTAGCCTCTCCCTCTCCGTCTCCATTATGGCGCAGCCTAGGCAAGCGAGTACGTTGCACCCGAAGCCGAGCATCATGGGAATAAATCCCTTGCCGTGCAGGCCTATCCTGTGCATGAGGGAGTCCATCAGAAAAGCTACTCTTGCGAGGTATCCTGAGTCCTCGAGCAGGCTCAGGACGAGGAAGAATGGAATGATGTATGGAAGTGCAATCGATGTCCCAGCGATTATCCCTTCGATTAAGCCATTCCAGATGAAACTCTGAAGTGGGCTGGTTCCCAGAGTGGAGAAGTACCACAGCCTGAACATTTCGAATGTTGAGCTCAGTAGCTTCGCAGCATAGTCTCCGAGTGTAAATATTGTGTAGAACATTCCAACGATGATCGCGATCATGATGATATAACCGTAGATGGGGTGATCTGTGGCCTCACCTAGCCTATCGCGGAGGCTCTTGAGGGGCTCAGCGTATGTTGAGGCTTCTTTAGCTAACGTGCTGGCCTGGGCATACCTCTCGGAAGTTATTACGCTCGCTGTGCTGTGTCCGTGGATCTCCTCGATCCTCCTCCTAATAGCTTCACAGATTTTTCTCAACTCAGGTCTCAAATCGAAGACGAGTCTCTCTACCTCTTCATCGCCCTCGAGGAGTTTTATAGCGACCCAGCGAGGTGGATATGGGGTTTCGACTTCGCTGAGTTCACTTATTATTTCATTTATCGAGGACTCGATCTCTTCTCCAAATAGGAGGGGTTTAGACGTTGGCATATTCTCTTCATGAATTCGAATGGCTTCAGTTACTATCTCCTGTAAGCCTTCGTTTCTGGTCGCAGTTGTCGGGACGACAGGGACTCCAAGTTGCTTCGAGAGGCTGTCAACATCAATTTTTATTCCTCTACTCTTTGCGAGGTCCATCTGGTTTAGAGCTATTATGAGGTGTGGCTCCAGCTCGAGGAGCTGCATCGTGAAGAACAGGTTCCTATCAAGCGCTGAGGCGTCGACTACGTTGATTATCACATCCGGGTGCTGTACAGCTATGTATTCCCTGCTCACACGTTCCTCGATGCTGTAGGTGCTAAGGCTGTAGATGCCCGGGAGATCAACCACGTCTATTGTGTAACCGGAAAAACTCAACGTGCCCTCGGCACGCTTCACGGTCTTCCCTGGCCAGTTACCTACATGCTGGTGAAGACCGGTGAGTTGATTAAATATGACACTCTTGCCAACGTTCGCATTTCCAGCTAACGCGATCGTCAGGTTCTTACCCTTTAAAACATAATCTGAACTACCCTCTAACCGGGTATATCGATACAAGGAATCACTTCACAGCTAACTTTTGGCGCTCATCTACCGTAGGCTTATCTCCCTTATCTTTGACCTCGACGAAGACCTTCTCGGCTAGCCCTCTACCAATGGCGAGCAGGGTACCCCTAACCGACACCTCTATCGGTCCGTGGAAGGGTGCAGCCTTCACAACCTTAACCACGGTACCTTGACAGAGCCCCATATCCATTATCCTCTGTGAAGCGTTACCCGCCCCTCTCGAGAATGCGACGCGCCCCACCTCGCCTGGCCTGAGATTGCTGAGTTGAGTAAGCAGCTGGAGCTGTCTGCCATCCTCTCTGATGTTTTTACAGTGTGTGCAGTCCTCTGTGTTTAAGGTACAGGCTGGTATTGGTTTGCCATCATCTGGGCACGTCTTAGGATTGTTCAATGCCTCGCAGAGGGCAGCGGCGGCTTCTTCTCCAAGGCCGTGCTCCATCCTGCAGGCTTCCACGTGCACCTTCTCCTTCCCGAGTCCCAGAGTGTCGTGTAGGAACCTCTCTAGGAGACGGTGTTTTCTAACGATCCTCTGAGCCTCGGCCATGCCTCTGCCAGTTAACGTGACTCCCTTGTAGGGCTCATAGGTTACCAGGCCTTCACCTGCTAGCTTCTTTATCATCTGGGTGACGCTTGGCGGAGATATTCCCAGTCGTTCGGATAGGTCATGGTTTTTCGCCGACTCGCCACGCTCGTTATAGGCGTAGATTGCCTCCAGGTACTCCTCTGTGCTCTCACCCATGCCAGGCCAATATTTTTAGGTACGCCTAAAATATAAATGTTAGGCTCACCTAAATTACTTAAATACTCCAAAAAACAACCAAGCTTAACCTAAAAAACTTCTTTACAAAATACAAAAATCGCAATAAACTGAGGTAAAAACCGCTAATGAAAAAAAGCTCCACATGACTATTCTATTATATACTCAACTTAGCATCAAAACTTATCTCTATACTCCCTATCGCTAGGGCCACGCGACGACCCATTCTGCGGCACATAGGTCCTCCACATCCCCCTCATCTGCGTTGAGAGCTTCTCGTACTTCTCAGCAATATGCCTCTATATCGCTGAGAAAGTATTGGAGAAGAGGATTGTCTAGATGGGCTTTCTGAGCCAGCCATAGTCAGTGTATATCCTCTGTCCCTCAGGCGAGGTCAGGAAGTCAATCAGCTTCCTAGAGAGCTCCGCGTTCCTCGTGTAGGTTATCACTTGGGCTGCGGTGCTTCTAAACACCTACAGGTTCCTGGGCAACTCCACCAACTCACACGTGTCCTCCCAGATCTTCTTGAAAGCGTTCCAGCCAAATATCACGTCAACCCTACCCGAGTGTATCAGCCCCATCAAACTACCGCAGGCATCAGCGTGCTCAACGATATGAGGGCGTATCTCCTCTATGAGACCCGCCTTACTACAAACATCATCCCACACACCCTTCAAGCAGCCTCCGGTAGCCGTTCCTATCCTTATACCCTGCCCACAGAGGTCCTCCAGCTTCGCAATCCCTTTAGGGTTACCCTCTTGAGTGATGAGAACCGATCTCCTGTAACCCAGACTTCTACGAGTCCCCTTAACAAGGACACCAATGTCCTCAGCCTCGTCGTGAACATACTCCGCACCACAGCTGATCACGTCCCCCTCCATGTTGTGCCTGATAGCCTTGAAAAGCGCCTCAGGCTTACCAGACGTGAAGCGGCACTGAACACCCTCCCTTCTCTCAAAGACTGATAGAGACTCTTGGAGGGGTGGAACCACAGCACCCGCAGAGTAGACGTGAAGCGAATAATCCCTAACCGACATAACGACATGAATAAACACACCGTTCGATATAGAAGTATTCCAAAAACATCCGAAAAAACATCCCATCATATTAGGTTAAAAAGAACCCAAAAACACCACAAAATTATAACAAATAACAAAAATAGACGAAGACCGTCTACTAAACCCCGGCGCCAACAAATCATCCAGGCGGCACTGAGCAACCTTCATCGAAACTTTAATCTCTCTGTCAAACAGTAGTCAAACGACGGCTAAAGACATATTATGGTCCCTGATCTCATTGAAGCTGCGTCGACATGATCGATGAGAGTTTAGCCGGCAGATGCGGGCTGTACTGCGGCTACTGCTCAATCCACAGGGCCTACAAGGACTCCGAAAAGCTCAGAGGAAAGTTCGCGAAGCTGTACGGCTGCCTCCCCGAGGACATAAGGTGCGATGGCTGCCAGGCGGTGGGCGGCTACGTGTGGTGTAAGGAGTCGAAGTGGGGCAAGAACTGCCTGATGGTGAAGTGCCTCGACTCACGTGGGCACACATACTGCAGCGAGTGCCCCGAGTATGATTCATGCAGACTGTTCGAGGAGTTCGCGAGAGATAACCTGAAGAACGGCGTCGACGTGCGTGAAAACCTCAGGCAGATCGGGGAGGGGAGGCTCGATGAGTGGCTCTCAGGGCAGGACAGTCGATGGCGTTGCCCGTCGTGCAAGAACCCCGTGATCGTGTCCGACCTCGTGAGCACCTGCCACTGGTGCGAGGCCAAGCTACGAGGCTGATCCAAATCCCGTTAGATGAGCGACTAGTTTCATGCCGTATCCATGAGACTTACTCAGCCTGAGATCCCAGGTTTTTTTGCCTCGTCCACCGGGCTCTGCTTATCCGCGAACATTGCCCTGCAGGATGCCACGAAGCCCCTGTTGGTCATGAACGCGACGAGTATGAGGCCCATCACAACCATCTCTATGTAAGCCTTCACGATTATCTGGGTCACGACCACCTGGGCGACGAAGACGGGCATCCCGAGGAAGGGCGGCAGAACGTAGATGAAGAGGAAGTAGGTGAAGATCGCCTCAGGCACATACGAGAGCGCCGTCCCGATGATGGGCGCGAACCTCCTACTGAAGATGCCGATCCTGGAGCATAGAAGCCCCGCGGCGACGCCCGTCAGGGCCTTCCCTATCGGCAAACCTATCCCGGTGATGACGTTGCCCTTCGAGAAGCCGAACTCGAAGGCGGCGACGAAGCCGCCAATCAGGCCGGTGAAGCCGCCGATGACGGGGCCGCCGAAGATGGCCGCTATGAAGGTGGTGAGGTGTGATAGGTCGAATGCCAGGGAGACCGAGCCCTGGCCGAATGGTATCGAGGGGGCTATCGGCGTCATCTGTATGGAGAGGAAGGAGAGGACGTTGCCGAGGGCGGCCATCAAGGCGACAAACGCCAGACTCTTCGAATTGAACTTCCCCGCCATCGCGATCTCAGACACAGGAGATTCTACTCATATCAAGGTTGCTACTAAAATAATTGTATAATTTATTCGGTTCAGGCGTGAGGACGCTTGCATTCCTCGATGAGGCTCCGCAGGGCGGTGACCGCTCTTCGGGAATCCTCCTTCTTGACCATGATGTGGTCCCTGAGGTAGGTTGAGAGCGCGAAGATGGAGACGCCCTCCTCGGCCAGCACCGTCGAGACGACGGAGAGGAACCCGACAATCGAGAGGTCGAGGACGATGTCGAAGGTGAGGAGTCGGTAAGGCCCGGCCTCCGCGAAGCCGTTGAACTCGCCCCTAAGCCTCTCCCAGTCGGATGCCACCAGGACGACCGAGACCTCATTACCGTCATAGTTGATGGAGTTGAAGGGCTGCAATCTTCCGAGCAGACCTTTAGCCTTCGCCTCTTCGTCGGGCCGCAAGCTGACGATCGTGTAGTCTTCATCGCGTTCCTTGACGACGGTCTCGGACAGTGTCCTCCTCATCGACTCGGAGAGATTCATGGGATGAGGATGATGCGTGGGATAGAAAAGGGCTGCGGGCTCACGCGAGCTCCTGCACGGTCTTGCCCCTCTCCGTGAGCTCCACGATCTTCAATGTCAGCTTCGGCGCCCTCCTCTTCAGGCTCTTGGCGAAGCCCTTAGGCTTCTCGGGGGACATCATGTAGATCCTGTTGCCGGAGAAGACTAGGACGATGTTTGACTCCGAGTTCGTGTAGTCCGTGAACTTGAAGCCTGTCTTCCTGAGGTTGGCGGCCGAGTCCTTCGCGTACTTGTCGGCCTCCTCCGAGATCCTTCCCTCATCCCTGATGTAGACCTCGGCCCTCTCGATCCCCTTGTAGGAGATCACGAGCGGCTTCTTCAGGAACCGGCTCAGCCTAAGGCCGGAGCCGTCGAGGCTGTAACTGCTCTTGTAGACGGGCGTCCAGTAGGGTAGGAAGAGGCCGAGGCCGAGTGTTATGAGGGTGAACACGACGCTGTTCAAAAATTCCAGGGAGTTCAGCGGAGCCCCGGTATAGACCATCATGATGGTATCGGATAGGATTAAGGCGAACAGGGGCAGGTTGATGAGCGGGATGAGCACCCCGAGAACCTTCCTCCTCGTCGCTAGGGGCAGGGCTGGGATCTCCTCGGCCTGGGCTCCGGACATCTCGGTCTCATGAGTTATACCCTGTTCGCTTAAAAACGGTGCACTCCGCCGAGTGGGGCTGGAAACCTTTTACCATCCGTGAAGGCAGCTTATCCCAGGATGGACACTCCGCCTCTGAATCCTCCGGTGACGGTGCTCAGGCTCGGTCACCGCCCCTCGAGGGACGTCAGGGTCTCGACTCACCTGCTGCTCGCCGCGAGGGCGCTCGGCGCCAGGCGCGCCATGTATACTGGTGTCCACGATCAGGGCCTGGAGGAGTCTGTTAGGAAGGTCTGCGCGGACTGGGGCGGCAGCTTCACCATCGAGCATGCGCCGAGCTGGCGTAGGGTCATGAGTGAGTGGGAGGGGGAGATCGTGCACCTCACCATGTACGGGCTCCCAATACGTGACTGCATAGAGAAGATCAGATGCAACTCCTCAGAGAAGCTCATCGTGGTCGGAGGCTCCAAGGTGCCGGGCGAGGTCTACGGGCTGGCCGACTGGAACGTCGCCGTCACGGGGCAGCCCCACTCGGAGGTGAGCGCCCTCGCCGTCTTCCTCCACGAGCTCTACGAGGGAAAGGAACTCGCCTTGATCCATCCGGAGGCGCGCCTCAGGGTGGTCCCCACCGCCCACGGGAAACGCGTCGAGGATGTTTCATCGGACCTCTAACATTTAAACAGCGGAGCCGCACTAGTATTAGTTGGAGAAGGTCAGTGCAGGCATTGATCAGCGTCAGCGACGACACACTCTACAACATAGCCAGGGTTCTCGGCGGCGAACAGGGGATAGAGATAATCAAGGTCCTGAAGGAGAACGAGGACATAACGGTCGAGGACATCTCGGCCAAGACGAACATACAGATCAACGACGTGAGGAAGCTCCTCTACAGGTTCTACAATCACAGCCTCGTCACGAGCAGGAGGTTCAGGGACAAGGAGACGGGCTGGTTCATATTCCAGTGGCGCCTCCAGCCAGAGCTGGTCGAGGCGTACATCCAGGGGATGAAGCACAAGATACTGAAGAAGCTCGAGGCGAGGCTCGAGTACGAGGCCAGCCACGAGTTCTACCACTGTGGCAACCCGATGTGCCCTAAGACGACCTTCGAGGTCGCTATGGAGACCGTCTTCAGGTGCCCGCACTGCGACGAGCCGCTCCGAAGGGTCGACAACAGGCCGATAATAGAGTTCCTTGAGAAGAAGATAGCCGAGATCAAGGGGGACCTCGGGGACTGAACCTGCCATCCAGGGACGAGGCCATAAGGATTCTGAGGGCCTCGGGATGCTCAAACGGCGTCGTTGAACACTGCCTCAACGTAACCAGGGTGGCCATGAGGCTGGCCGAGGCGTTCAGGAGGAGAGGGTACCAAGTTAATCTGCCCTTGGTCGAGGCGGGCGCCATCCTACACGACATAGGCCGCTCCAAGACCCACGGCACAGAGCACGGCGCCGTCGGCGGCGGGATAGCGAGGAGGCTGGGCCTGCCCGAGGAGGTAGCCAGGATAGTGGAGAGGCACGTCGGCGCCGGGCTGTCGAGGGAAGAGGCGAGGAAGCTCGGAATCCCGGACGGCGACTACATCCCGGAGACCCTGGAGGAGAAGATAGTGACCTACGCAGACAAGCTCGTCGAGGGAGACCACGAGGTGGACATACAGGTGACTATAGACCACTTCGCCGAGGAGCTCGGCGCGGACCACCCGGCCGTCGACAGGCTGCGCCACCTGCACGATGAGATGGTCGGTGCGGTGGGGCCAAAGTTCTAGTGTCGCCCGCGCCCCGCCTAACGTTTTATAGGCTTAGCGGTCAATATGACATGATTCTCATGTCTGGAGATGTCTTGTCGAAGGACGAGAAATACGGGATTCTCAGCTTCGCTAGGCTTGAGCCGATCGTCGTCGTCGGGGGGAAGGAATTCGCCAGGATGGGTGGACTCCTCGTCGGCACGGGCGGCGTCAAGGCCTGCACGGTCAGGTTCCAGCCGCCCCTGATCATATCAGATGATGAGCCGGACAGGGCACTCGAAATATTCGAGAACTCTCCAGCGGAGGTTGAGGGAGGGTCGGCCTAGTTGGTGCTGCTCGAGGAGCCGATCAAGGGCGTCCTTACGCTGAGGAACTACGTGAACGGCGAGTGGGTTGACGC
>Ga0172366_10000221_pt1 | contig 37573 bp, 41 predicted proteins | sample LakKivSesite69cm_FD_114533 | JGI IMG/M metagenome (GOLD analysis project Ga0172366, IMG submission 114533) | Sediment microbial communities from Lake Kivu, Rwanda - Sediment site 69cm | ecosystem: Environmental > Aquatic > Freshwater > Lake > Sediment | place: Rwanda: Western Province, Lake...
ATTACCTGCCTCAGGAAGGCCCCCCACGCTGTCTCTGGCAAGCAAACACAATTAACTTGGCCAATGATACCCCCGGAAACGCCTACGCCCCCCAGAAGGCCACCAAGCAGCCTGGGTGCCAACGTCAGCCCACGGGCAAAGTGCCGGAAAACGCGCCATAAACCATACCCACAGCGCAGGCGCAAGCGACGCCAACACAGACAGAGAGACAGCCAGAGACGATCAGAAGATAGACCAGGGCGCAGGTATGCCAGATTCTGCGTTCGTCAACCCCGCGCGCACTCAGCTCCAGTCCCAGCCCCAGCACCCAGCTTAAGCTTAGCGCAACGTGGCAATATTGCCACCTGTGGACAAGGCGAAGTCCCAGCCCTAGCGCAGAGTCTAAGCCTAGCGCAAGCCATGTCTGAGGCCTGATTTGAGCATGTCTGAGGCCTGGTTGAGCCATGTCTAAGGCCTGATTTGAGCATGTCATCAACAACCGTTCGGTGTGTGATGGGCATATCCGCGTTTTTGATGGCACCAGGGCTGATTTACTACCACCCAGGGCTATATCAGCTTGGGCTGGCATGGGTGCCTGGCCACCCCCTCCCCCACCCCCCCTAGGCATAGTACCATCAATCCCATTTCTCGCCTGGGCATAGTTTGGTGGTTTTGTGGTAAGGGTAAGGGTAGGGGTAGGGGTAGGGGTAAGGGTAAGGGTAAGGCTAGGAGTAGGAGTAAGGTTAGGGTAGGAGTAAGGGTAAAGGTAGGGGTAGGGTTAGGTTGAGGATGGTGGCGGTAAGTTGTTCAATGCCTTGCCGGCTTGGTCTCGGGCCCGACCGGGAGTACCCTGGGTCTTTTGAGCCAGAATGTTTGGCGTGGCGGGTGGCTGGGGGGCTGGGCGGGGGGTCTGCGAATCGGTATCGGATAGCCTTAATTGTTCTCATGGGCGTTTTGGTAATTTAGGTAATCCCAGAAAATCGGTATCGGATAGCCTTAATTGTTCCCTTTGAAGGCTAGGGGTAGGAGTAAGGGTAAGGGTAGGGGTAGGAGTAGGGTCGGCCAGCGGGTGACTCTGTGCGGCTCCTGGTGGTTCTCCTAAGGCCTGAATCGTACAGACGGACAAGTATGTATCTTTCCCTTGATAATAGGTTTCGCTGTGAGCCAAGAAGTCTCGAAGTTTTCATAGGCGTTTTGGTAATTTAGGTAATCCCACCGAATTGGTTCCGCAAACAGGCTCGCGAGCAATTAGGGGCGGACTCTGGACCCTAGGGGACGAGGCACGATGTTTGACGTTGCAGCATTTTATGGCCGAGGCTCAAGGCTTCCCGTCAAATGGAGCCGGGTCCGGATGGACCCTCACGGAGTAGGTATCGGATCGTTCCGTGTATCACTTACTCATCGGTCTGGACCTTCTACGGCGCCCAGCTTCCGTGCCGATGTCGCGCTTCCGCGCAATTGTCTAACGCCGTCGGCCCGGCGGAGGGACTGACCGAGAGTCAGTTCTGCCAAAATGTCTCAACTGCATTTCCTGTGCGGCAATCCACAGGTGGCAATATTGCCACCTGTGGACACTGCCAAAATGTCTCAAGAGCCGGTCCCCCTGAGAGGGGCCGGCGTGAGGATCGGAGCGAGCAGCAGTAGTTTGGCAACCGAGCGGCTGCCCGCCCTGAGAAGTCGAAGTCGTGTTGTAATGCTCGATTGCCATTGTCCGACATCTTGCCACGATCCCCGCGCCGTTGTCAACAGAAATCTTCTTTGCTTTTTGCGGATTTCGACAATTTTCTTGTTTTGGGCGTGGGTTCGGGGCTAAGATGGGGGGTATGGCATTGACACGAGAGCGCTTCATTCGGCTGGCGGCAGTCGAGCGGCGTAAGGGCATCATGGAGCGTGTCGTGCCTACGAGTATAAGTGATGGCTACTACGTTTGTCGGACGAAAATATTGCATTGACTACGATATCAGGACGGGTGAGGTTTATGCGGCCCAGCGTCATAGAAAGCCGGTGATGGCGCATCGTGATAGGTTTGTACGTGCCCTGGCTTTACGAATGGCGCCTAATATTCGGCGCGAAGGGCGTGTGCTGTCTGCCTGGATAGTTAAGGCGCTTGGTGGTCCCATGGACGACATTGGTCTTGCTGAATTAGAGGTAGTTGAGTCGCTGCGTAGTGCCGTATTGGAAGAGCGGGACCCGGAGAAAGCTGAATGAAGAAGGGGTGGGGGATGTGTTTTGTCTGTCGCCAAGGGATGAGTCGGTAGTTATAGTACCGGATGCAGGGGAAAAACAGATGGTTAAGAGCATGACGGAGGTGGCGGCGGCGATTACGGCGGGTACGGCGGGTGTGCCGGATGTTTGTCAGGCGGCGGCGACGGTGCGGGGGGCGCATTATTATTCGCGTCGGCGGAGATTTGAGACGCCGGAGGCGATGATTGAGGCGGTGGAAGGGTATTTTCGGGACTGTGCCGAGCGACGGGTCATGCCGACTTATTCCGGTCTGGCGGTGAGTATGGGCGTGACGGTGCGGACCTTGATGAACTATGCAGTCATATATGGGGAGGCCTATCAGGAGGCGGCGGACTGGGCGCGGACGCTGGCGGCGCATATCTATGAGGCGGCGGGCTGGAGTTGTCCGAAGTTTTCGCAGATGTGCGATATGATGCTGGACCGGCTTTCCTGGCGTCGGGAGGAAGTGGGTCCGGCGCAGGGCGAGGACGCGGGCTTGAGACTGCCGGCCACGGTAGAGGATACGAGGAAGCTGATTGTTGCCTTGACGGAGCATGAGAAGAGTCTGGCGGCCATGATAGAGCAGGCGCAGGTCCTGGCCCCGTGTTTTGCGGGCAGTCCGGTGGAAGCCGGGAAAGGAGAGGCCGGTGAAGCTGGTGCTCCCTGACACAGTAGCCGGGCTTCTGGAAAGACGGAGATTGGCCCGGGCGGGTCGGCCGGTGCCCCCGGCCGTTCGCCTTGTGCCCCGGCGGTCCGCTTACCGGCTGAATCCGGGGCTGGCGCAGATTCTGGAGAGGGCGAAGCGTGTCTGAGATCACCCCTGATTTACAGCGGCTGCAATGGATTGCCTCCAACCTGCACATTATCACGAAGGCGGGGACGCGGGAGTTGCTGCGGCCGAACGTGGTGCAACTCAGATTGCACATGGCGCTGCAGGCGCAGCGGCGGAGGAACCTGCCGGTACGGCTCAGAATTCTCAAGGCCCGGCAGTTTGGGATCTCGACTTGGCTGGAGGCGGAGGGCTTTTACGAGGTCTATCACAACTCCAATTGGAACGCGATGGCTGTCTCCGTGGACGCGGATTCGACGGACCACATCTTCCGCATGACGAAGATGTTCGAGGAAGAGATGCCCACGGTTCTGCGCAAGCCCAAGAACAATACGAACCGGAAGGAGATCGTCTACGCCCGGCCGCATCGGTCGCGGTTCATCTCGCAGACGGCGGGCAAGATGAGTTTGGGTCGGTCCTTCACGGTGCAATATCTGCACGATTCGGAGGCCGCCTTCTGGGAGAACGCCGCTCTCCAGAAGTCGGGATTGGAAGAGATTGTTCCCTTGAAGCCGGGAACGACCATTGCGGATGAGACGACGGCCAATGGTCAAGGTGGATGGTTCTATGAGTCCTGGGTAGAGGATGTGAAGCGTCGCCGGAAGAGGCCCGACGACTACAGCGGCTACCTGCCGGTATTCTTTCCGTGGTTTATCTTTCCTGAGTATGCCATTGAGCCGCCGCCGGGGTTCGGATTCACGAAGGATGAGCGCGACTTGCAACGGCAGTTCCACTTGAGCGAGGGCCAGCTCTACTGGCGCAGACTCAAGCTGGAATCGAAGAATGGAGACTTTGCCTTACTGGCCCAGGAGTTTCCGGGCACGTGGGAGGAGGCTTTTCAGTGCAGCGGCAACCCGGTCTTTTCCGCCGAGATCATCTCTAAGCAGGCCATGTACCAGCAAACGAAGTTCCGCCGCGTGCTGTTCGACGAGCAGAGCGGCCGGTTCGACATGGTGGACTGCGACGAGGAAACGAATATGTGGCTGATCTGGAAGCCGCCGGTGGACGGGCATGACTACATTCTGGCCTGCGATTCGATGGAAGGCCGGCTCTCGGACCAGCATAATCCCAAGAGTCATTTGGACCGGGATTCGATGGTCGTTCTGGACCGCAATACCGGGGAGTGCGTGGCTCTCTACACGGGCCGCACCGACCAGCGGGAGTTGGGCAAGCAGGGCTTTCGCGCCGCCGTGTACTACAACGAGGCGTGGGTCGCCCCCGAAATTCCTCAGGGAATGATCTTCCTGGAATATCTCAAGGAGCGGGGCTATCCCTACCTTTACAATCGCCAGCGCCATGAGGACCGGGAGACGGAGACGGAGAGCGAAGTCTTAGGCTGGCGCACCACCGCCATTACCCGCAAGTGGCTTGTGGACGATTTCGTAGTGGCCGCCAAGGAAGGCGCGGTCAAGGTCATTTTCCCTGAGATCCTGGACCAGATGCGGACCTTCGTGCGCAACGCCAACGGCAAGCCGGAGCACCTGCCCGCCGAGCACGACGACAATCTGTTCGCCTGCATGATCGCCCTGCAAGCCCACAAGCGCTGCGAACGGTCCACCGGGGCCGTCAAACAGGCCCACACCGGCGCGCCGCCGGAGCGGTATCCATCGGAAAACGACTTGGCCCGCACCGGGGCCGTCGATACCTGGGACCCCGAAGAAGGGGACGAAAACGACGACGAGGCGCTACATACTTCCTGACCAACTCCGACTAACTTACGCCGGAATACAGGTGATTTTTTGTCGAAATCTCTTGACGGGCGTGCCGGCGCGCTGTTAGTGTCCCAGGCGGAACTGATCCTGTGGGTCCGGGCCCGAACCGGCCGGTTGGGGCGCGGCGCAAGAATAAACGACGGCAAGTAAGGTGCCTTACTCACCCTGCTTGCCGTTTTTTATTGCCCACACTTTTTGGAGAGATTATGGCCGGATTCGGCTTGGGCTTGGCAGTGGGCCTGTTCGTGGGAGCGCCGTTGACGGCGGCGGTGATGCGCTACGCGATGGGGCTGCACGAGAAGATCGTGCACGGCGCGGCCCAGGGCGAGCGAGTGCTCTGGGGCGACTATTCCGCCCACGACGCCCCGCTGCGTCAGACCCATACCGACGGCACACGGGATCTGGAAGACGAAGACACGGAGATTGAGACATGAGTTTCTATCACGGAACAAGATGGGTGCCCCTCCGGGGCGACGTGGACGTGACCCTGGACGATGCCGCCGTTGACGGGTCCAGTGCGGGCTTTCAACTGACGGACTTCACCGACCAGCGTCCCACGGATACCAGCGCGGGCGTTACGGACATTCCGCCCGGCGCCAGGATGGTGCAAGTGGGCTTCTACGGCGAGACGCCGGAGGACGCCACCGGCTCCTTCGGCTGCGAACTCTGGGTGGGCACGCCGGGCGGCCCGGCCCAGAAGGTCTGCGACGTGACCGGCCTGGCCGGGGACGGCTGGGCGGACCTGACGGCGGCCGACGCCACCACGCGCTTGTTCTATGACGATCTGACGGTGGCGGACAGTTCCTTTTGGGGTGGGGATGTGACTACCGGCAACCTGCTCTCGGACGGCATGGGCTGGGTCTGCTTCTCCGCGCGGGGCATGAGCTGGATCTTCCCCCGCTTCTACAACGTCGGGGACAACACGGAAGTCATGCGCATCAAGGCGCTGATGCGGACATGGTAACGACAGGGCTTGCGCCTTACGGGAGGTATTTCTAATGGGCAGTTTTAGCGACACGGTAGAAAACGCGATCCTGGACAAGATGTTCGGGCGCACGGCCTGGGCGGATGTCACGATCTGGGTGGGCCTCTCCACGGAGGACCCTTCCGACAGCGGCTCGAACATAGCGGAGCCTACGGCCGCCTCTTACGGCCGGCAGGAGGCCTCGACCAGTGCGTGGTGCGACGCCACGGCGGGCGAAATCGACAATGTGGCGGCCATCGAGTTCACGACCGCCGTCCAAAGCTGGTGCACGATTAGCTACGTCACGTTCCACGACGCCAGTACGTCGGGCAATATGCTGGGCTGGGCGGCCCTGAACACGGCCCGGGATGTGACGGTGGGCGATGCCCTGCGCTTTCCGGTGGGCGGACTGGTGATTACACAGGATTAGCGCCAAAGGGGAAAGAACATGACTTTGCGGCTAGGTGAAGGTTTCGAGGTTCACGCCTGCGACTGGGGCGCGAACTCGGTGTCCCAGATCGACCATTTCGGCGTTCCATCCGCGTGAAAGGAGATACGCAATGCCCTTTACACCTCCGACTGTTGTGATCCAAAACGGCTTTGACCTGTACGGCGCCGACGGCGCACAGAAACTCCTGGAATCCTATTGGAGCAGCACGGGCGCAAATGCATCTTGCTCCAGCAATGCGGGGCGACGAGGCGGCGGTTGTCTACAAGTAGGGGATAACGGAACCAGCGGAATCTCCGGCTGTTGGTTACGGCGGCTTCCGGCGGAGATCGAGACGGTGTTCCTGGGGGTCGCCGTCTCGGCTCCCTACTGCGCGACGGCCTCTACGGAATGTCTGCGCGTTCTGTCCGCCGCAGCGGGCAAACAGTTTTGCGTCGATGTGACTAGTATGGGCCGTATCCGCATCAAGACGGCCTACAATGGGTCGGTACTCGCCGAAAGCGAGGACGGCGCGATCGCCTTTGGGGTCTACAATTATCTGGAATTGAAGTTCACCTGCGCAGCCTCCGGCTCCGTCCAGGTCAAGGTAGACGGCGTGGAGAAGATAGCGCTCACCTCCGACTTGAACTTGCGCCAGTCCGGCAGTGGTAGTTGCGGGCAAATAATGCTTGGCTGTCTCAACGGCGGCTCCATGTACAGCCATAATACTTATTGGGATGATTTCTACCTTCATTCCGGCGACGGCGACGCCCCCTTCAACGATTTCCTCGGCGACCGGAGGATCGACGGCTTGTGCTTCACGGCGGACGGCGGCGACGCCGATTGGACCAGCAACAAGGCGAGCCACTACGACGCGATCAATGACGTAGGGAGCGGCTACGCCACCTACTACAACGAGTCCGATGCCGTCAGCGAGCGGGATTCCTACACCGTCGCCCTGCCGGCAGGGACGGTTACTACGGTGACGGCGCGGGCCCATTGCCGCAATCCCGGCGGCGGGACCGCGAAGTTCAAGCCGTTCATGACGGTGGACGGCACACGCTACTACGGCGACGAAGTTCAGTTGCCCAGTGATACCTGCGACCTGCGGGAATATACCTGGTACAGCAATCCGGCGGGCGGCGCGTGGCCCGCGACGGTCGAAATCGGTTGGGAGACGACGGAGCTAAGCTGATATGGCGGATGCCATTCCCACCATGACGAGTAATGTGGCCCCCTCGGGCACGGCCTCGGCGTCGAGTTCCTTGTCGGGTACCTACTACGCCTACAAGGCGATGGACGACAACGGGGCGACCTGGTGGAGCACGACCAGCGCCGGTGTGACTCCCTGTTGGCTGATGTACGACTGGGGGGCCTATCAGCCGATGATCGTCACGAGCTACACGATCACGGCCCGCAGTGGCTCAGGCAACCAGGCGGGCGCGCCTAAGACCTTCAAACTCCAGGGCTACAACGGCTCGACCTATACCGATCTCGATACTCCGGCCGATCAGACGGCCTGGGGCGACGGCGAGAAGCGGACATTCAACTTCGCCAATACGACCAGTTACCGGGGCTACCGGCTCTACGTCACCGTCAATAACGGCGGGACGTACACCGAAGTTGCCGAGTTTGAGTTACTTCTGGGGGCGGCCAAGCCCCGGCTGGAATTGGCGGGCATCCAGGCACTCGCGAAAGACCCGCGCTGCCGGATCGCATTGGCGGGCATCCAGGCACTCGCGAAAGACGCGCGCTGCCGGATCGCATTGGCGGGAGTCCAGGTCATGTGGGTAGAAATTCCCGTCGTCCCGGTCGATGCGGGGGCGACGCCTCTTGCCGGGACCTCCGCCCTCACCGCCAATGCTACACAGGAACACGCGGGCTCCGCCGTCCTGGCGGCCGTGTCATCTCTCCGGGCGGACAGATTGCAATGGCGGGGTGGCTACGTTCCGGCGGCGACCCTGCTGGACCCGTACCCGATTCCGATGCTCTGGCAGTATGTCCAACGGGGTTTGAATCCTGCGGACCCGTTCCAGCAAGGAGTATTTGAATGGTCGAAACAGATTTCCCAATGGTGCGAGGAGCACGTGACGCGGGTCTATCGGGAAGTCTCCCGCATGACGACGGAGAAAGCAAGCGATTGGGTGAGTATATAATATGGGCATAGCCTTGGAAGTGAAGGACAATCCGAGTACGGGACTTGCCCCGAAGGACCGCTTGGTCAAGGCCCTCAAGGACGAGGAAGACAAGGGCATGGCCGTGACCCGCGCCTGGACTTCCATGTGGCAGGAGAACCTGAACTACTTCTTCTCCGAGCAACTGGTGGGCAAGAAGAAGCACAAGGACTGGGACTGGATCGTCATTAACTACATTTGGCCCAGCGCCATGCAGGAGGCGGCCAAGATCACGCGGGCGGAGCCGCAATTCATCTGTGACCCGTGGGAGCCCGGCGATTCCGAGGCGGCGGAGGCGTGGCAGGGCTGGCTCCAGTGGATGTGGGAGCGGGGCCTGAACGACGAGGGCATGGCCCTGGAGCAGCTCAAGGCCATTCTCTGCGGCAAGATCTACGGCTACCGGGTCTACAAGCTGTTCTGGGAGCCGAAGGTCGATTGGGACGATTCCAAGATTCCCGGCCGCTGGCTGGGGGATGTCAAGGGCAAGCTGTGGAAGCCCACCCTGTTCTGGGCCACGGGCGAAGAGAGTATCAACGACGGCTCCTGCGGCACGGTACGCTACGTGGAGTTGGAATATGCCCTCGACCGCTGGCCCGACTACAAGAAGCAATTGCAGGAGCAGGCGGACAAGGACACCGGCGAGATGATGGAAGGCGGCGGGCCGGACATCATCGGCCAGAGAAGCGGGCAGGGCTCTTATCCCGGCGCCGGCTACGGCGGCATCGACCGTGGCCCGGACGGAGAAGGCAATAAGCTCCTGAACCAAATCCTGCAATCCCTCGGCGCTTCCCGCAAGAAGACGGACAAGCCGGATACGACCAAGTACGTCAAGATCAGCGAGACGTGGTTCCATGATTACACGGAAGACCCGAAGGAGTTCACCGAGCCGGTCCCGAAGGAGGAACTGTTAGCGTCCGGGGCCATCTATACCGAAGGCGTGCAACTGTTCGACAGCATTACCCGGCAGCCTCTCGCGCCGGAGAACTGGCCGAAGCGCGAGCCGGTCAAGTGGAAGAGTCCCCGGTTCCCGCGCGGCCGCTACATCCTGCGCACGGGCGATACGATCCTGAACGAAGACGAGGCGGACCAAGTCTACCAGTACCGGGTCTGGCCCTTCATTACCAGTCCCCACTACGTCATTCCCTTCATGTGGCAGGGCTCCGACGCCGTGCAGTTGGTCAAGACCTGCCAGGACATGATCAACGTGAGCGTGTCCCACCTGGTCAACCACATGAAGCAGTATGGCGATCCGAAGGTTGCCGTGGAGCGCGGGGCCATCGACTCCCCCAAGGCGCGGGACAAGCGGCACTTCACCATCGGCGCGGGCGCGGGCGCGATTATCCGGCTGGCGAAAGGCGGGTTGGGCAAGTTCAAGTACATGGACCCGCCGAGTTCGTCCCCGGTCATCGGCTTTTTGTACCAACTGTTCGCCCAGGAGTTCAAGAACAACATCGGACTCCAGGACATCGCGCAGGGCAAGAAGACTTCCGGCGACCTGACGGCCACGGAAAGCTCGTACCTGGCCATCAGCGCCCAGGACCGGATCAGTCTGCAAATGACGCTGGAGCGATTGTGGATTCAGCGTATCGGGCAAATGGCGGCGGAAATCTGCCAGAAGAACTACGAGCCGGAGCGGCTGGTGCGCATTCTGGGGGAGAACGCCATTCCCGGCGTCGTGCAGATTTCGTCCCAGATGAAGGACGTGAAGTACGATGTCCAGGTCCAGGTCTCTTCCAGTCTGCCGTTCGACGCCGAGAAGCGCATCGCCCGGTACATGCAGGCCAACGGCCTGATGCAGGGTCCGCCCAGTCCCATGCTGCCGGAGTTGCTGCGGGTGCTGGAAATCCCCAACTGGCGCAAGATCCTGGAGCGGCACGCGGGCTGGACGGAGTGGATGGCGTTCAACGCCGTCCTGCAAGGGGTCCAGGCGGGCAAGATTCCACCGGAGCAGGGGATGCAAATGCTCATGCAGAAGGCGCAGGGCGTCATAGGAGCGGCGCTGCAGAAACAGCAGGCGCAGGCGGGACCGCCGGCGGGACCGCCGGGCCCAGGCGGGCCGACGGCAGGCCCGACGCCGCCGCAACCTCAACCTCAACCTGTAGGACAAGGAGCGTGATATGCCAGCCAAATCCAAAGCGCAATGGTCCATGATGCAAGGCATTGCCCACGGCTCGATCCGGCCGAAGGGCGGCTTGACCAAGGGCAAGGCCGCTGAGTTTGTGGCGGGCCAGTCCCCGAAAGGATTGCCCAAAAAGGTCAAAGCCAAGCGCAAGAAGAAGGCCCGGTGGAGTGAGAAGATCAAATAGCAAGTAAAGACAATTGAATAAGCGCGGGTTCACGCAAGGACCGGCCGGTCCGCGCGTGACGCAAGGCAATAAGAAGCGGCTGAATAGGAGCCTATTCCTCCTGTTCTGCCGCTTTTTCGTTGCGCCCGCCCGAGTAACCAGTTCGCTCCCGCCGCTAAAGGGTTTTGTGACCAAACAGCGCGACGGAGCGGTTCACCGACTTTCGCGGAAAGAGCCACGGGCTCAAACGCAAGCGGAAAGGATTTTCAAGATGGCAGATCGGGACAAGAAAGAAGAGTTGGAAACCAAGACCGAAGACACGCAGGAACAGGGGTCCGAAAGTGCGCCCGAGGCTAAAGGGTCCGAGACCAAACAGCCCGCCGAGTACGAGAAGACCCAGCAGCAGTTGGACCAGGAACGCGCCAATCGCAAGCGCATCCAGTCGGCCTACGACCAAGCCCAGGCCGAGAAGGAACAGTTGGTGGAACAAGTGAACAGCCTCCAAGGTCAACTGGGGGAGCTGCAAGCACAGCTCAAGCAGGCTTTGACCAAGAAGGAGTTCCAGGACCTTGCCACGCTGGACCCCGATACGACGGATGTCCCCTCCCTGGTGCAGAAGTTCCAGGCCATGACGGCCAAGGTCGCCGCCCTCGAAGATCGCTCGGCCAAGGCGGAAGCCGCTTTGGCGCAGCGGTCCAGGAAGGAACAGGAAGACGCGCAGGCCAACGCTCACCGGGCGATGGAAGAGGAAGTCTATTCCATGCTCGACGAGGAGTACGGCGCGCAGTTCCGCAACGAGGCGATCAAACTGTCGGACCAGTGGATTGACGACCACGAGGTCGATCAGCCCACGACCCTGCCCCAGGGCATCAAGCTCCTGCGCAAAGCCTACGCGGAAGTGGCCCGGAAGCACGCCAAGCCCGCGCCGGCCAGGGAGAAGGTTTCCACCGACAACGGTCTGCGCGGCCTGAGTCATGCCGAACTGCTGGACGAGGAAGAGTTCAAGCCCGGCACGAACGAGCAGGTCAAGGCCGACATGCTGAAACGAATGAAAGCCGGCAAGTGGAAGAAAGCCTTTGCCACTTCGCCCTAACCACGAAGGAGTCCCCCTCGTGCGGACTCCCTAGAGAAAGTGAGATGTTATGACCACGACAACCGATCTCTCTGCGGCAACGAGAGAACTCTTCAATAGGACACTGGTGAATCAGGTCTATCAGAAGATTCCCTTCCTCGAAGAACTCCAGACCCGCCATCAAGTCACCCATACCGGCGGCAAGTACATCGAGCAACTGGTGGACACCGCCGAAATCGACGGTCAGGGCCAGGACTACACCGAGAACGAGCCCCTGACCGACGCCAAGACCGATACGCTGGAGAAGCCGCGCTTCCAGTTCAAGAAGTCCCAACTGCCCCTGCGGTACGGCGTGGACGAGCAACTCCAGAACGTCGAGGCCATGAGCGAGATTCAACTGCTCGATCTGGGCGACCATCTGGTGAAGAAGGGCCAGCGCGGCGCGCGGCTCAAGCTGAACGCCCAAATCTGGAACGAGGGGTCCACGACCCCCGTCTACGATTCGGGCAAGAAGTTCCTGAGCGTCATTTCGGCCCTCAATCACGACACGGCGTACGGCGGGTTGTCCCGCACCTTCTCTTCCAACACGAACGACTGGTGGCAGGGCGCAGATCCGGGCGGTCTGAACGAATCGGTGTCCAGTTCCAGTCAGGACACGGCCTACAGCCTGTCCCTGAACCAACTGCGCAAGTGGATCAACGAGTCCAGTGTGACCGACCACATGGAGCAGGAGGACGACCTGTACATCTGCCTGTGCCCGACGCTGTACGACAAGATTCTGGCCGAGGCCGAGTCCCGCCTGAGCGGGTACAAGCCGGGCGACAATCAGCGCCAGGGCGTGCGGAAGGTCACGTTCGACGGCCACCAGATTGTCTCCGTGCCGTACCTCCAGAAGACCAGCACGACCCGCAGCTGGGTGTTCATCTTCAACCTGCGGTACTGGGAGCTGCGCATCCACAAGGACCGCAACTTCAAGCTCACCGACTTCAAGTGGCAGGGCGAGCAGACCCAGGGCTACGACTTCTGGCTGGCCCGCATCCTCTGGAGCGGAAATCTGGTCACCTGGAAGCCCAACGCCTCGATGTGGCTGAGCAACGTGTCCTAACCAGTAACGGCGTCCTCTTGAGGGGCGCATGATAGACTAGACTAGAAAGGAGAACCTTATGGGTTCGATGACAAGTGAGATGTTCATTCTTTTCGATAACCTGCCCGGCGTTCCCGAATTGACCGCGCCCAAGCCGGCCAACGGGTACGACAATACGACGGTGCAGTGCTGCGTTACGGCGCCGGCCTACCGGCCCGGCACGAAGCATCAGCAGTTCCAGGACGCCACCGTGGGTGCGGGCGGCAGCAACGTGGCCAATAAGGGCTACTACACCATGGTCTACGCCAAGTACACCTGCTACTCCACCGGCACCAAACTCGGCGCCTGCGACGTGGGCGGATGGGTGACATTGGCCTGCGGCTCCACGCGGGGCCGGGGCGAGATGAACGTGACCAACGACATTAGCGGCGGCAATACCGCCACGGCGGGCACCAACGGCACCCTGCCGCTGCTGCTGGCCTGCACCAGCATGGACAACTCGACCTACGGGTGGTTCCTCTGCGGCGGCGTTTGCCCGAATCACGACATCTCGGCACTCGACGACCTGACCGGCTTTTTGACGGACGGCTCCGTCGCGGGCGGGTGCGGCCTGGCGATGGCGGACGATTCGTATGCCCAGCCGACCTTCCTGGATACGACCGACGCCGCCGACTTCGGCCGGATTCCGGCCGGTCTGGCCCTGGAAGACGACACGTAATAGGCCGCCAACGCACAATCAACCACTCTGTTATCAGACAGAAGGAGTATGATCTATGGCTGGATTCGATTGGGCAGAGACCCAGCAGATCGGGCGCATCCTCGGCGGTGTGAAGATGGACATGGGCCGGTTCGAGTTCTCGTCCGGGTCCAATAGCTACGATCTTGCCACCACGTTGGCGAACGTGATCGGCGCGGTCGTGTGTGCGGACCTGACGGGCACGAGCGATCAGCAGAAGACACTCACGGCCTACAAGGCCGGTGATGTCAGCAACGGCACTGTCACCTTCATCCGGGGCGGTCCGCTCGTCGATGAAGACGCGCGTATGTCCTACCTCATGTGGGGCTACTAACAAATCGCTTCTCTTTTCCCGGCCCCCGGAACTATCGCCGGTTTCGGGGGCCTATTTGGAACAGGTGCGAAGATGGCTCTGACCTGCGCTTCTCTCGCCTTGGACGTACAAGCCCTCTGCGGCCGGACCGACGATGCCGTTCTCGTCACAACGGCCCGCGTGGCGGAATGGCTCAACGAGGCCCAGCGCGAGATTGCCCAGAAGATCCCCGGCCTGCACGCCCTGACGTTCAAGAATACCACCAGTCTGGACACGACGGCGGTCCTGGCCTATTCCCTGTCCGATATTACGGCCGGGGATTATACCACGCAGGTCATTGGGGATGTCTGGAACGTGTTCTATCTGGACGGCAACGATTCCCAGTGCCTGCACTTTGTTCATACCGACGAGTTCGACGCCAACTGGCCCGACCCGACCGACTCCGATTCCGTGTTCGGCAAGCCCCATCATTGGACGCGCCGGGCCAACAACATCGAGATGCGGCCCGTGTGCAGCAGCGGCTACTATGACAAAGACCTCCGGTTCGACGGCTGGTTCTATCCCCGCGACTTCACCGGCGGCGATTCAACCCAGTGCAGCGACTTGTCCTGTGCCGACCACCTGCTCAAGGAATACGCCCTAGGCAAGGCTTGGGAGGCCATTGGCGAGGCCGACGGCGTGGCCGGGGCCTTGCTACAGGCGGAGAAGCACCAAGCGCGCTACCGGGATGCCCTGGACCAGTACGAGTCCCGCAATAACCGGCTGGACGCCTGGGACGGCGATATTTTTTCGTCGAACATCGAGTAAGTCGTGAAAATTCTCGCAAAAATCTGCGGTTGAGCTTGACAGGGGTATTTATAATGTGATAAGCCCTGTTTATGAAGCTCACAGGCTTTCGGGAAAAGAGCGCGCTGGGCACTTCTAACAGGCACACCCTGATTATTGCGGAATTGTCCGCCAATCACGGGGGCCGGTTCGACCGGGCCGTGGAATTGGTCAAGGCCGCCTATTGGGCGGGCGCGGACGCCGTTAAAATTCAACTGTATACGCCCGAGCAGATGGCCCCCCAAAGCGAGGCCCCGGAGTTTCAGATTGAGGAGGGCCCGTGGGCGGGCAGTCTCTATGACCTGTACGTCAAGGCCCGGACGCCCGTGATCTGGGTTCCGCGCCTGCGCGAGTTGGCGCGGTCCCTGCGACTGGCTTTCATCATTTCCGTGTATCATCCCGACATGGTTCCAACCGCCCTGGAGTTCCAGCCGGATGTGCTCAAGGTTGCCAGTCAGGAGATCGCCTATCTCGATCTGCTCGATGCCCTAGTCAAGGTGGACAAACCGGTGATCTTCAGTACGGGCACGGCCGTGCGCGATGAGATCGAGGACGTGCTGGAGAAGTTCAAGGGCCGGGAGATCGCGCTACTCAAGTGCGTGTCGCAATATCCCGCACCGCTGGAAGCCATGAACCTGGCGACGATCCCCGACATGGTTCAGCGCTTCAAAGTTCCCATCGGGCTCTCCGACCATACCAAGGGGTGCGTCTGTGCCGTAGTAGCCACGGCGCTGGGAAGCCAGATTCTTGAGAAGCATATCCGCCTACCGGCTGATGATACCTGCCTGGACGCCGCGTTCAGTGCAACCCCACAGGAGTTCAAGAGCATGGTGGTACTGGTGCGGGCGGCGGAAGAGGCGATGGGAAAGGTAGATTACACCCCTTCTTCCCTTCGATTCAAGCGAAAGTTGCTCTCTGATGGGACATGGATGAGGACAACACAATAATGTCTTGCGTTTCGTTGTCATGCGGTCTGTTGGGTTGTATTTCGTTGCGTTACGGCTTGTTAGGTTGAGTTCCGTTTGGTTTTATTCCGTTAAATTAAGTTAAGTCAAGTTCGGTTTTGTTACGTTAAGTTCTTTTTTTAAGGGAAGTCACAATGAAACAAGTGGAGTTCGATCTGGTGGGCGTGTCGGAACTGACTTTTGGGAAGGCTATCTTTCAGAAGAAGCCTGCCGAGGAAACGCATGATGCGTTTGAGGAGAGGACGTGGACACAAAGACTCCATGCCGACAAGGATGGCAATGTCTACATCCCTGCGGAGGCGTTGAAGGCGTGCTTGGACGTGACAGCCAAGTTCCTGTCAGAGTCCGTTCCAGGCAAGGGCAAGGCCACCTACACCAAGCATTTTCAGGCTGGTATCATAGTGCTGGAACCGTTGTATCTGGGACTAAAGGTCAAGGATGTGCGTGGCGTTCCGAAGCACGTTTCGTCCACGGGCAAGCCGGGTGGTCCGCGCGTCTGGCGCACGTTCCCAGTGGTGGACGCGGGATGGAAGGCGCACGGTAAGGTCATGCTTCTGGACCCGGTGCTGATTGCCCATCCCGAGAAGGTGGAGGAGTACCTGAAATCGGCGGGACGCTTTATTGGGTTGTTGGCGTTCCGAGTCCGCAATGGGGGGTACTGCGGGCGGTTTGAAGTGAAGAACTTCAAGGTGGGCAAGGAGGAGAAGGCGGTGTGATACAAGATTTGCAGATATGTTCTGTTCCGTTACATTCAGTTACGTTCGGTTGAATTCCGTTGGATTGGGTTGCGTTGGATTATGTTTGGTTGCGTCACGTTCAGTTGAAATGAGTTTGGTTGCGTTAAGTGCTTTTTTGGAGTCCAAATATGGAAACCACGAATGTCCAAGTAACACCTATCCAGCATGGGATGCTGGCAGCAACAGCCAGGTTGATTGAGAAGTTGAAGGATGGCAAGGTGGGCACCGTCTTTACGGATGAGGATTTGTCTGTTTGCTGTGGGCGGGACACATCCGTAGACGGTAACGGCTACGGCCTGCTCAATTCTGCGATGAGGAATGTTCTAAAGAACAACAATCTCGTTTGGGAGCGAGTGCGGGGTGCGGGCTGCGTCAAGTGTCTGGGACCAAGCGAGATTGCCATTTCCACGGCGAGTTCACGGAAGCATATTTACAAATCGGCCAAACGGGCGCTTCGCAAGGCGGCAGTGGTCAACCGGGAAGAACTTCCTGCCGATGAGCGTTCCCGTTTCGGTGCGCATACCGCGCAGATTGGGGCAATAGCCCTGTTCTCCAACGAGAATACAACGAAGAAGCTGGTGGCGCGGAACATCGAGAAGCCACCGGACCCCAAGGCTCTGATGGAAGCATTCAAGCGGACGGAGGTGCGATGATTCCCGGTGATCTGAGCGGGGCTCGGCAGGGACTGGTACGGCATTACATGGCATGGTAGAGCGCATTGATTATGACGGATGATATCTTGCGGGGCAGTACGATTTTGATTAGCGGCGGCACAGGAACATTAGGCGCGGAACTCGTCTGTTTCCTGCACGACCGGCACAAGCCGAAGAAGATCATCATATACTCGCGGTGCGAGCAGCGCCAGCAAGCTATGCGTCGGGAGATGAGCGAGATCATGCCGGAACTGCGCTTCCTTATCGGGGACGTGCGGGACTACGACCGGCTACGGCAGGCAATGGAAGGGGTAGACTTCTGCTTCCACTGTGCCGCCATGAAACACATTGACGTATGCGAGTACAATCCCTTAGAGGCTGTAAAGACCAACGTCAATGGCAGCGCTAACGTAGTCAGGGCGTGTATTGATGCAGGAGTGAAGCGGGCGATTCTCACCTCCACCGACAAGGCCGTTAATCCCGTGAATCTTTACGGGGCCACGAAGCTATGCGCGGAGAAGTTGTTCCTGGCAGCCAATTCCTATAATCGTACCGCGTTCGCCGTGTGCAGGTATGGCAATGTTCTGGCGTCGCGCGGCTCCGTGATAGAGACGTGGCTGAGCCTGCGGGAGCAGGGTATCCATGAATTCGCCTTGACCGACGAGCGCATGACCCGGTTCTGGATCACCTTGGAACAAGCCGCCGAAGTAGTGATAGCAACGATGCTGGGCCAGCACAAGATCGTTATTCCGCGCTTGCCTTCCATGAGAATGACAGACGTGGCCCGCGCGATTGATCCCGCTTGCACCTTCAAGATCATCGGTATGCGGCCCGGCGAGAAGCTGCACGAGTGCCTGGCGTCCCCGGACGAATGTATTCCGGGGTGCGAGCAAGGGTATTATTCAAACAAGAATGACCGTTGGTTGACGGCGGAGCAATTTCGGGACTTGGCAGGGATATGAGTGTATTTGACCGTCTCGCTATCGGCACAGCAAATTGGGGTCAAGTCTACGGACACCGTGGCGTAACTTGTCCCCGTGAGGAACAGGAGAAGATCGTGTTCTACTTGATGTCGGCGGGCATTGACACGATCCACACGAAAGAGGCGTACCACGTGGACCTGTCGTGGCTCCCGACCTATTTCGATATTGTCTATGGCGACCAGCACGGATTCTATGATCCCTCCGAAGTTCCGCATGTCCACGCACCGTGGCCCTACATGAATGTTCCCTACAGTCCCTTTGACCGGCGCTGGGAAACATGGTTGGCACAGGACGGTCACCAATGCGCCGAGCAGATTCACGTCCGCTCCGTTTTCTGCCAGGGGAAAGTTTTCACCGGCGCCGAGCCTGTCTTCGTCCGGTTCCGCAAGTACGCCGGCCAGTTGCATCTGTGCGTGGGTACTCTGTGTCTCCTGTTCTGTCTGCTCAATCCCCATGTGGACAAGGTGATTATCGGGGTGGACTCAGAGCAGCAATTACGCGAGAACCTGCGCTTCTTTCATCGCCTGGAGGGGTTTGGGGTGGACGATCCGAGTGTCATTGATCCGCGTCTATGGGAGAAAGCGGAGCGGGGGGCTGACCACTGATGTCCTACTACGCCGCTATCCGTTGTCCTGAGCATGGAATCATCAAGCGTGTGCCTGCGGAAGAAAAGGTATTTGCGGATGCAACCTATCGCTGTCTTCAATGTGGACGGATATGCGAGGCCGTACTGATGGATAACCCGCCGCAAGGCCATCCCATTCGGTTGGGGAGAGACGCCAAGCCGATACGAAATCCTCTTGGATAAGGTATGATAATGGACTGGAAACGCAGATGTGAATTGATTCCGGGCGGGTGCAGCACCTACAGCAAGATGCCCTGCCGGTTCGTGGATGGGGTCTATCCCAAGGAAGTGGAGTATGCCAAAGGGGCGCGGATCGGTCCGGAGGGCAAGTGGATCGACTACGAGATGGCCCTGGGCGCGGTGGTCCTGGGCCATTCCTACGAGCGGGTGCGCCGGGCTGTGGCGGAGCAGATGGAGCGGGGCACGATCTACGGCTTTCCCACGGACAAGGAAGGCCGGTTGGCGGAACGCCTGAATACCCTAATCCCTTCGGCCCAAATGGTCCGGTTCACCAATACCGGGACGGAAGCGTGCATGGCGGCGGTCAAGATTGCGCGGGCGTTCACGGGCCGAGAGCGAGTAGTTCACTGTGGCTACCACGGTTGGGCGTCATGGTACTCGGCCGGCGCGCCCCTCAATCTTGGCACGACCGACGATGAGCAGAACCAGATTTCGTCTTTTCTCTACAACAATCTCGCCACGTTGGAGCAGGAGTTCGCCACCGGCCCGGACATCGCGGCGGTGATCATGGAGCCGTACCTGCTGGAGGCCCCGGCCCCCGGCTTCCTGCGCGGGGTGCGGACCATCTGTGACGAGCACGCCACGGTCCTGATCTTCGATGAAGTGGTGACGGGTTTCCGCACGCTCCGGTGGACGGCCCAGTCCTACTTCGGTGTGACCCCGGACCTGACCTGCATCGGCAAGTGCATGGCGAACGGCATGTACCCGATTTCCGCCGTCGTGGGCAAGCGAGATCTGATGATGCTAACGGAGGCCAGCGCAGGCTGTTTCGTGTCCGGCACGTTCGCGGCCAATCCGGTCGGCTGTGCCGCCGCCCTGGAAACCATTCAGTGCCTCGACGACTTCGGCGCCATCGACCATATCTGGGAGTATGGCCGTCTGCTCAAGGCCACCTTCGACCAGATGCTCGACGCGCTGGGTATGCCCGAAGGCATCAAGATGGGAGGCTTGCCGTGCCGGCCGGACTTCGTATTCCCCACGGACCTGCACAAGTCCCTGTTCTGGCAAGAGTGCCTGAAGAACGGCGTGTGTTTCGGTCCCGCGACGTTTATCTGCTACCAGCATACGAATACGGAGTTGGACATTACCACGGCGGCGATGCGCCGGGCTTTGGACATCGTGCACAAGAATTGGGACCATCCCGAGAAGGCATTGGAGGGCCAGCCGATTCAGCCGACGTTCCGGGCCTGCGCGGGCAAGGTACTGCGGAAGCATCCGAACGCGGCGGGCCTGTGGCGGTGCCTGGAAGGCAAAAAGTGCAAGCCCTTTGCCCGGCCGCTGGTGGGCAAGCGCGGCCCGCAAGTCCAGCGCTGCCCGACCTGCGGGAGCAAGAAGATCACAAGGGAATGGTAAATGAGACTGGACGTACCGACCCTGGAGCAGTGCCAGCTCGTTCGGATCTGGCGGAACGATTGCCTGGAAACGTTGCGGACCCCGTACCCGTTGAGGGAAGAACAGCAGGCGGAGTTCTACCGGGACGTCGTGTGCAATCCCCAAAGCGAGCATTGGTACTGGTCAATTATCGGAGAACGAGGGCGATGCGTCAGTAAGGCCACAGGGAAGGAAATCCCGCGCGGCGGCGCTGTCCTCCTGTCGGACGTATCTTACCTTCAGGCGGATGCAGCCATCGGGTTCATTGGTCTGTGCGGCTTGACGTACATCTCCTGGCCGAATAGGATTGCCGAAATCTCGCTTATCATAGACCCGCAACATCGGAGCAAGGGGATAGGCGAGAACGCCGTAGACCTGCTCTTGGTGGAAGCCTTCGACCGTCTGGGGCTCAAGACGGTGGTCGGAGAGTGCTACCACACGCACGACGGCGTGAAGTTCTGGGCCAAGATCGCAGAGAAGTACCGTGGATTCACGGCAGAGTTGCCCAATCGCAAGTTCTGGGCAGGCGAGTTCCACGGTTCGCTCTACTTCTCGATTGATGCCGATGAATGGAGGGCGACGCTATCCCCCAAACAAAAAGGCAAAGATGCTGAGACTCTTGTCGCTGGGTCTCGTGCCCGCAAAGATGATACTGCGTACCATATCTGGTGCGGGCAAAGGGAGCGGGAGGGATTACCATACGGCTCGCCAGAAGTTTGAGGATGCCCTGAAAAATAAGTCCTACGAAAGAATCGGCGGTCAGTGGCATTGTCCAGACAAGGAATCCCCAGATGGGAAATGCTTTGATTGTAGTGGCGCAGGGTTTGGTATTTGCTGGATTACAGGGAACAGGTTCTGACTATGACAAACTTGATAGAAGCTCGCACCGCCCTCTACACCCCTGACGACATCGCCATCAGCGTCATCATGTCCGGCCCGTACCGGGAGCGTTCGGCCTGGGCCTGCCAGCGCTGGACCGAGGACATCAAGGCCCCGATGCAGGAGGCCGTGACTATTGCCGGGGAGAAGGACGGCAAGATCACGGGCTTCTATCGGCCCATGATCTGTTTCGGCCCGGACCAGTGGCAGGAAGCGGAGATTCGTCGATTGTGGGAATGTTCGCAGGACATCGTATATCAGGACTATCTCCTCGACGGCCGCCTGTCCCCGATTTCGCGGTTCCTGCTGGCACGGGGGTATAAGGCCGAGCTCTACTTCACCCAGGTCATTGACCTGCGCCGGACGGAGGAACAACTGCGCCGGGAGGTGCGCAAGAGTTACCGTTCGCTCATCAACAAGCAGGAGGAAGTCCAGTTCTGCGCGGTCAGCGTGTTTCAGGGCATCCACAAGAAGGTCAAGGGCAAGACCCGCGCCCAAGAGACGTGGGAGATCCAGATGAAGATGAACACGGTCTGCGCCTGCCGCAACGATATGACGGCGGGGTGCATGTTCTATTATGGGCCACAATGGAGTTATTACGCCAGCGCTGCCGGCGACAATAGCCATGCCTGTATCTGGTCCTGCTTGATGGAGTTGAAGAAGAGGGGCGTGCAATTCGCGGAGATGGGGGAACAGACATGGAACCAGACCGATCCCAAGTTGGTGAATATCTCCCACCACAAAGCAGGCTATGGCGGGCAGACGCAAGTGAGACTGAATCTCTCTAAGCCGTCAACATGACATAGGTGTTGTTGCTGCATCTGAGAAAGGAAGAATAAATGTCATCCATACCGAATTCTCGTAATTTCTGCGGCGGCGGCTTTCCTGGTTGGCTGGAGGTCTATCTTACGGATGTCTGCAACGGCAAGTGTGCTTGGTGTGTGGACAAGAATGGTTGGCATCCTAAGTATCATGCCACTTGGCAGGATATAGCACGGGCCGCGATTGGATCTGGCAAACAAAACATCATTCTGCTGGGCGGGGAACCCACCCTCTATCCAAATTTGCGCGAGGTAATCACATCCCTTCATGCGGCAGGGAAACGACCTTGGTTGACAACCAATGGAAGCAGGTTGTCGAAGGACTACGTGGAACACCATTTGAAGGGTCTGTATGGAATCAATATCTCTGTTCATCACTACGACCTGAAGAAGAACCAAGAAATCACGGGCCTTCTTCTTGATCCACTGGTTCTGTGGGAAGCACTGTCCGTACTGCGGGAATGGGGTTGCGCGGTTCGATTCAACTGCAACTGCATCCGGGGCATGATTGACTCAAGGGAAAAGATTCGTCGGTACATCAGGTTTGCGCGAAAAGTCGGGGCTGACAAGATTCGGTTTGCTGAATTAAAAGATGACGAGGCGGACTTTGTTGACCTTGCTTTCCTGCTGAACCACAAGTACGGCCTGAATGACAATCCATTCTCGGAGGGGTGCAATAGCAATGCCGTGATTGATGGGATGCCAGTCAACTTCCGGCAGATGTGCGGACTGTTGACGGGGTGTAGGCCCTGCCCTGTAGATCCTCAACAAGAAATCAAAATTGTTTTATACTACAACGGAAAATTCTACAAAGGATGGCAAATGGCTAAGAAGAAGAACAAGAAGGATGAATCGCTTAGTGATATTCTGAAGGCGATGTCCCAGGGAAAGATCTCCCAAAGGAAAGCGTTAAACGCGATTAAGCGACTGGCGCCGGGACCGATACGGTACGCTGACGGGGGCGGGGGCGGATGCGCGTACTGATGCGCCCTATCACATGGCGCAGATCGCCCACTTCAAGTGTGGTTACGGCGGGCGGACACAAGTGAGACTGTCGTTGAGGAAACCATAATGTGCCATGTTGCCGTCACTTGTCCCGAGCATGGAGTCCTCTGGTCTGGTCCCGGAGATAGTGTTCCGCCCACTCTATCCCAGCCGCGCCTGTGGCGCGGTGATATTCCCGAGGGCAAGATGGAATGTTGGGGCCGGGACGGTCAATCGTTCTGCGGAAGATTTTTGCAAGTTACCATGGAGAACCAATCATGATGGAGCACAAGGACTGTAACGGCCGTTGCCCGCGCGGACTGGAGCAGGGGTACTGTTGCCGAGGCTGCCGCAACGCGCAGCGGGCGTTCTACGAGCAGGCCCCGGACGAGATCAAGAAGCACTGGACGGACCAGTACGGCTTTTTCGACCCGCAGCACGGCTGCCGCTTGGACCGGGCCGTGCGGCCCCCGGAGTGCCGGGATTACAACTGCGCCGACAAGATATTCCTGAGCGGGATGGCCCTCTGCAACGGCAGGTGGCCGCAGATAATCCGCGAGTTGGACCGGCGCACGGCCACGGAAGACCAGTTCGTGGAGCAGGCCCGCGCCGTCTGGAAGAGTATGCAGGACCGTGCCATGCTGGAAGAGGATACGGCCCTCTCCAGTTGGGACGCGGCGGTCGTCCATGCCGACGGTCCCACTCTCTACCTGCTGCACGGGTTCCTGGGCTCGGGCAAGTCCACCTGGGCGCGCAAATTCTGCGAACGCCATCCCCGCGCCCGCATTGTCTCGGCCGATTCCTACCGCCAGATGCTGCACGGGCAGTACGAGTACCATGCCGAAATGGACCCGATCATCGACGCTTCCATGCTGGCCTCCATCAAGGAACTGCTGGGCCGGGGCTACGATCCCGTAGTGGACGCGGGCAATCTGACCAGGGACCGGCGGCAACCCTTCATCGAGTGCGCCAAGCAGGCCGGGGCCAAGCAAGTAGTGATCGTCTCCATGCCGGTCATGCATAAGGACTGGTACATCCTGCGCCGTCAGCGCAATCCACACCGGGACGATGCCGATTGGGGCAAGATTCTCGAAGGTGAGAGAAAGGCCTACCAGCCCATCGAAGCGGGGGAGTGCGACTATCTGATTCCGGTCAAGTGTTCCGAAGTCACGGCCCGCCGCATCCTGATTCTCACGGCTTCGCCCGTCCGGGACAAGTACATTGACGGCATGATTGCCGACAAGCTCCGGGCGCGGGGCCACACGGTCAAGGTCGCGCCCTGCCTAAGAGAAGGGCGGCAAATCGTGTTGGAATACCAGCCGGATACGGTCCTTGTGCCGCCGATTCGCAATCCGAACAGCAGGGACTTCGTGGAAGAACTCAAGCGCTTCGGCTGCACGGTGATTACCCGGCACACGGAGCCGTCCTGTAGCTGGCAGGACTGGAAGAAGATGGGCCCGGCGGCCCGCATGGAGATTCTGGGCGGGCACGAGTACAAGGTGGACCTGGAACTGGTTTGGAGCGCCGATGAGGCGGACATCCTGAATCGCCGCAATTACGGCGGCCGGGCCGTGCCCGTGGGCGCGATCGGACTGGATATTTACTTTGACGCAACGCTCAAGGGCCGAATGAAAAAAGGCCCGGCCTTCTATGAGCAGTACCATCTGGACCCGGCCCAGCCTACGGTCCTGATCAGTTCGCCCTGGGGCTTCGCCGATTCCTCTCCGGACCTGCACACGGATGATCTGACGGCGGCCCGGCGGGACGAGAAGGGCCGGGAGCGGCACTTCGCAATGGTGCGCCGGTTGCGGGAATTGACGACGGGCCGGTGGAATATCCTGTTGTCCTGCCATGCCGGGGTCAATACGGCCCCCTACACTCAGTTGGCGCAGGAGTTGAAGATTCCCCTGGACGCGGAATGTCCTATGCTGGATATGCTGCCGAACTGCCAAGCCCTGATCCACGCCGGGTCCACGGCGGCTGTGAGCGCCCACCTGCTTGGCATCCCGGCGTTCCAATATGGGGATGTCAATGCCGAAGGCAGTACGAATTGGTGGGGCGTGGGCGAATCGGCCATCTCCCGTGTTTCGCCCCGCTTCGATAATGTGGAGGCCCTGGTAGAGGCCCTGATAGGCCAGGCCGGGGGTTCCAACGCCAACGCCGAGACGATCAAGGAACTGCAAGAGGGCCGGTACGGCGTCATGGACGGCAAGGCCAGCGACCGGGCCGTGGACTATATTGAGCAGTTGCCCCCCGGCCGGTTCGGGTACAGTTGGCCCCGGTCCCCGAACGATTACCGGCAGTTGACGATTCAGCGCAAGCAATCCGAGTTCTTTCGCACGCTTCAGTGCAACGTCTGCGGCGAGCCCCTCTATGTCCTGACCGACGAGTACGTGAAGCAGTTGGCGACGGCGGCCGAGTGTGACGTGGAAAAACTGAGGCCGAAATTCGGACTGTGCTGCCCTGTCTGTGGCGCCCGCATGGTGAAGGTATGACCCGCGTCGGCGCCATTATTCAAGCCCGTCTCGACAGTGTTCGTCTGCCCCACAAGGTCTTTCGGACCATCGGGGGCAAAGTGGTGCTGGACTATGTGATCGACGCGGCCCTGGGCGCGGAATTGGTGGATGTAGTCTGGGTAACTACCCCGGACCTTGCCATCCATGAGTACACGGAAATGGAAGCCGAGAGTTGGGGCAATCTGAGACTCCACGCCCAGCTCTACACTGGGCCGAGAGATTGCCTGGCCGAGTACGTTCAATGCGCCCGCGCGGACAACCTGGACCTGATTGTCCGGCTGACTTCGGACTGCCCCATGCTCCAAGCGCAGCATATTGACGAGGCCCTGACGGAGTTTGAAAAGCTCAGGGTGGACTATTTCTACAATGGCGTGGATGGGGCCGACGTGGAGATATTCACACGAGCCGCCCTGGAAAGCGCAGACAAATACGCTGTGGCGCCCGATGAAAGAGAGCATGTGGGGACTTGGCCCCGGCGAAACCTGCTCTATCATATCGGATTAAGTTTGTCGGATTGTAGGCGGGATAATCCGTACAGGTCTCTTGACACCGCCGAGGACTTGGCGTATATTCGGCAGTGGTTCGATGAACACTCACGGAAAAGAGAAGGCGAAGAAAGGGTGTCCGTGAGTAATGGCTGTCCATCTCATTCGCCGTAATGGCTGCACGCTGCAACGCACCGATCTTGCCCACGCCTCCCGCAGGTATATGGGCGTACACCCGGAAGGCGACGGTATAAGTTGGGACTTGTGCGAAGGTATTGACGTGGACCAGCCCATCGGCTTGGCCTATCGGGGCTTGGACCATCTTGCCAAGGCCGTGCGCAAGCGCGTGGGCAAGGAGCACGAAACCTTCGGTGACGACACTGCCGGCGGCGAGCATATTCCCGGCTACTGCCAAGTGCTCAAGCACGTCGATGGCACGGCCGATGTGACCGGGGCCGCAGACGCCACACTGTTTCAGAACAGCGGCATCGTTCACTCGGCGGGCCATCAGACCTTATGGTGCATTACCGGGGCTGCGTCCGATCCCACCATTCTCCTACTCGACCCCGACAAACAGTACAAGGGCGGTGACATTACCTGGACGGGAGCGGCGCAATTCGACGCCAGCGTGGATATGACTATTGCCAATATCGACGCCAGCCTGACGGTCAAGGGCGCGGTCCTGCTGGATGGGACCACGAATATCCACGGCCCCTGCGATATGAGCAATACGAACATCGACGGTACGCTCACGGTCCTGGACCGGGCGGATTTCTCGACCGCCGGATTCGCCGGGGATGTGACCATTGCCGGAGATTTGCAGGTGGATGGAACGGGGGCCGTGTTCGGCGGCACCGCCGGCCTGGGACTGTTTTACGATCCGACCGTCTGGGCGGGCGGTGAGAGTCTCACCCTGCCCAACGGCGTGATTATGAAGATGGGCACGGCCAACTCCACTGTGGATACGGAAGAGACTTTCACTTTCGCCGTCGCCTTCCCCCATGCCTGCCAGAACGTCCAGATCACACGGATACATGCTGGAGAAGTCGAGTACATGGCCCTGTCCGAGGCTCCTACGGTCGCCGGGTTCAAGATTGATCGCCATGATAGTATTGCGGGCACTGTGCCGTTTATGTGGCTTGCGGTGGGATACTAAGCTATGCCTGATGTCTATATAGCCATGATCGACCAGGGGCTCAATGCTTTACTGCCCATCAACCAACTCAATCCACGGGAGGCGGCGGACGGGTCCAAGAACGTCTTCTATGAGAAGGGGATTGCCCGGACCGCGCCGGGCTACGCCGACTGGCATACGCCCACGGGCTTGACGGCGGGCGGCGATGCGATCACGGCCTTTTTCACCTGCACCATCAACAACAACGATTTCCTGCTGGCCCTGACCCGCAAACAGATTATGCGCCGGGACTTCATCAACTCCGAATGGGACGATATTACCCAGAGCGGGGTCCAACTCGATTCCGACATCGACCATCCCGTCAGTTGGGTAGTGATTTCCCACGACGATTCCGACATCTACTTCAACGATAACACGCTCCAGGCCCACGCCTACGAGCACGTGATTATCTGCGATGGGGGCCTGTCGAACATTCAGCGCTGGGCGGGCGAAGGTGAAACGGACTGTGCCGACCTCGTTGGCGCGGGCGGCTATTCGGGAGAGACCAGACATCGCGCACTCCAAGTGGGCACTTTCCAGAACCGATTGATCTTGGTCTCTCCCCTTGAGTACGATGCCAGCAGCCGGGTCTGGGTGGAGAACCGGCGGCGCGTGCGCTGGCCCGCCATCGGCAAGCTCCAGACGTACAGCGGTACGGGCGCGGGCGCAGTGGACCTGCGCGATACGGGCGGGATCAACGTCTGGTCCGGGCCGCTGGCTGGTGAATACTACATCTACCAGAATAACTCCATTTGGAACCTGCGGTACGTCGGGTCCACTACGGTCTTCGATCCGCGCCCGGTCGTGCACGACCTGGGCCTGCTCTCCCATCACCTGCTGGCCCCGCACGGCAACGTCCACTACTTCGTCGGCTCGGACTACAATGTCTACGCCTACTACGGCGGGACCATCAAGCAGGCCATCGGGGACAAGATCAAGGACTATCTCTACCGGGACATCGAGCGCACGCACCTGAAGCGCTGCTGGATGACCCTGGACGTGAACGCGGAGCGATTGGGGATCTTCTTCGTGCCCACCGGCGGCATGTATCCCACGAAAGCCTACTGGTACGACCTGCTCCAGGGCTCGTGGATGCTGGCGGACTACAGCGACGATACGAGCCACATGGCCACCGGCGGGATTACGGCGGTGGGTGTCCTGGGCACGATCACGGGGACGACCGGGGACACCTACACCCGCGTTCTGACCCACTTGAGCCCGTACGATATTTCCGACGCGGGAGACGCCACCAAGCGGTACGGCGATGCGCTCTGTGAGCTCTCCCGCACTCTAACGTCCGAGGTGAGCAATGCGACGTGGTGCGCCGGGGGCGCCTATCTCGCTTGTGCCACCGGGGCCTTCCTGACGGATATGACCGTGGGCGATATTGTCCTGGTCGAAGACGGGTCCGGTTACACCGGCTGCCGGTACGGATGCCACTATTACTCGATTCAGGACATGAGCAATACGTACCTCGCTCTGAACGAGCGGGATTCCAGTTGCGCCGTGGCCCCGGATGCGACGACCACGCCTGCGGGTGTACCGTTCACGGTCTGGACGGATGGAGGTAATTCCTATGCCCAAGCGCTCCAGGTGTACCAGACGCGGGAATCCCTGCTCATCGGCACCAACTCGGCGAACCTTATGGCCGTGGAACAGACTCTATCCGGCTCTCTCGCCGGGTCCGATGTCCAGGCCCAGCACGTCACCCCCATCCTCGACGGCGGCACGCCCGGCCGGAACAAAAGATGGCCGGGCCTCCGGGTGACGGCCAAGAGTCAAACCAGTGGCCAGCCAACCCAGATCAACGTCTACTATCGCACGTCCCATTTCGATGCGAGTAGCGGCTGGGTGCGGTGCGATACGACGTGGACTCTGGATGGCACTTGGGCCGTAAAAACGGCTTGGATCAACCGCACTGCGGCACAGATTCAGTTTGCTTTGATGGACTCCAGCGGCTCCGCCTGGGAGGTCCGCGAGATCGAAATTCTCTCCCCTGTCCTTGAAGGGAACCGATAATGGCACTCTCATACGGCGGCAGTTTCGGCACGAGCAGCTCGTCGAGCAGTTCCAAATCTTACTTGCCCGAACAGGCCAAATGGCTCACAAACATTCTCTCTCAATACGGTCCCCAAGTCGGCACAGGCGCAAACGTCTACCAGGGCAAGCGCGTGGCCGGCATGACCCCAGGGCAGCAGGCAGCTACCAATGTCGGCGGCTGGGAACAATATCTCCAGCCGGGTTACATGCCCGGCTACGGCAGTACGGGCCAAGCGCTGACGAACATCCTGTCCGGCGAGATGGGCGCAGAGCCCTATAGTCAGAGCGATGTGGACACCCTGTTTAAGACCGCCTATCAGCGGCCGGCAGAGTACCAATGGCAGAAGACAACCTTACCCTCGATCCGCGAAGCATATTCGGGCCCCGGCTTCTGGAGTACAAGCAGGATGGAAGCGGAACGGCAAGGCGCAGAGGACATGGGCAACTGGCTAGGCCAGCAGTACGGCAATCTGACTTGGAATACGGGCCAGGCGAACAAGGCTTTGCAAGAGGCCAGGGCGGGCCGCGCCTTGTCGGCGGTTCCGCTGGGAATGGAGTATTCCACGTTGCCGACGAATCAGGCGATCACAGCCCTGCAAGGACGCGAGCAAATGTTCAATGTGGCCAGCCCGGCGCAGCAGCAGCAGCAGAACGAGATCAACGCCGCGATGCAGAAGTTCGCGGAAGAGAACCAAATTACCGACCCCGAAATCCTGAACGTGATGATGCAACTGTTAGGGATGCAGTACCAGTCGTCCAAGAGCAGCAGTAGGAGTACGAGTGGAGGACTCTCGATATGAGTTGGCTCAACGACCTAATCGCACAAATCAATACTGCGGCCAAGGTGTCGCCGCAAGTATCTGCCCAGAACGCCTGGCAGCAGGCCATGATGCCGTTGCAAGGGGGCGGGATAGGCACAGCCCCGGTACTGCCGATGCCGCATCCCGGACCAGCGCTAGCTAAACAGCCTGCGGCTGCGCCTGCGAAGTATTCCGGTGTCCCCGCAGAACCGGGGCAACAGGTGATGGGCGTTCCATCCATGCAAGCACAGCAGCCTGCCGGTATGCCCGCCGTGCCTCAACAATTTCCGGCCCAGGCGCCAATGGCGCAGGCCAACGTCCCGATGATGCGACGCCCGGCCCCTCAAATGGCCATTGCTCCCTTGTGGGCGCGGGCCTATGGGCCGGTGCAACGAACCATGCCCATGATAGGCTAAGCGGAGATTTCTCGCATGAACTGGTTAATCAATCTCTTGAGTAACCTCGGTCCCCAAGGTGGCAACCCCCAGCAGCAGTTTGTCAATGCTGCGCAGGATGTGGGTATGACCCCGGACCAGTATATGGCCAGCGCCTTGAACAATCAGGATGTCATTGCCCAGCCCCAGGGCGAGCCGGTTATGGTGGGACCGTCGAACATCCAAGGGCAAGGGGTCATGGCCGGGACCGGATTCCTGCCCGGCGCTCCCGTTGCCACCTTGGCCATTGGACCGAACCGGACGGAAGCAGGCCGGTACAGTAATCACGCGGATATGCCCAATGCCGACGTAGCCACAAACGGCAATCAACTCCTAGCTATCGCCAATCAGCCGATCGCGCCGGGCCAGGAAGTGACCGTTGACTATCGGGAGGCCGTGCCCCAGCGCCGGGCCTTGGCCTTGGCAAGAGCAGAAGAAGCGGCACAAGAACCTGCACCCCAAACCAGAGCGGCCCCCGTTCCACCTGCGCCTGCACCGGGGCAGGCATTGACGGCCGTTCCTACTACCCCTGCCGCACCCAAAAAGAAGGTGACGGCGTGGGACGTGGCTATGACACCCTTGCGGGCTGTGGGCGGGGCTATGAATGAGTTTGTCTCGGCAGCGACAGGGGCAGATCCCAATGCGTACCGCATCCAGGAGCAGATCAAGCAGGAACTTGCCCCCCTGCAAATAATGGACAACGTGCCGGCCAAGATGAAACTACTCCAAGCCGTGGTACAGAAGTACGGCAGTCAGACCGTGGCCGATGTGGCGCGCAATCTCACGCCGGAGGATTTCGCTGAACAACTAACACCCTATCAAAGTGGACAGTTAAAGTTGGCGGGCATGAGACAAGGTTGGGATATGCAGAGCGACCTCGCCAAAGGGAACTTTCCCACCGGGCCGGGACGAGCCTGGGCGGCGCAACAGGCTGGTCGTCTGGGATTGCCGGGACAGGCTTCCCCGGAAGATTTTGCGCCGTTGCCAACCGTAGCTGAGAGAGAGACCGCAAAACACAATGCGGCCACGCTGCAACGCCAACAAGAGCAGGATAAAATCGCCCGTGCTGCTGCCGTAGAGGATCTGAAGGTACGAAAGAGCCAGCCCGGCTACCTGATTGGCCAGGAGGCCCAGCGTTACCCAGAGGGCAGCAAAGAGAGAATGGAGGCGCTCAAGGCTGGCGCAGGAAGTACCACCGTCAATATGCCCCCCCAGAACCGTCTGCTACCGGAAAGCGCCATCGGCGAACTCAACGCCCTGGACGAGTTGAAGTACTATGTGACTGAGGCGTCCCAGAATTGGAATCCCAAGTACACCGGCCCTATCAATCAGCACCTTGGCGCGTTGCGGCAACTAGCGGGCATTGCTTCGCCTGATGAAGTCCAGATGCGGCAGGCGTTGACCAGCATGATCGACTTGGCCTATGCAAAGTCCGGCAAACAGATCAGTGAGCGGGAAATGGCCATGCTCACCCAGCGTATGCCGCGCCTGTGGAATCCGGGTAGTACCTTCCAAAGCCGTATGCAGGGCTTCTCCGATCTACTGGACGAGATGAAGCGGATTCGCCTGGAGAACTATCATGAGTTTGGGTACTACGTGCCGCCGGATATGATCGCAAAGATCAAGGGAACCGAGGCCACTACGGAGACTCCCACCGGCGCGACGGCGCCACCTGCTCCCGCTGCTCCCTCTCAGCCCGAAGCCCCCACCATCGTGAATCCCGCAACCGGTCAGCGCATGACCTTGAAGGATGGACAATGGCAACTAATACCGTAGACCAGAAACTCCCACCCTTGCCGCCAGGATTCGTGCTGGAGCAGCAGCCGAACAATCTGCCCCCTATACCGCCACTTGACTCTTTCTCACGTTTCAATCCCTTTCGTGAGCAGCAGCCGAACAATCTGCCCCCCATACCGCCGGGCTTTCAATTGGAACAACTTGCTTCCCCGGAGCCATCCTCTTGGCCCGCACCAGAACCAGCAAAGGCACCCCAGCCTCAACCAAAATTCCGAGAACTCCCAATGGAGATTGGCAATCCTAGCAATGCCCTGATTTGGCGCGCCCGAGCGGAACTCAATAAGAAATCCAATACAGGCGCAATACTTGGAGGTATGGCGGGTGGCACGGCCGCAGGAGCTGTTACAGGGGGAATGGGTACTGTTCCCGCCCTGCTTGTCGGGTTGGGAGGAACATACACGGGTGCCGTGATGGGAGATATGGCACAAAAGGCCCTAGACCCTTATCAGGACGCATCATGGAGTGCCCTGAAACATGCCGCGACCAGAGAAGGGCCGGAACAGGTAGTTTACGATCTTGGAGGCCGAGTCGTGGTTGGTGGTGGCGTGAAAATCGCTCATGCTGTTCCCAAGGTCGGCCAGGCCGTTCGCAATACCGTGTCTGATGTTCTCGGAACTGGCAAACCCGTAGTCAAAGTAAGCAAGCCCTCGGCTCCTATGCAGGCTGTGGGAGAGATGTTTAGTGAGGCGGGTGGCAAACTGACTCCCACACAGGTATCCGATGCCATGTCTGGCCATATTGCGGAGAGCATTGCCCGTGGTGGTTTAGGCACTAATCAGATGTGGAAGCAGTTTGAACAGGAACAACAGAAATGCGCTGCGGACTTGGCACGGCAGCGCGCGCAGGAATTGTTCCCCGGTGGCCAAGCCATGACCCAAGAGGAACTGGGGCGGGATCTGTTCAAGGAAGTGTCATCGAAATACCGGGAGGGGACCAAACTGCTGCCGGGCCGTAAGTGGGCGCAAGTACAGGAGACTAGCAATCCCATCTATCAAAAGTTGGACCAACAACTCCGTTCCCGCTGGGTCAAAGGATGGAAATACAAGGGCGATATTGAAGTACCCACCGGAGACTTTGATGACACTGGCAAGCCCATCATGCGACTCATGCCCCAGTGGGAGAAAGGAGAGGAGGTCATCGGTTTCGGCCCATCCACGGAAGGACTCAAAAAGCACGCCGCAGAACTGTTTGAACAAGACCGCTTGGCTGGTGGAGACCTGATTCCTGACTCCCTGCGTTCTACTCTCAAAGCAATTCAAGCACAACCGGAGCGGCTCACGTTTGGCCTGATGCAGCAATTGCGCAGTGGGTGGATCAAGCGCAATAGGCAACTCGGTAAAGAACTCGATCCAGCCACGCAGGAGTTCGACAAACTGATTGATTTGGCTACTGATGCCATGACAATGGAAGGGGATTCGCTGGCCAAGCAAATGCCGGAAGAGGCGGTGCGGCTCTTGAAGAATGTCAACCGAGTCCATGCGGTAGCCCGCGACACCTACCGGGAAGCCTTTACTCACGAGATGGCGGACCGCCTCTGGAAGAGACCAGAAACGTCCTTGCGCACGGTACTGGGAGACTTCCCTGTCCAGCCGGGAGGAGAAGCGCGCACAGAACGCATCCGGCTGGTACGGGACTTCTTCCGTAACGATGCCAAGGGCAGATATGACCCCATAGGCGACCTGCAATGGAAACGCATACAAGCGGCTTCTTCCCAGGCTGTGATCCGCAAGGCAACTGCCGAGGAAAAGATTAACGTCAATCTGCTCCGCAAATATATGTACGATATGGGCGATCGCAACTTGCTCATGCTACATGGGCCGGAAGGGAAAACCGCCTTAGAGAACACAGTGGCATTAGGGGAACTTCTCGCCCGCAGAAGCGAGAACATCCCGTGGGCCATTCGTGCGGTCCAGGTGGGCAGTGCCCTTACACCAGCCGGGATATTATACGGCACCGGGAAATGGAAATTAGGCGATCCAGTGGACGATGCCATGGCAATCTCTACGGGGGGTCTCGCTATGATGGGACCACGGGCACTGGCCCGACTCCTAACTTCTAACAGGGGGTTTAAGATCGTTAAGAATCTGACCTTGGGAAACAACGAAAAGACTATTTTATCCGCGTTGGTGCGCGGTGTACAGTTGCTGAGGGAGCAGGACATGGATCAATACAAGAAAATGAAAGCATTGACGGCCCCATCCCCGCAACAGCTATTAAGGCAACCGATATGGACTGCGCGATCTCCTGCATACCCTTATTCTAACTGATTCCACCGGCATAGGCAGGAGAAAACTGTAAGTGTCTTAAGGACTGAGACTTAACGATATATGCGGCGAAGGAGCGTGAGAAGTGTTCGAGATTCTGGCACAGGCGGGTGAAACGGCCGTCAAGGTGGGGGCTGGCGGCGTGGCGGGGATCGCCCTCTATATCATCGGCCAAGTGGTCCGTAAGGGATTTCATGCAAAGATCGACCTAGGGGAAGCCAACGGCAACGGTCACAACAAAGGGCCCTGCCCGCTTCATCAACCTCTGGTGGACCTACTGAACGAGCGCGAGCAGAACCGGGTCCGCGACCACGCAGAGACCGTACAGGAAGTGCGCGATCTCAAGGGCGTCATGCTGACCGGCTTCGACCGGGTGCATGAACGGATCAACCAGATGGGCAAATAATGGCCCGCCGTGCCCCTTCCAAGCCTGCCGTATCCTGGAAGCCGCTGAGCGAGTATTCCTACCGTTGCACGGCCTGCGGCGCGCCCGGCTGGGTCGAGACGCGGGACAAGGGGATTCTGTGCCGGGGCTGCTACCTGCAACTCCGCCAGCCTGCCCGCGCCCGCTAAACCGGCAACGCCGAAAAAATTTCTTGCATTTTCTTTAGTTTTCTCTTGCATCCCATATTCGAGGGGGGTTAGAGTATGCCCATGCTTAGAAGACATAGAATACAAAACAACATTTCCCCGGCCCGCAAAGGAACCCCGTCTTCTAAGCGCCTGCGCGGGTCCGGGGGAATTTCACCAATGGGGATGTGCCGTCCCTTGTCCGCTGTGAGGCGGCAACAGAAGGTCCCTTCGGGAACCGTGCGCCAGTGGGCGCACCTCGCGCAGGCGCGCGAGAGGCAACCCATCACCACAACGTCGGCGCTCCACGGAAATCGGCGCACCTCGCGCAGGCGCGCGAGAGGCAACAGAATAGAGAATGTAGCCCTGCGGGGACAGGTTCCATGTTTCTTTCCGAGACACCTGTTCTGCCCAACGCCAATCGGCAGCCCGCAGGGACGAAAATCACAGGGGTGAGATGATGGAGCGTCAATAATGCTTACTCGTCGCCAACTTATTCATAACATCATTCCCGTAGCCGGGGCCACGGCGGGCGTGTGCCTGCTGCCGGACAGGGGCAAATCGGGGCTGGAGAAGCACGCGCCGGACAAACTGGAGCCGGGACAGGTCTGGCGTAGCCCGAATGATGGAATGATGAATGTGGTCATGTTTCCAGACCCGCAAGATAGCCATTACTGGCTTGTGACACAGATTGAGGCTAACTACAGAAATTCATGGCGGGCGTGGGCACTTGACAGCTATGTGCTGGAAACTTGGACCTACCTCGGCGCCATCACCGATCTGGTGGGGATGAGGCGGGGGAGGTAAGAGCATGAACATTGACTTCAACCATGTTCGACGTCAAGCAGTAGACGCCTACGGCGAGGTAGTGAAAGCTCTGAAACAGGGGAAGGACGGCCACAAGATCACCGTAGAACTCTGCTGGATCGAGCGCTGTCTGGAGGATCTGCGCAGTGCCCTGGTCGGAATCGCCTGTACCTACGAAGAGGACAACCCGGACTTCGCCGCGATATTAGGTGGCGAGGAGGTATTGCCGGTACTGTGCGACGATGAAGAGGAAGATACGTGACCATCCGCGCCTGCGGCGGGAAGGAGCAAGAAAGATGGCAGAGATTGAAGTTACTGACGTTGATACGGTAAAGTTGGTCAAGGCAGCCTACGCCCTGAGCGTGCCGCGCGGTATGGGGCTTCTGCTCTTCCAACCGGGTCACGAATTGAGCGACGAGGAGGCCAAATCCCTCATTGACCCTGACGGGTCCGTCTACATGGACTACGTGCATGGCCGGGGCTGCAAGTTCAGCGTGCGGGTAAAGGACGGGAGAAAATTCATCTATTCGCCGTGGTACGACCACACCGACGATGATGTGCGGCAACTGCTGAAGATGGTTGGACGCGAGGAGGCAACCACCAATTACCCACAAAATCATAAGGAGCCAACAAGGCGCACCTCGCGCAGGTGCGCGAGAGGCAATCAAACCTACCCTTGGACGCCTGCTCCATGAGCAGAGCCATCCACAGGGCCTCCAACCAGAAGCTCCGGCTTTGCACAGGGCCGGGGCTTTGCAATCAATTCGGCTGAGGCCGGAGAAAGGAATAGTCAATGGAAGTACGGCCCGGCTTTGACAAGAATCACGCTGGGGAAAAGAGCATGGGGCGTTCCCTGACGTGAGTTAAAGCCGCCCTGAACATCATCGCTCCGTGACTGGCAAGGACTCAGGATGGGCTAGGGCTGGTCAAGGATGCCCAGGACGGGCCGGAGCGATTTCTGAAATGAACTCAGCACCCGGCCCCGGTAGGGGGATCGGTAACGGACGTGGAGAGACAGTCAGACTTGGTTTACCAAGCAGTCTCATTGAAGCGTCAAGTCCGAAGTAGGACACTACCCACAGATAAAAGGTCAGCACATGAACACTTTAGCCAAGATCATCGAGCTATTTTTGGACACGACCGGCCGGGAGCCAACTGATGCGGAGTTGGACGTCCTGGTGGATGTCTATGCGCTGGGCTACACCGAGGCGAGCAAGGATGTGTACAGAACAGTAGATGAGGTATTCAGCCATTGGGGGATCACATAATAAGTGAGGAAACAATGAGTGCCATAAAGGACTATGATCCAGGGTTGATCAATCCCGAGTGCGGCGTCATTGAGTCCGTGCGCTATCACGTCGAAAGCGCGAACGCGTACTGGCAAGAGGAGGCTGATCAGTTTGAGGAGGCCCTGGCCGCTAAAGACGCCAAGATCGCGGAGCAGCAAATCCAGATTGTCAACCTGGTCGCTGACCAGGACCGGCTCCGGGCACAGCTCACGGTGCTGAGCCTCTCACATGCCGCCCTGAAAAAGGAAACGACATGAGTGACATCAAACGCTACGTAGCAGGAAATGTCTATGAGTTCCCTGAGCATGGTGATTACATACTGTTTGCTGATCATCGGCAAGTGCTTGCTGCGCTTGTGAATTTCGTCGAGCGGTACTACGAGTCATTGCTGCATCGCGCGCCGGGCATGTGGGATGCCTTTGAGCAGATTGAGAACGCCATTGCTGCTGTTACCGGCGAGAGTCCAGTTGACGTGAATAAGCGGCTGATGGCGTCGTACAGATCCAAGGCGGCAAA